>Ga0315555_1002240_pt1 | contig 13702 bp, 12 predicted proteins | sample SalMarSW160380MG_FD_202113 | JGI IMG/M metagenome (GOLD analysis project Ga0315555, IMG submission 202113) | Salt marsh sediment microbial communities from the Plum Island Ecosystem LTER, Massachusetts, United States - Salt Marsh Sediment SW1603-80 ... | reverse complement strand
GCCAGCGGGTTCTCGAGATCGCGCTCGCCGCTGTACCGCTTGTCCTCGAGCCAGGTGCCTTCGGGGCCCCAGTCGGTGTCTTCGGGCTCCCACACGTCCTCTCGGCCGCCGCCGAAGCCGAACGTCTTGAAGCCCATCGACTCGAGGGCGCAGTTGCCGGCGAAGACCAGCAGGTCGGCCCACGAGATCTTCCGGCCGTACTTCTGCTTGATCGGCCAGAGGAGCCGGCGCGCCTTGTCGAGGTTGGCGTTGTCGGGCCAGCTGTTGAGGGGTGCAAACCGCTGCGTGCCGCGGGATGCGCCGCCGCGGCCGTCACTGATCCGGTACGTGCCCGCGCTGTGCCACGCCATGCGGATGAAGAGCGGCCCGTAGTGGCCGAAATCGGCCGGCCACCAATCCTGCGAGGTGGTCATGACCTCGACGATGTCCTTCTTGAGGGCCTTGAGGTCGAGCTTCTTGAACTCGTCCGAGTACTTGAATCCCTCCCCCATGGGATCGGAAAGGGGGGAGTTCCGGAGAAGAGTCGCGAGGTTGAGCTGATTGGGCCACCAGTCGCGGTTCGATTTGGCAGCAGTCCGGTCCATGACTTCCCTCCTGGAGTGGCTGGTACGCGGTGTCTCAAGCTGACAGCGTACCGGACCGGTGCCCAATGAACCGGCCGGCCGTCGCCTGAGTCGCGCTCGGTGCGCCATCGCGCTGAACGCTCGGCGACACTCCGGCCGTCGGCGTCGCCGCGATGCATGTCGGCCTCGAGGTGCGGGCCGCCCAACCGAGTCAGTCGGGGCGAACCTCGATGCCGAGCTGAGCGGCCATCAGGGCGCGAGATCTGCCAATTGGTCGTGGTCGATGATCGCGCCAGCCCCGATGCCATCGTCGCATTACTGGAGCGCTCGCTCGCCCCTGGCGGGGCCTTCCCCCCAGCCCTGGTTCGAGAAGGTCGGGATGAACCGATAGCCCGCGCCTGGGACCGTGGCGATGAAGCGCGGATGGTGGTACCCGTTCTGGAGCTTGATTCGCAGGCTCCTGATGTGGCGATCCACAACGTTGCTCTCGGCCACGAAGTCCGTGCCCCAGATCGTGTCGAGGATCTCCTCTCTCGTGACAACCTGCCCGTTCCGACTCGCGAGAAGGTACAGCAGGCTCTGCTCGATGCCGCTGAGATGGATGATCAAGTCGCCGGCGCGCACCTGGCGGCCTAGGATGTCGACCTCGATCTCGCCGAGCTTGATCGTGGGGACGATCGGTCGATCGGTCCCGGTCGCGCGGCGAACGATCACGATCGACCGGGCCAGCAGTTCCTCTGGCGAGAACGGCACCGTCAGGATGTCGTCCACGCCGAGGTCGAACGCCTTGAGCTTCGTCTGAAGGTCGCCGCGGCGGGTAAGACCAAGAACCGGCGTCACGCTCCGGCGCAGCGTGTTCGAGGCGCCGAGTCGGCCGAGCAGGGCCGTGCTGTCGTCGTGGTCCATGTCGACGATCGTCATGTGCGGCTGCCACGTCGTGAGGATCGCCTCGGCTTCCGCGAGGTTGCTCGCGGACCGGACGACGAAGAGACCGTGGTTCAGGGTCAACTCGATCAGGTTCACGACCAGCTGACGATCATGCAAGACGAGCGCCCGGTGCGCGTCGACGAGCCCGCTATCCCCGTGGCTCTCCATCACGGCCCTTCCTTGCGACCAACGGACTGTCCGTCCGCTTCCCGGATTCTAGCCTGAGACGGGATTCCGTTGATCGGAGCTTGATGCCGGCCGTCAAGCTCGAGCCCGCGCGGCCCTGGCGACGTTCGCCACGGATGACTACCCGTCATGACGGCACCGCTGGACGCCGAAACACCGCACAGGATCAGAAGGGCCTCGTCGCGACCCTGGATTCCTTCGGCCGGCTAAGCGGCCTCCCTCGAGAGCGGAGTTCGAGTCTTTGGTCCCTCCAATGCCGCCGGAATCCGGGCTTTGGCAGGATCGAGAACTCGATACGCGATGACTTTGACCTGGTCGTTCACGAGGAACCACGCCAGCGCGTAACCCCAAACGAACAGGGCCCAGCCCCAGCCCAGCGGTGTCATGAAGACCCCATAGACGGCTATCAGCGTCGCCACGGCTTGAGTGCCGAGGACCGCCAGCAACAGAACCCGTGCGGGGCGGATGGACCAGAATCGACCGCGTGTGCGAGTCAGGAAGATCGTCAGGTGCCCCGCCACTGACAGCTTCAGATACATCAGCGTCTGGATGTGGTCCCGGTCGATATGGAAGACTCGCTCGCCTAGATAGAACAGGCCGAAGGCGGACACGACCCCGATGGCACCCAGCACCGTGGCGGTCCCCAGCACCACGCGCATGTTCCAGGCCTCGGGCTGGTCTTTGTAGTGGACGTTGTCGTAGGCGATGGACAGGATGGCTCCGTCGTTCAGCAACGCCAGCATCACGATCATCACGGCCGTGACCGGGTAGAAGTTGAAGACCAGGATTGCCAGGGTCATGAACAACAACACCCGCAGCGTCTCGGCGATGCGGTAGATCGCGTAGCTGTTCATCCGCTGGAATATCTTCCGGCTCTCCCTGATCGCCTCGATGATCACCGACAGCCCGGAGGTCAACAACACAATGGAGGCCGCCGCCCGCGCCGCGTCTGTCGCGCCCGAGACCGCGATCCCGCAGTCGGCCTTCTTGAGCGCCGGGGCGTCGTTCACTCCGTCGCCCGTCATGCCCACGATGTGGCCGCGCTTCTGCAGCACCTCGACGATGCGGAACTTGTGCTCGGGGAACACTTGCGCAAAGCCGTCCGCGCTCTCGATTGACTCGGTCAGCTTTGCGGCCGCCTGATGCTTGGGATCGCCAAAGCCGCTGGCGTCGAGGATGTTCGTGCCCATCTCCAGCTTCTTGGCGGTCTCCACTGCGATGGCCAGGGCATCGCCGGTGACCATCTTGATCGTGACGCCCATCTGGCGGGCAGTCGCGATGGTCGCTTTGGCCTCAGCCCGTGGCGGGTCGAACAGCGGCAGCACGCCGAGGAACTGCCATTTGCCCTTGCCATCGGCCCGGGCCACCCCGAGAGAACGAAAGCCCCGGGCCGCGAACTCGTTGACTGCCTTGTCTACCGCGGCCTTCACCTTCCCGGCATTCGCGGACATCTCGAGGATCACCTGTGGCGCGCCCTTGGCCGCCTGGAAGGTCGTGCCGTCCGAGCCCTTGACAGTGGCTTCGGTGCGCTTGTGCACAGGGTCGAAGGGCTGGAAGTGGACAACCTTGTAGCCCTTCAGGGCCTTGGGGTCCTTCAGGCCGTCCAGCACGGCCATGTCGATAGTGTCCTTGTCTTCCTCGCGCGACGCCAGGGCGGCGCAGACGATTACCTCATCGGCATCGACGCCGCTGACTCCGAAGGGATCGCCCAGGGTCAGCTTGTTCTGGGTCAGGGTGCCGGTCTTGTCCGCGCACAGCACGTCCACGCCGGCCAATTCCTCGATAGCGGCCAATCGGGTGACGATCGCCTCTCTCTTGGCCAGCAGGCGTGCGCCCACCGCCATCGTCACTGACAGCACCGTCGGCATCGCTACCGGGATCGCTGCGACGGTCAAGACCAGGGCGAACTGCAGGGTTGTCAGGATCGGGTCGCCACGGATGATCGAGACGGTGATGATGACTGCCACCAGGGCGACCGCCAGAATGATCAGGTAGTCGCCGATCTTGAGGACCGCGCGCTGGAAATGGCTGACGGTGTGCGCCTCCTGCACCAGCTCCGCCGTCTTGCCGAAGTAGGTGCTCGCGCCCGTGGCATACACGAGCGCGCCGATCTCGCCCTGCCGGACGATCGAGCCCGAGAAGATGGCCTCGCCCGGCTTTCGGGAGGCGGGCAACGACTCGCCCGTCAGCGCGGACTGATCCACTTCGATCGAGTCGCCGTCGAGCAGGCGGGCATCCGCGGGCACGATATCGCCCAGACGCAGGCGGATGACGTCGCCCGGCACCAGCTCGCGCGCCGGCGGCGTGACCCACTTCCCGCCGCGCAGCACCCTGGCCTCGACCGCGAGCTTCGCCTTGAGCGCCGCGATGGCGTTGCCGGCTTGGTGTTCCTCCCAGAATCCGACCACGGCGTTTGCCATAAGCAGGGCGAGGATGATGAAGAAGTCTGGCCAGTGCTGGGCGAGCGCCGAGAGGACGACGGCCGCCTCGATCATCCACGGGATCGGACCCCACAGATACGTGAGGAACTTGAGGAACGGGTTGCTCTTCTTCTCCTCGATCTCGTTGGGGCCGTATTGGGTCAGGCGCTTCGCGGCTTCGCGCTGGGTGAGGCCGTCCGGCGACGACTCAAGCTTCGCCTGGAGCTCGTCCATGGGCATGGACTGGAGTTCGCCCTTCGCCTTGGGCTCTGACCCGGGCGTGGTCTTGGGCTTGTGCGCACTCGATTTCATGATGCGTTGGCCTCTGTTCGCGATGCCTCCGCGGAGTCTGGTCCGTAGGGGGCGCTATACCTTTACGCTCGGCGAGTGGGCGAGTCCTCCAGATGGCAGAGTTTCTGGCAGGTCGAGGCGAGCCACGCCAATCCTGTCGTCGGCCATGCCGTAATAGACATCGAAGCGGCCCGGCATCCCGAGATCGTCGCGCCGGTCGATGCCGGTGGGGAAAACGACGTTGGCGATCGTCCCGCTGCGTTCCTGCGGCAGTTCGGGGACCAGCACCGGCTGCGTCGACCGATATCGGACCACTTGCGGATGCTCCCTCAAGAGCACCATCACCCCGGCCGAGTAGCAGAGTTGGCGTCCGGTGTCGGCCGGCCCGTCCACCTCGCCCACGCCGTGATAGACGATCAGCCAGCCATGGCGGGTCAGGATTGGAGGCGTTCCTCCGCCAATCTTGAGACGCTCCCAGGGCGACACCGGACTTGCCAGCCGGTGGTGAGACGCGAATTCGCCGAAGCGACGCAGTGGATCGTCCGCCGGTGCCCGTTCACAATACGAGATCCAGATGCTCTCCAGGTTGAGGTCGACCCCGCGGGGAGCGGGGTGTGCCGCCGTCTCCTCGGGACGTGTGCCCGGGAAGAGTGGCCTGTGCAGGAGAGCGAGTTCTGGTCGCACGGATGGATTGGGGATGGCCACCGGGAAGAGACTTGCATCCTTGTCATCCACCCCGCGGGGATCGCGGCCGTCGTGGTAGTTGGCGAAGTCCACGAGCCCCACGCGCTGCCAGTGAAAGAGGTCCTTCGATACGGCGAGGGCAATGCGCGGGCCTTCGGGCGAGAACGCCGTGTAGGTCATCACGTAGCTTCCGAGCGGTTCCACGAACGTGACACGAGGATCCTCGCAGCCGCCTTTGCCATCGGGCCGCAGCTCGTAGTCGGCCTCCGGCTCGAGAGCGATGCCGAGCCGCTCGACGCCCGTCGGATCGCCGTCGCCATTGAACTGGACCCTCGCGATGCCGATGCGCGAGTAGTTGCCGGCTGCCACGAGGCGCGGAAACAAGTATAGCTGGCCATCCGGCCCGCGCGCCGCAGCCGGATTGAGGACACCCTCGACCTCGTGCGGATTGCCCGGCTCCGGCTCCATGACCGTGCCCAGGCGCCGCAACACGAGGCTAGGCATTGGTGCCCGGATCCAGACAGGCGATGATCGCCTCGGTGACCCGCTTGGTCTCGTCAGGACCCTTCACTGGGATCGAGACGACACCCGCCTCTTCAGCCGGGTAGTCGTTGCCGCCGACGAACAGGGCGTCGCCGATGAAGATCATCTCCTTGAGCGAGATGCCAAGGATGTCTCGCAGCTTGCGGATGCCGTAGGCCTTGTCGATGCCGGGCTTGGTCACATCGATCGAGGTGGCGCCGCCCATTCGGACTGAGAACTCGGGAAGCAACTCGTCGAGGATCGCCTTGATCTTCTTTCGCTTGGCGAAATCCGGATCCCATTTGTCCTTCTCGTCGAGGGGCGCCTCCTGTCCCAAAGCCGAGAACGTGATCTGGCTTCCCCGATCTTCGATCCGCTCTCCCCAGAGCTTGCGGGGCTTGAAGCCCGCCTCCGAGGCCGCCTTCTGCAGCGAGCTCTCGATCTTGGCCCTTTCGTCCGCGGCGAGGTCTTCCGAGTAGATCCTCTTCCAGTCCTCGTCGTATCGAAAGAACTGAGTCCCGCACGTCGGCAGAAGAGACAGATTCGCCAGCCGCTCGTCGCGAGGAAGGTTCGAGAGCAGCTGCTCTTCGAACTGCTTCCAGGCACCGCCCGAAATCACGGCCACTCTAACGATGCCGAGCAGGTCATGGAGCAGCCCGGCCATTTCGGCATCGAGAGGGGACTTGCTCTCGGCGAGCGTGCCGTCGAGGTCGTAGACAATTAGCTTCTTCATTCCGGCAGAACTACCTCCAGCATTGTCACCGGGCCACTCGGCCGAAAGGCGCAGGCTCCGACTGCCGCCGGGAGCAGCAGGACGTCCCCCTTGCCGGCGGCGTAGCCCTCACCGCCGTGCTCGACCAGCCCGGTGCCTTCGATGCAGACCAACACGCGCGGCGCGCCCGCGGCGCCGACGGCAAAGGGCGATTGGCCACGCAGGCGCCACAAGCGGAAGTAGTCACAATCGAAGAGCCGCTCCCGCTCAACCGGTGACGTCTCCTCCACCACTGGTGAGACCGGGCCGACCGCACCCTGCGCCATGTCGATGGCGCTCAGGGCCTGATCCACCTGAAGCGCCCGAGGCCGGCCGGTCTTGGGATCGACGTGGCCCCAGTCGTCGAGCCGGAAGGTCACGTCGCTGTTCTCCTGGATCTCGAACACGACGACATCGCCACCGAGGGAGTGAACCGTCCCGGCTGGGATGAAAACGCCATCCCCGTGTTTCGGCGTGAACGACGCGACGTTGTCCGCCACCACGCCGCTCGCGACCGCCCGCCGGAGATCATCGACCGTGGTGCCCAGCTTCAGGCCGGCGTAGATACGGCTCTTCGGCCCCGCTTCGAGCACGACCCACGCCTCGGTCTTGCCGGTTTCGCCGGCCGGCAGCAGGTCCTTGCGGTCATCCGCGGGATGCACCTGGAGCGAGAGCATCTCCCGCACATCGAGGAACTTGAGCAGCAGCGGGAAGCGGCTGAAACGCCCGGCTAGCCTTCCGAGCAGGTGCTCGGGAAACTGCTCCACCAGCTGACCGATCGTCTGCCCTTTGAGCGATCCACTGGCAACTCGGCTGGCATGGTCATCTCGGTCGCTCAGCACCCACGCCTCGCCAATCGGGCTGTCGCCCGGCAGCGGCGCGGCCAGCAGGTCGGCGAGCCGCCGGCCGCCCCAGAGCCGGTACTGATAGATGGGCTCGAATCGCAGGGGATACAAAGCCGTATGCGTCGGGTCGGGCGGCTTCGTCGTCACGCTTATGCCTTCTCCATCTCGGCGCTGTACTCGCCACGGCGCGCAGCCCGGTTGCAGTTGGCTCGGTGGAACAACGCTTGCTGGGCCGCCCGCACGTTGGCTTGCTCGCCTCGCCAGATCTCCAGGGCCGGCTGCTGGATGGCGCGGGCAAACGAGAACGCCAGCGCCCAGGGCGGTCGCGACGCAAATCGGACGTTCATCGCATTCAGGCGGCCTGAAGCCAGCTCGCTGGGTTGACCGCCCGAGAGGAAGGCGATCCCCGGAACGGCAGCGGGGACCGCCCGCAGGAGGCACTTCACGCTGGCGTCGGCTACCTCGTCCACGGTTGCGGGCGTGCTACAGGCAAGCCCCGGAGCAACCATGTTGGGCTTGAGGAGCATGCCTTCCAGAGCCACCCGCTGGAGGTAGAGCTGCTCGAAGACGGCGCGCAGGACCTCCTCGGTTGTCTCGGCACACCGAGCCAGGGTGTGATCGCCGTCCATGAGCACCTCGGGTTCGACGACCGGGACGAGGCCGGCCTCCTGACACAACGCGGCATAGCGAGCGAGCGCATGCGCGTTGACCTCGATGCAACCCCGGCTGGGGATGCCATCGCTCACGGCGATCACGGCGCGCCACTTGGCAAATCGCGCGCCCATTTGAGCGTACTCAGCCAGGCGATTGCGCAGACCGTCGAGGCCTTCGGTGACCTTCTCGCCTGGATGGCCGGCCAGATCTATTGCGCCGGTGTCAACTTTGATTCCGGGGATTATCCCGGCATCGATCAGGACTTTGACAAATGGGATGCCGGCCTTGGTCTCCTGGTGGATAGTCTCGTCGTAGAGGATCGCCCCGCTGATGCACTGTCCGAGATTGGGCGTGGTCACGATCAACTCGCGATAGGCGCGCCGGACCTCCTCTGTCTGGGGAATCCCCAACGCGGCGAATCGCTTGTTGCACGTTGAGTTGCTCTCGTCCATCGCCAGCAGGCCCTTGTCGCCGGCGACCAGGGCCTGGGCGGTATCGAGAATCGCCTGTGCTTTCACGTGGGGCCGCCCCACTGCCAGTTCCGGATCTCCGGCATGTCTTCGCCGTGCTCGTCGATGTACTGGCCATGCTCGACGAGCTTGTCGGCCATCATCTGCTTGAGGTAGGCGCCGTCAGCTCCCAGGCTCGGCAGCCGGTCGACCACGTCCTGCACAAGGTGGAACCGATCCAGCTTGTTCTGAACTCTCATGTCGAAGGCCGTCGTGATCGTGCCTTCCTCGATGTAGCCGCGAACATGCAGGTTGCGGTTGGTTCGGCGGTATGTCAGGCGGTGGATGAGCCACGGATATCCATGGAAGCCGAAGATGATGTGCTTGCCTGTCGTGAACAGCGAGTCGTAGTCGGTCTCGCTCAGGCCGTGTGGGTGCTCGCTTGCGGACTGCAGCTTCATCAGATCCACGACGTTGACCACCCGGATCTTCAGGTCGGGGAGATGCTCGCGCAGGATCGAGACGGCGGCCAGGATCTCGAGGGTGGGCGTGTCACCGCAGCAGGCCATGACCACGTCCGGCCCTGAACCCTGATCGTTGCTGGCCCACTGCCAGATACCGATCCCCTCGGTGCAATGCACGACCGCTTCATCCATGGTCAGCCACTGCGGCAGGGCGTGCTTGCCGGCGACCACCACGTTGACGTAGTTCCGGCTGCGCAGGCAGTGATCGACGACGGACAACAGGCAGTTCGCGTCGGGCGGTAGATAGACGCGGACGATGCCGGCCTTCTTGTTGACGACGTGGTCGATGAACCCCGGATCCTGATGCGTGAAGCCGTTGTGATCCTGCTGCCAGACATGAGAGGCCAGGACGTAGTTGAGCGACGCGATGTCCCGGCGCCAGGGCAGCTCGGCCGAGACTTTCAGCCACTTCGCGTGCTGGCTGAACATCGAGTCCACGATGCGAACGAAGGCCTCGTAGCAGTTGAACAGCCCGTGGCGGCCGGTCAGCAGGTACCCCTCCAGCCAACCCTCGCTCTGGTGTTCGCTGAGCATCGAGTCGAGAACCCGGCCGGCAGGCGCGAGGGATTCGTCGTTCTTCTCGACCGGCAGGTCCCACTGGCGGTTGGTGACCTCGAAAACCGCCTGCAGGAGGTTCGACACAGTTTCGTCTGGTCCGAAGAGGCGGAAGTTGCGGCCCTCCTGATTCAGTCTGGCAACGTCGCGCAGGAAACCACCGAGAACGAGCGTGTCCTGCCCTTGAACGGCGCCGGGGTACGGCACGTTCACCGCGTGGTCGCGGAAGTCCGGCATCCGCAGGTCTCGCAGCAGGCCGCCGCCGTTCGCGTGCGGATTGGCGCCCATCCGTCGGTCGCCCTTAGGCGCCAGTTCGGCCAGCTCCGGAATGAGCCGGCCATTCTCATCGAAGAGTTCCTCGGGCTTGTAGCTCTTCATCCAGCTTTCGAGCTGCCCGACGTGATCGGGGTGATCGGCGTCTACCAGGAGCGGGACCTGATGCGCTCGGAACGTGCCTTCAACCTGCAGGCCGTCGACGACCTTGGGCCCCGTCCAGCCCTTCGGGGACCCCAGGACGATCATCGGCCAGCGCTGGCGGGTGGTGTCGTTCTTGTCCCGAGCATGGCCCTGGATCCGCCGGATCTCCCCGATGGCGTCCTCCAGGGTGACAGCCATCAGCTCATGCATCTTGACCGGATCGTCGCCCTCGACGAAGTAGGGCGTCCAGCCGCAGCCCCTCAGAAACTGCTCCAGCTCATCGTGCTCGATGCGGGCCAGGACGGTCGGGTTGCTGATCTTGTAGCCGTTGAGGTGCAGGATCGGCAGCACGGCGCCATCGCTGATCGGGTCCAGGAACTTGTTGGAGTGCCAGGCTGTCGCAAGAGGGCCAGTTTCAGCTTCGCCGTCGCCGACGACGCAGGCGACGACAAGGTCGGGGTTGTCGAATGCGGCCCCAAAGGCGTGGCTCAGCGAGTAGCCAAGCTCACCGCCTTCGTGGATCGAGCCCGGAGTCGTGGGCGCAACGTGGCTGGAGATTCCGCCGGGGAACGAGAACTGCTTGAACAGCTTCTTGAGCCCGGCCTCGTCCTGGGTCACGTTGGGGTAGATCTCGCTCCACGTGCCTTCGAGATAGACGTTGCCAACTATCGCCGGACCGCCGTGACCAGGACCGGCGACGTAGAACATGTCCAGGTCGTACTTCTTGATGACCCTGTTCAAGTGCACATAGATGAAGTTCTGGCCCGGCGTCGTGCCCCAGTGGCCGACCACCAGCGGCTTCACGTGCGCCAGCTCGAGCGGCTTCTTCAGCAGGGGGTTGTCGTACAGGTAGATCTGCCCGACGGATAGATAGTTGGCGGCGCGCCAGTAGGCGTCCATCTTGCGGAGGAGTTCCTGGCTGAGTGCTTCTGTGGTCATTGGTCGCTTCCTACGCTGACTTCGCGGTCGGGCAAGCTAGCCATGCGAGAACTCCCTGGCGCGCGACGGCTCATGAGGTCATCGATGCTTCCTCTGGAGTTCTCGCCAGTCAGCTGTTCCAGCCGGGCGAGGGCCAATTGCGCCGGGGAACTCACTTGTCGGGATGCATAGCTCTGTGGCACTTCTCGCACAGGGGGCGGCCGTCGGTGCCCTCGCGAATGTTCTCGTCCTTGATTGCTGCGCCGTCCACGCAGTCGGGGCGGTTGTGGTATCTCGGATCCTCTTCCTCGATCGCCGAGTGGTACGCGCGCCAATCGGCCCGCGCCGCTCGTCCGTGCGTGATCAGATCGAACATGCCATATCTCCTTGTGTGCTTCGAAGCCCGGGGCTTCCTTGTTGGAGATTGACCGACTCGTCGTAGCCGGTCACCGGCCGGATCCGATGGAGCCATATCGGTGATTCCGGCGGCTGGCTTCCTCGGTCCTTCTCCCGTCGAGCTAACCGGAATGGGCGAAACCCGGCGATCAAGGTCGGCCAAAGCTCGCCTCTGCGCGTTCGGCAACTCGGCCGGCCGAGTCTCGACGACGCCGACCCGGGAGAAGATCCGCGAGTACCGGGCTCCGACCTCGGGCCAGATCATGGTTCTGCTGAAATCGTACGCCCGCCGGCCGAGTTGGCTCCGCGTGGGAGGCTCGGGACGCCGTGTGGCACGACGTCGAGTCGGTTCGGGGCCAGGCCATAGACACGAGTCAACAGCCGAGCGGCCGACTGCGACATCACCACGCTGGCAGCGCAAGCGTCGATGAGGCCAACCAGAATCGCTCGTTGGCGCGCGGATGGAGTCTGTGGAGCCGTGTGGAGCGTCGCCACGACGGGCTTGGTCAGGGCGCGCACGAAGTCGAGAACGAACTCACCGTCGTCGCCACCCCAGATGCCGTATTCGTGCTGAACCGACACCACGCCCACGCTGGAACGGTTCAGGTTGCGGGCGACCTCGAGGTGGTCGGCCCGGATGTCGCGCCTGATCCGGTACCGCACCTCGGACGGGTACACCTCCGGAGCCCCGGGCGCGTGAAGTGCCGCTATCTCGTGGTCGCCGGCCGAGTGCGCCAGGTCTCGCGTGAAAGTGGCGACGCCGCAACGGCGTGGCGGGTACGTGGCGACGTAGACGGTTCTACCGGCCATGGTCCCGGTGACTCACCGGTGAGCTGCCTTTGGCGGCGGTCTTGTCGCTCTTGGCGCGTGGGGATGCGGCCGTCGATGGGAACAGGCCGAAGGATGGCGGGTATCCGTAGTAGGGATAGAGGTTGAAGAAGTAGTCCAGCCTGGTCTCTACCAGGTCTGGGTCGTAGCGAGGAGCGCCGGCCACGTGCTCGCGGGTGTGGCGGATGTAGACCGCGTCTGGCGTCATCCGCGTGATCGCGTCGACTGGGATCAACGATTTGCTCTCGCCCAGACCCAGGAACCCGCCGGACCCTACTTCCATGAAGCGGACTTTCCGCTCGGCTTCGTCGATGAAGAGGCCTTCGATCGTGCCCAGATCGCGGCCGTCTTTGTCCTTGGCCATCCGTCCGCGAATGTCCTCATCTGAGCTCGAGATGGTCTGGTCGGTGTCGCGCAGCCTGGTGAGCTGCGGGACCTTGCCTGCATCTTCTTGATGGACGGCGGTCTTCTCGATGGTCATGAGCGAAACCTCCTGGAACCGTGCGCTTCGTAATCCCTCTGCTCCTCGATGGTCCGCTCGGCAAGTGGTTCAGCCTCGAGCCGATCGTCCGGGATCGGCAGGCCGCTCTCGATCGACATGCCATAGGTGCCCTGGGCGATGCGCTCCTCGGCGCGGCCGACGGCGGCGAGCTGCTCGCGGAGGTCGGCCGCGAGGGCGACCGAAACCGACTCCGAGTCGAGCGCGCTGACGGCGTCCTCGTATTCTCCGGTTTGTTGGCGCTGGAGCGATCCGCCCGAGTGGATCTCGCTGACCTGCTCCGCCAGCAGACCTTCGACTCGCGATCGCTCGCGGGCAACGAGTTCGCGGGCGTGTTGCTCGTTCACGATGACCTCCTTGGCCTGCTATCGATCGGGCGGGAGTGATCTCTACGCGAGGCGGCCGCCTCTGTGGCGCTGCCGTGGCTCGGGGCCCGCATTCTCGCTTCGATCGCGGAACGGACCGCCCGGGCTATCGCCTTCACTCGCCAGCATGCGGTCGGCGCCCGAGGTGGTCATTACGTCTTGTCATCAGAACGGGATCGGACTTCAACGGTGTCGAGACTCGCGCGCTCGAGGCTCGGTACTCGATTGGCGCTCTGGTCGGTCAGATGCTCCGAATGCAGCGGGGCGCGCTCTTCGTTCTGCTCGTCGGGCTCATGCTCACTCTCTAGGCCGCATGACAGACGAGGGGCAGCAGGTTACTCGAGGCCTGACCTCAGCCGGCAAGCTCCTCGCGGGCGGGCCAGCTTCGATGGCACGAAGGTCCCGATGGCCTACGTAGTCTCACTCAGATACGACAGGGAATGGCGCGCCCGGAGGGATTCGAACCCCGACCATCTGATCCGAAGTCAAACCAACCTCAGGATACCTGGCGACTCTGAGGGCAATACGCCCAAGGCGCCCGGCCAGGTTCATGGCTCGGCAGACAAGATGCGCTGGAGGCCGGCCCCGCAGTCGCCGCTAGGTTGGCTACCGAGAAGCAACCACCTGGTAGTCTGGATCTGTCCGCGCAGGGATCGCCATATGAGGCCGAGTGCTCCCGAATCTAGATCGCTTCAGGTCCCACCTTCGGCCCGCCAGGCGCAGCCGCTACGGCCCGGCCGGTGAGCCCAGAAGCGGGGGCCGTCCGAGTGGCGGCCGCCCCTGCCGGCGGCCGCCCCACGACCCTGCTGCCTGTCGCGCACCTCTTCCGCATCTCGGCCTACTGGCTGGGACTGACCGCGATCGACGCCGCCGTTAGCCAGTTCGCCCAGTACCAGATCACCTACACG
>Ga0315555_1002237_pt1 | contig 13710 bp, 7 predicted proteins | sample SalMarSW160380MG_FD_202113 | JGI IMG/M metagenome (GOLD analysis project Ga0315555, IMG submission 202113) | Salt marsh sediment microbial communities from the Plum Island Ecosystem LTER, Massachusetts, United States - Salt Marsh Sediment SW1603-80 ... | reverse complement strand
TTCCGGTTTTCCTTCAGCTTCAATATGGCGCACAACATGCACACCTACTCCCTCATCACCCATCAACAGATTACCGATGCCCAAGATTAAAATCTGATTCACTTTTTCTCATCAATTTTTTCATTTTACATATCATTAGCCAGTGGTGCAAGTAGAATTTACAACACTTTATGGCGTTTGGAACGTCCCTCATCCGAACATTAATAAAAAGGGCTTGCTCACATTACGCTGGATGATCTATTTTTATCCTGTCTGATGAAAATGAGGGAGACAAACGTGAGCATACTGGAAAAAGAAATGCCCAGATTAGTACTGGATGGCAACAGTTTAACCTTAAGAGAACTGGTTCTTGCGGCACAACAACCCGGAACCCTGATCATGATTGATGAAGATACTAGGAGACGCATCCGTAAAAGCAGAGAGTGGGTAGATACGGTTCAGAGAACGGGAAAACCCATTGTATACGGCATTAATACCGGTTTTGGATCGAAAGCAACGGTATCAATTGACAAGGAAAAATTGAAAGAATTGCAGCGTAACCTTATTATGAGTCATTCGGCCGGGATGGGAAATCCCCTGAATATCGAAGTGGTTCGGGCAGCCATGCTCATGAGAATTAATACCTTTGTGAAGGGACATTCCGGTGTCAGACTGGAATTAATAGAAACACTTATAGCCATGCTGGAAAAGGGGGTTACCCCCTGGATTCCCGAACAGGGATCCCTGGGTGCCAGCGGAGATCTGGCTCCCCTCTCTCACCTGGGACTGGTCATCAGCCGCGGAGTGGAAAGGGATCATGAAACGGACAGCGGCAAGGCATACTATTTTGATAAGCATGACCGGCAATGGAAACTGATGTCCGGAATGCAGGCCATGAAGAAAGCGGAAATTCAGCGCATAGTGCTGGAAGCCAAGGAGGGACTAGCATTAAATAATGGTACGCAGATTTCAACCGCCCTGCTGGCCATGGCTTTGTATGAAGCAAAAATACTCATAAAACATGCGGATATTGCCATGGCAATGACGCTGGAAGCCCTGGAAGGGATTTCAGCAGCCTACCGGGAAGAAATTCACGCCCTGCGCCCTCATCCCGGGCAGGTAAAAACCGCCCTCAACATCCGTCGCTTGACGGAAGGCAGCGCTTTAATGGACCGTCATCCTGAAAAAGTGCAGGACGCCTATAGTTTGCGCTGCCATCCCCAGGTACTGGCAGGAATCAGGAGCGCCATCGATTATGTGGAAAATGTCGTGGACATCGAAATCAATTCCACCACCGATAATCCCATAATATTTCCCGACTTTCCTCAGAAAAACAAAGCCATCTCGGGGGGAAATTTTCATGCCCAGCCCATCGCCTTCGCTTCGGACTTTCTGGGAATGGTTATGTGTGAAGTGGGAAGTATTGCCGAAAGGCGCATATTTCGTTTATCAGACAGGAATCTGAACGGCGGGCTTCCTTCCTTTCTGATTGAAAACAGCGGTCTGGACAGCGGCCTGATGCTGGCACAATACACTGCCGCTGCTTTAGTTTCCGAAAACAAAAGCCTGGCTCATCCTGCCAGTATTGATTCCATACCCACCTGCGAAAACCAGGAAGATCATGTAAGCATGGCCCCGGTTGCTGCCAGAAAGGCCGCCCAGATCATCAACAATATAAAGAAAATTGTGGCCATTGAAATGTTTTATGCCGCCCAGGCCCTGGATTACCGCCTACGGGAAGGCAAGGAAGAAAGACCCGGCAGCCTGCTGGGAAAGGGAACGGCAAGGGCCTACCAGGTGATCCGGGAAAAGATTCCCTTTCTGGCCGAAGACCGCCCCCTTTACCGCTACATGGAAAGTGCCGTAGATCTGATAAATTCCGGTGATATTGTTGCTGCAGTGGAAGAAGAAACCGGTTCACTGGAATAAACCGATTCCTCCGTTTTAGTCCTGCCGGGCAACAGGAAAAAGAACGTCCTTTACCTTGGTGGGGAATATACAATATTCATGCAGGCAGGATCGTCTATCCGGCCGTCACAATCCACCGCTTTTCATTCCCAAATTATTTTCGATAAACAGTATCATCTTCCGGGTTAATTTCCTGCGATCGAACTGTTCGATATTATGGAAAGCATAAGTGCACGCGGGATGTTCCGGGGCCGTTACCCATTTCTCAAGGATAGCCGCTATGCCCTGCACATCGGCATAATCAATGGTCTCTCCTGCCCGGCATGTCCGTACAATTTCTGCCAGGTCGCTACCCTCAGGACACATGGCCAGGACAGGTTTTCGGAGATAAAGGTATTCATAAATGCGGCCCGGGGTTACATTTTCACTTCCCTTTTTATCGCTGTGAACAGCCAGGGCCATGGCATCCAGCCCGCCGGCACAGGCCAGGGCATCCCGGTGAGGAAGATAGTCCACAAATTGAACTTGCCGCTGAAAATGGTAAGCCTGCACCCTGCCGATAAATTCTGCCGTCCATTTTCCGATAAATACCAGCTGGATTTTCCGGGCCGAAGGGGGATTTTGGTTCCACAATAACTTCAGGGCCTCCAGAAGATGAAGCGGAGCGTTTCCATGGGAATAAACTGTCCCCATTATTCCGATGCGAAATGAGGAACTCTTCAGTTCAGACCGGATTTCAGCGGAGGTAAAGTCTTCCGGATCATACCCATTCCTGACCACTGTTGAATTTTCATTGGTGATCCAATCATATTTGCGTCGGTAATACTCCCGCAGGTTGGGATTTACAAAAACAAATGCCTGTGATTCCCGGATTGTGCGCCGCTCCAGCAGCTCCTGAAATTTGTCATGAAAACGGCTGACGGAAGGTAAATAAGGATTTTGCGTCCAGGCGTCCCGGAAGTCCAGAATACAGGGTAAGCCCAGCCATTTATGCGTCAGATGCGCAATGATTCCCGGGGTAAACGGAGGCATGCTGGCTACAACCAGGTCAACCGGGCGGGCTCTGTGAATCTGCCGGATTTTTAGCACAGCAAAGGGGAGCCAGAAGATTCTGCTGTCCGGCAGAAAGAACAGGTTTGCCAGTGTTCGCAGAAACGCGTTGCTTTCTCTCGCCTTCCGTCTCTGTCCAGCCTGCAGGAAGCGAAACATTTTCTTCAGCAGATAGAACAGGCGAAAGGGATCCAGCGTTCCGGTACGGTAAACTGCGGGATTTGCCGGCAGGTCACGAAGCAGGGATTTATCCTCAGAATAAAAATGACTGGACTTTACCGTGAGCACCGACACATCATATTGTTGATAATCCCAGTATTTGAGGAATTTCAGAATGCGCTGAACCCCGCCTCCTCCCATGGGGGGAAAATAATAACTGATGAAAAGAAAATGGGCTTTACGGGCAGTATTCACGAATGGTTTTTACCAGTTGTTCAAATTTATCATTTTCTTTCACAAAATCCACCTCGTCTGCATTTACGGTCAGAACTGTAAATTTTTCCTGCGCTTCTTTCATCCATCTGTCATAAGCCAGATTAAGATATTCCAGGTAATCGGGGGAGATGGTCTTCTCAAAATCCCTCCCCCGCATCTTAATGCGGGCGTGCAAAGTTTTCAGGGATGCCTTAAGATAAATAATAAGATCCGGTTGTGGAAGAAAATAGACCATATCGTTGAACAGTTCGCGATAAGTACGGTAGTCACGGTCATTCATGTAACCCTGTTCATACAGGGATTTAGCGAAGATTTCCACATCCTCATAGATGGTGCGGTCCTGAATAGCCGGTTGGCCCAGGTCAAATATTTCTTTCTGAGTGCTGAACCGATGAGCCAAAAAATAGATTTGAAGGTTGAAACTCCACCGTTTCATATCGAGATAGAAATCGTTTAAATACGGATTATCAATGACACTTTCATAATAGGGTTTCCACTTCAAACGTGCTGCCAGATTACGGGTCAGGGTAGTTTTGCCAACTCCGATGTTGCCGGCAATTCCGATCAGGTAATTTTTCTTGTTTATTTTCATGCTGCTTAGTTCAATTTAAATCTAAATCTTTCAATGATCTTGAATTTCACGGAGTTCCCACGCATTTTGCCGGGCTTATACCGGAATTTTTTTAAAGCAGAGACAGCGGCTTCAGAAAAAAGGTCTCCGTCGGATTTCAGAATTCTGTATTCATCAATTTTTCCGGCCTGATCCACAATCACTTCCAGTAATACATCTCCTTCCGTTCCTGTTTTCCGGTAAATTTCCGGATATGCCGGGGACACCCTTTTGGAATATTGTCTTTTACCGCCATCAAGAAAAGCTTCCAGCACCGGTTCCCGAACAGGCGGTTCTTCCCGGGTAACCGGCTGTACCATTTTTTCTGCACGGGAAACATAAACAGTATCAGGGAAGATTGTAGTAAGTAGAGGGGTGGAAAGTGAAGTATCCTTCGAAGCAGAACTGCTTCCGGCGGCCGGGATACCTGCTGCTGCCAGCAGGCGCATCGTGTCTGTTCCCACACTGTCCCGGGCAAAACCTGAGAGAAGAGAGGTATCTCTGCGGGTAATCTGGGTATCTGCCCGTACCAGGCTCGCCACTGATGATGCATAGGGTATTGGTGGCTTTTTTTCTACGTAAACAGGTTTGAACACCACTTCACCATATGACGGATTATCCAGTTTATCATAAATTATGGTTTGTATTTCCCGGCTATTCGATGACATCCAGACATTTTTTTGGGCATAAATGGTTTCTGTGGAATGATTATAAACATCATAATCAAAATTATTTGAAATGCGATTTTCTCCCGTGCTATTCTGCCCGTTGGAAGAAACTGTTCCAAGATCCGGGGCGGAGCGGCTGAAAATCACGATTCCATAATTGTTCTCTGAAACCGTGCATCCCGAAATCACCGGATTAGAGGCCAGTTCACAATTTATGCCCGCAAAACCATTCCCAAATATGATTACACCACGAATGAGTGGATTTGATTTAACTTCGCAACTGATACCCGAATTATGGTTAAAGCGAAATTCGCCACCTTTGATCAGGGGCGAGCTGCCATAGCAGGTAAGTCCTTTGTAACCGAATTCCACGATACAATTTTCCAGAACCGACTGATCGAAAAAATTCTTGATGGTCAGACCATACCAGTCATTCATCTGTTGATTTTTTGCGGATGATGTAAAGACAATCGGCCGGAAAGTGCTGCTTGATTTTGCCCGCAATATTCCGTTAATAATAATTTCAGAACGTTCTTTATCCTTCCCCGATTTCTGCACATCCGTATTCGGTTTAAAAAACACTTTCGTACCCTCTTCAATGGTCAATATTACTCCCTGGGGGACGGACACGTCGCCATTAATGTAAACTTCACCCCGCCAGCGGGTATTTTTGGTTATTTCACCGGAAACAAATTCCTGGGAAATTCCAAATGATACCAGAAAAAGAATGATACCTATTATAGTGCTGTTAGGCGTTTTACCAAACACATTCTTAAAAAAATAACAGGAGCCATGTACCTTTTTAACGGAAGGACGTGTCCATTCCCTGCATCCGGAAAACGGTAAAAAAGAAAATAATTTGATAAATAGCCTGACACCAATGCCATGCTTTCTTGCTAAATAATTTCCTGAGTACAATTTTGATCCGAATCCTTTCCTTTGTTTCGACTAAAAAAGTGAGAGAAAACTGATATTCACTGCCTGGAATCAGTCTTTTTTATAATCGATATATTCACTTATTTTCCCTAAAAGTTCGGATTCCTTGAATGGTTTAATAACAAATTCATCCGCTCCCAGTTTCAATGAATGCTGCTCAATATTCTTACCGGCTCGTCCGGTCAGCACTATTACCGGCAGAGAATCCCAGCGTGCATCTCCCCGGATTTGTTCGATCAGGTCATAACCGGAAAGCTGAGGCATTTCAAGGTCGGTAATTACCACATCAAATTCTCGCTGGCTCAACAATTCAATGGCAGTCTGTCCGTTTTTGGCCAGTTCGACCTCAAAATCCTGCTTTTTCAAAAGGCCTGAGAGAAATTTTCGAATGCTTAATGAGTCATCCACCACCAGTATCAGCGGCTTCCGGTCTTTAACCAACCGTTTTCCCCTCTTCTGATCCGGCCGGGCTGAAGCGGTTTTATTCCCGGAAGGTTTAAAATCTTCCGGCTGAAGATTTAGGCTCTTCTCTTTCAGGCGTAAACTGCTGAACACAATCTGGGGAATATCCATGACAAGTACCACCCGGCCATCAGCCAGGATAGACCCCCCCATAATATATTTCACACGCTGTAAACCCTGTCCCAGGGACTTGATAAGAATTTCTTCCCGGTGCATTATTTTATCCACCAGCAGAGCCGCTTTCTTCCCCTCATCCTGAACAATTATTACCGGATATTGCGAAACCCTGGTGATCGTTTTATGAGATTTGTCTCCGATTTTTAATAAATGCGCCATGTGAATTATCGGAATTTCTCCACCCCGCAGTTTGGTGTAATACCCGTCATCCTTCAACTGTAAATTGTCATTACTGATGCTGATGGTTTCTTCCACCTGTAACAGGGGAATTGCATAAAGGTTGGAATCCACCTCCACCAGCATTGCCTGGGTCACCGTAATGGAATAGGGCACACGGATGACAAATCGTGTATTCTGTTCCGGCTGCGAATAAATTCGCAGATCACCTTTTAGTTTCTGAATCTGATTACGAACCACGTCCAGCCCAACACCACGACCGCTCAGTACATCGGTTTTCTTGGCGGTGCTGAAACCAGGGACCATCAGAAATTCATATAATTCCTGCATGTTCAATTTGTCGACTTCTTCAGGACTCAGCAGTTCTCTGTCGATAATCTGACGGCGTACATCGGCTACATTAATTCCCCTGCCGTCATCTTCAATAGTGATAATAACATAGTTCCGTTCCTGCTCGGCACTGATGCGGATTAAGCCCTCTTCCGGCTTTCGTGCTTTTTTCCTTGCCTGGGGTGGTTCAATACCATGATCTATGGCATTTCTCAGAATATGCAGCATCGGCTCATATAATTTATCGGCCAGAATGCGGTCCAGTTCGGTATTTTCACCTTCGATATTCAGTTTTATTTTCTTACCGTGTTTTTTGGCAATATCCCTGAGGGGCCGTTGAAAACGCTGGAAAAGTAAGCCGATGGGAACCAGCCGTGCTTTAATAATTTCATCATGAATGCTGGCGCTCAGGCGGGTAATCTTCTGCAGTTGTTCCTCGTAAATCTTGCCAAAGGTTTTGATGCCCTGTAACGCCTGCACAAAGTTGGTCTGAAATTTTTGCAGGTTTTCAATCACATACTTAATATTTTCGATATGAGGTTTCTGCGATTCCTCAATCATGTCCAGGTTAGTGGCCCCGGGCTTGATGAGTGTTAACAACTGTTCCTGTTCCTTCATTACTTTATCCAGATACCACATAACATTCTGCAGATTTTTCCCTTCCAGATCCAATTTGGGAACATAACCTTTAAATTTCTCTACCTGTGTTTTCAACTGGTTGTGGTTGATTACCAGCTCTGCCGCTTCATTCAGCAGGTTATCAATCTGTTTCACATGGAGACGCACATGGGCATCAAGCGGTCTTCTTATATCCGATTCATCCGGCTGGGAAACTTGTACATAATCATCACCTTTATCCTCCCCGGAAGTAACCGGTTCTTCTTCCCGGGCTTCCTTAAATACGGCTTCAGCCTCACCTCCATATTTTTTTATGCTGCTTTGAAGTTCTTCCACCACCTTCCCGAAACTTTTAGTCAGCGGCTTTCTTTTTTCGGCCAGTGAATTAAGAATAAAATCCAATTCATCCACCACCGAAAACATCTGATCCACTACCTCCGGAGGAAGACCGTCTTCCTTCCCGGTAACCCTCTCCACCAGTTCTTCACCCAGATGCAGAATCTTCTCCAGCTCATCCTGGAACATCATGGAAGATGAACCTTTCAGGGTATGCAGGGTCCGCATGAGCTGTTCCAGCAATTCCCGGTTTTGGGGATTCTTCTCCAGTTTCATCAGCAAAAAATTCATGTCTTCCACATACTCACGCCCTTCCTGCAGAAAAGACTGTATCATGACTTCGGAAGGCCCCTTTTTCAGCTCATCTTTAGCTTCTGCAGCGGAGGAAGGTCCTGCCTGAGAGCGCAACACCGCCGGTTCGGTTTTTAACTGCCCGATATGGCGGCTAACAGACTCGGTTATTTCATCATATGCACTCTGGCTTACATTCTGATTTTCACTCATCTCCCTGATCAGCTGCAGGCCTTTGCGAAAAGCGGGAATCATCTCTTTCAGATTCTCCGGTTCACTCCGGTTAATCAGTTCAATCAATTCTTCCAGACCATCCACCAGACCACCAATTTCAGAAAATCCCAGCATTTTTGCAGCGGACCTGATTTCATGAATGGCGTGATCCACCCGCTGCAACGTTTCCTTGTCGTATTTAAATTTTTCAATAAGATCTAAGGAATTTTCAATGTGATTCAGATTGTTCTGGGCTTCATTACGAAATATTTCAAGAAGTTCCGGATCACTATCTTTTAGAGTGAGCAATGGTTCTGAAGGGGACAATTTTTCGGGAGGTATGGCTTCATGCAGAGATTCCGCTTTCTCAGCCGGTTTCTCTTCGGGCAGCTCTTTTTTAGGCTGTTTTTCTTTTTTCTTCTTTTTTAATAATCCGGTGGGCTTGGATTTTTCAGATTTTTTTTTTGCCTGGTCCCGGGAAGACTCTTCTGCCTGATATTTACTTATATAATTATTTACAGATTCTATTATCTTGGCAGAATCCGACTTTTTACCATCAATTATCTTTCTGATAGCCTTAACCGTCTTACGGCAGAGTGACACAAAGTTTTTTCTTAACCGAACCCGTTTATCCTGAATGAGCTCGGTAAGATTCTCTAACGCACCGGCCAGTGACACAATCTCACGCTGGTTCATCAACTGAGCGGAACCATTCACAGTATGTATAATATAGCCGAATTCCCTCAGTGCGGCTTCATCTTCAAGATCATGGTTCAGAAGTTTAACATATTCCTCCATCTGATCCAGATACTTAAGGGTTTCATCCATATAGACGCTGCCTAATTCATCTTCGGGGTTTTCCTCTGGCAGAAGCGGTTTATCATCCCCGGTATCTTCCTGATGAGTTTCTTCTTCATCCACCCTATCTGCCGGGGTGTTCAGGCTGTCAAGAAGAAGATCAAGTGCTTTGCGCGTAGCTGAGATATCCACCTTCTCCGGAAAACGCCTGGTAGCTTTGGCAAACTCGCTGCATACGGAAGTCATTTGCTCCCTGAAATAGGGAAGCCTTTCGCCTTCCATCCCTTCCAGTGACAACAGGCTCGTCTTTATTTCGTCTGCTAATTCACGGAATTCTTCATTTTTGACCAGCGCACTGTTATCATGTATCTGCTGTAGAGAAGGAAGCAGAAACTCATCTCGAAGCCGTTTAAATTCAATATCCTCTTGGCTCAGGGAATTAATCATTCCGTCAATATGACGCTGTGTTACCTCCATAAAAGCCTGGGTAGATCTGTTGATATCCAGGCCTGTTGAAGCAGGTTCAGAAAGTGTAAGTCTTTCCAGATATTCAATCCATTGTTCCTGTGTAATAAGGAAGATCTGCCGGGCCATATCGTCCAACATCGAAAAAATATGCTGAGATTTACTGAGCAGTTTTTCTGACTTTTGAGGATTGCTCAGCCAGTTCTGAAGAACTTCCAGCAGATTCTGAGCACCGGATATTTTAAAAATCCCAAACCAGAAATGAAGATGTTTGATATCATGAATCATTTCCTGCCGAAGGAGATCATTGCCGGTATCGTTTATTATGTCTGAAAAGCGGGTTTTCAGACGGTCCGTAAATTTTTCATTCACGTCCAGAAAAGCCGGCTGCAGTTTAGATTTATCCTGCGGACGCAGGGGAATGTCTGCGGGTCTTTCTGAAACCGTCACATTAAAAATTTCTTTCTTGGCAGCAATTATTGCTTTTATCGATTGATCCTCATTTTCATTGAGAACCTCATCAATGTAAGTGGTATAATTATTAAACAACTGCTGAAGCGGCTGAACGATGGAAGCAGGTATTATCAGCCTTTCTTTTCTGATTTTTTTGAGATGGGTCCATAGTTCCGCACTGGAGTTTTCAATCAGCGGATATTTATGAATCTGGCCCAGGTCTTTAAGAACTTTCAGATTCTCCATTATTATCGATTCCGCTTCCTCATTTGCCGGATTTCCAACGAGGGTATTAACATAATTTACAATTTCATCGGTTAGTTCACTCATTTCATTTACAAGATAATCCCGCAAAAGGAAGCGTAAATTCTTATCTTCCTCTGTCAGGTCGGTTGCAGTTTCTTCCGCAGTCTCCTGGTCCTCCCCGGCTTCAACAATCTGGCCGATCTGTGAATCAGCCGGAACTGTTTCCGGTTCTTCGACGGAGATCAACTCACCGCGGCAGAATTTTTCGAATTTTTCCGGATATTCCTTAGCAAGGATATCCAATTGCGAGCACAATGTATCGCTTTCTCTCCAGAAATCATCAAGATACTCCTTAAGTGCCGGGAATTCGCGGGGAGGATTATAAAGTTTAGCAAAAAGATTGATCAGATTGGTGAGACCGTCATCAGTCCGGTGAGCCTCGGGAAAGTCGATGACTGGAAGGCTTTTCTTAACGCGGGTAAAGAGAGTTTCCAGCAAATCCCGGGCTTCCGGATTGTTCCTATGTAATACGTTTATGGTCTGCTGTTTAAGATGGGAATGAATAAATTCCATAACATCAAGCTGGGGTTCAGCAGAGACCGATTCGGGTTCTTTTTCGATTTCCATCTCCGCCGGCTGTTCCACAGGGGCGGCTTCGAAATCATAACTTACCGCCCTGTTCCATTGCGGATCTTTTGCTAACTCCCTGAACATTTCCAGAAAATCATGCGCATTTTCATCTATTTTCTGCATGGATTTTTCGGGATCATAATCGTTTATTCTTTCAATCAAGTCCGAGAAAAATATAGAGACGTCACTGGTTCCCTGGCGCCGTGCTAGTTTTTCTATACTGTCCAGGGGAGTGGATCCTTCAGATAAAAAATCAAGAAAATCCTTCAACGGATCGTGTAATGAGGGGTCAAGCGTATGAATCCCCTTCATGTTTATTGTCTCCAGCAGGGAGTAAAAGTAAAATGTCTCAAAATCAACGGCGTTTTGTAGATTCATTCCAATCACCTTTTTATTTACCAACAAAAGAAATCATCTGGTACTCTTGAAACGGCTGGGAAGTCGGAACCGCGAGACTGCCACACTCAGGGTTCCGGAAGATTTTGTCATTTCCTCTGATAACTTTTTGGAGATCTGTGCACCTTCCGCTGTTTTCTGGGCAATATCTGCAATTTTTTCCATAATCTTGGTGATGTTCGCACTGGTAGTAGTCTGCTGCTGAAACGATTCGGAAATCTCATTGATCAGGCGATCCGAATTCTGCGCCATTTCGAGAATTTCCTTCAAAGCGCTTCCCGCTTCGTCCACTTTACGTGTTTCCTTTTCCACTTCTGTCGTTCCAATTTTCATGGCCTTTACCGCTTCAGATGTTCCCTTCTGTATATTTTCGACCAGAATGGCGATATCTTTTGCTGCCTGGCCGGATCTTTCGGCAAGACTTCTTACCTCATCGGCGACCACACCGAAACCACGGCTGGATTCACTGGCACGGGCGGCCTCAATGGTAGCATTCAATCCCAATAAATTGGTACGGTTGGCAATTTCACTGATCACTTCCAGTATTTCTCCGATTTCCTGAGAGTTCTGTCCCAGAATCTGCACCTGCCGGGCGGTATCCTGTACAATATCCCGGATGTGGTGCATTCCTTCAATGGAGCTTTTGACAATTTCCGTCCCCTTCTGGGCAACTTCAGCGGCCCGGCTGGCTGCTTTCGCAGCCTGCGTAGAGCGGTCATTGGCATATTTAATAATATCCGCCATATTTTTAACCGCGGCATAGGTGGAATCAATTTCCTTGGCCTGATTATTGGCCCCCTCTGCCATTACTTCACTGCTCTTCAATATCTCGCCAGTGGATTCCACAATTTGCTCAGCTGCTTTCTGCACTTCCCGGATCAAACCACTCAGCTCAGATACCATCAGATTAAATGAATCGGACAACGCCCCCAGGGTGTCCGCCGTTACTTCCGCCTTTACTGTGAAATCTCCATCCGCTGCCGCCGATACGATTCGCAGAAGACTGGTAATCTGACTCTGTAACCGGTCCCGGTCGACTTCGGTTTCAATCAACCCCTCCAGTTTTTCAAGCATTACATTGAGTGCGTTGGCAATCTTACCCATTTCATCGGAGGGATAATCCTCATACCTCAGCTGATAATTTCCCTCCGACACTTTATTGACAAAACTGACAAACCTGTTTACAGGTCTGATAACCAGCCGGGATAGAATAATACTCACCAGAAAGGAAAACAGAAGGGCTACAGCTATATATAATACCAGTCTTCCCCAGAAATTGGGGGCCATAGCGGACATTTCTTCAGCAGTCATATCCACCCTGGAAACTGCAACCACTTTTCCAAACGCATTGAAAATCGGGGCAAAAGCACTGTAAAAGGGCTTCCCTCTTTCCAGATAATCCTTCCTCATCTCAACCGACTGCTTATCCATCGCTTCTCTCATCTCAGGATATAAAACCACCTCTTCCTGTGGCGATGCCGGTTTCTCCGAACTGTATAATACCTGCGCAGTGTTATTTCCCGGAACCAGGATAGAAATCCTGTAAATTTTAAATTTCCATTCGTAGGATAGAAAATTCTGAACATTTTTTCCGATTTTTTTGCTGATGTCGTAAAATGCATCGGGATTCAGGGGTTGCTCATTTACAACCGTTTCGATCTCACTTCCGCTGGCAGCTGAGGCGCTCAGCAGGGCAAGAGACTGAAGCTCTTCATAAGCCTGTTGTTCCACACTACTCTTCTGTCCGGCATAGGCAATAAAAAAAATAACAATGGCACCGGCCACCGTAATCAGGGCTGATATCAAAAAATATTTCCACAAAATCCCAAATCTGGTTCCGCTCATTCCGCTTCATCCTTCACTATTGTTGATAAAAAATTGCCGTCACGGCAGATAAAATCCGTTCTGTATTTAATAAAAAAACTTCAGAGGATTTGTCTGCGATCATTCCCGTCACATATTCCGTCATGGCTTTGGGGATGGAGCCCTGTGCAGATTTTATGAGATTACTGCCCAGCATCCGGACACCGTGAACCCGATCTGCCAATATCCCAATGATGGTATCTCCTTCCTCCATCAAGACAACCATGTCCGTATTCTGAATGGATTTAGCTGTCATTCCCAGAATGGTGGAAATATCAAACAGAGGAAAAATCTCTCCACGAAGATTAAACACGCCGATGACGAATATGCTGGTGTTGGGTACAGGGGTAATTTGAGGTAAGGGAAATACTTCCCTCGATTTCAGAATGTCAAAACCAAACAGATAGCCGTTGATTTCAATTACAGAAACCCGATCCTCGCTCAGGGTACTTTTTTCACTGTTTGATGCAGATATTGACATAAGTTCAATTTTCTAAAGTCAATCGATGTTGCTACACAAAAAGTTATCATGTTTACGGAATTCTTATTGTCCAAGTCCGTTCAGACATCCGCACAAGTATTTATTGTCCGATAAGTTCGTGAATTTTGCTGATCAATTCTTCATCCCTGAACGGTTTGGGTATAAAATCATCCGCGCCGAGTTCTTTG
>Ga0315555_1002236_pt1 | contig 13710 bp, 15 predicted proteins | sample SalMarSW160380MG_FD_202113 | JGI IMG/M metagenome (GOLD analysis project Ga0315555, IMG submission 202113) | Salt marsh sediment microbial communities from the Plum Island Ecosystem LTER, Massachusetts, United States - Salt Marsh Sediment SW1603-80 ... | reverse complement strand
TGGCAACAGGAGACTTCCACTCTGCTGCGACTCTAACAATTACGTCGTCATATGTCTCGCTTAAACGTTTTTCAGCGCGAACAGCACGACATTTTTCAGTCAATCTAAGAGCTAACTGGGCTTGTTTCCGCTTCTTTGGAGAACTTGATTCGGCGAGTGCTTGAAGTTCTTTTTGCGTCGAGGAAAGGAGAATGGGTTCGAACCGTTGATTTAATAGGTTTGCCAGTTCTTCGAAGATATCAAGATTAAACTGTGAAGGAACGAAAAAGAAGTTTGCGTCCAGAACAACTTTAACTGGCTCTTCTTTTGAAACTGTCAGATTTGATTTCTCCAAACAACAGATTGTTTTATCCCGCGCTTATTGTTGTGTAGGCACTGATTTCTCCTGTGTCTGCCCATATTCCAACTCCAATGCGATCAATATTGCCGGGGTAAATTTTGTCGAGTTGAAGAGTTACGTACCAGTAAGGAATCAACGCTACAGGTTCATCTCTCATGTGTGGCCATAGCTCCACGGACACAACTTCTAGTATAGTGAAATCTGATACTTTTACGCCACCTGCAGTCCATGAGAAATCTTTTGCACCGCTTATTGCAATGTTTATGACTTCTTCTTCTGAGACATCAATTTCGGTGCTGCCCACATTAAAGAGGAAGAACCCATCAGTAAACGTCTCCAAGATTCCATTATCAAAACTTAATCTTACTCCTTTGGCTTGATAATCAATACCACTGGTTCTGTGGAACCAGTGCATTACAACATCGTTTCCTTCAGTTGATATCATAAGCTTCATGTCGCCTACTGTTATTTCCACATCTTCAGTTTCATTAACCGTTTTCAGCATGTTTCTCATTCTACTTAAGTAGGAAGCTCCAGCATATTTTTGGTATCTTTGGAGAAGACCATCAGCGATGTCAATAACGTTAGTTGGTTGTGGATGAACATAAAGAGGTGAGCCTTCAATCACATTTAGAAGGTACCGAGACAAGGTTTGGTTTCTAAACCTGAAATCTACATCTAACTCGCTTTCGTCAGATGTGAGTGTGTAAGTTAGAACCTCCTCGGTCATGCCGCCTAAATCAGCGCGATACTCCACGCTGTTACGTTCTAGTCTTGCATGATATTTTGTCATGTCAAGTTGGATCACATCTTCTAGAAAGTTTAGCACCCGGTCTGTGGATACGCCCCACGATAGCAATCGCTCATGCTCCGTGGAGATTTGTTCAAACTCAGCTACAAGTTGATCATGCTCCGAAGATAACTGATTCAAAGACGCATATTGCACATAAGATACACCCGCTAAAACGATAAGCCCAATCATGAGGACCGCAAAAAAGGACTGCCACTTCATGGACAGCGATAAACCATGTCTTGGCTTAATGTCAGGTGTCTCTTCCACGCCCTTCATTGTTAACACTGCTGCAGCTCCGAAAGTTGAAAGCTTGTACCTTCCATCATCCATTTTCGTTACGAGTTCTCCGAGGTTTTCAAGGTGATACGTTAGGTGGGAACTGGAGATTCCCAACTCCTCCAGTATTCGAGAGAAGGTTTTTGGTTTTTCTGCGAGCATTCGCAGGATTTTGCGGCGGGCTGGATGCTTCAAAGATGTGAACATAATAGAGTAGGTTTCTTCTCCTGAATCGGACACTTCTTGACACCTAGTATCTTTATAATCTACGATAGTACGTAAGCTTTTTGTCCCCTTGAAAGCCTCCGCTTTTTGTTGTCAAAAACTCTTGAAAAGAGACAGAGGCTCTGCTGGAGATTACAGCATCTTTTTAGTCAAAGAATCTCCAGAATAGATAATTCTGCCGTTGTTCCTAACTATCACACTATTCACTATGGTCCTCAAAAAGAAGCTATTCCATTCAAGCTCATAGGAAAGCTAACTTGGGATTATTCCGTATCCTATGAGACGCCACCGGTTCGCTATCTTTCTGCTTATAGCCGCTCTGGCGCCTTCTTCGGCACAAACGGGTCTAACCAACTGGAGGGTGACAACATCTTTCTTTGTGGACACAACATTTCCGAGGGTTATAGTTGTTCCAACATCAAGGAGGAGACGTTCCCCCTTTATTATCTGGTCAACTTGCACCAGCTCTTTGGTTCCGATAGCCCGTTTCAAAAGCTTAGTGCCCAAGACAAGTTCAGATCGGGTTGGAGGAAGCAAATCCGGTTTTCCCACCAGATTTCCTGTGAGACCATCCGCCTTGGTTAACGACGGGTCCAAATAAGTTCCTATTCCAACCAAGCCTCCGCTCTGGACTTCTTTAACATTTCTTCCCCCTGCACTTAGACTTGTAATCTCTGTGAAGATGGATTCGTAAAATGTTCTTCCCTGTTTTTCAACTTTGATTCCAGGGCGAATCTCGATTTCATCTCCAACTTTGAATCTTCCCTGCGAGATGCTTCCTCCGATGACTCCTCCCATCAGTTCATCAATCGAAGCGCCGGGCTTGTTCACGTCAAAAGAGCGAAGAACAAACATTCTAGGTGGCTTGTTTGGGTCCCGATGGGGAGTGGGAATGTTCTCCTCTAGGGCTTGAAGAACCGCGTCGACGTTCACAGAGTGCTGGGCTGAAACAGGAATAATTGGTTTTCCTTCTGCCACGGTTCCTTTCACAAAAGCTTCTATTTCCTTGTAGTTCTCTAAGGCTCTTTTTTCATCAACTATGTCGATTTTGTTCTGTACAATGATGATGTTCGTTACTCCAGCCAGTTCGATGGCTGCCAGATGTTCCCGCGTTTGGGGCTGCGGACACTTTTCGTTGGCAGCAATTATCAGCATAGCTCCATCCATGACTGCTGCGCCAGAAAGCATAGTGGCCATGAGGGCTTCGTGACCAGGAGCATCAACGAAACTGATAGCTCTGACAAACTCGCATTCAGAGCCGCAGTTAGGACATGTAGGGTCTGACGAGTAGCATTTAGGAGCGTCACAGTTTGGGCACTTGAATATTGGGGCGTCAGCGTAACCGAGTTTTATGGTTATGCCTCGTCTCAGTTCCTCGCTGTGTTTTGCTGCCCAAACTCCAGTTATTGCTTCAACTAATGTTGTTTTTCCGTGGTCTACATGACCTATGGTTCCTATGTTGACTTCAGGTTGATGAGGAAGAGTTACAGATTTCTTTAGTCGTCTCGACATGATGATCTCCTAGAGTAGGTGTAATGCTATGCAACTAGTCTAAACAGTTTATATTAAGCATTCTCCTTAAGACATCAGTTAGTTTCGGGAATGTTAGAAGTGTCTTTGCAGTATTCAAAAGCTCCAGACGTCAAAAAGTTGGTTGATGAGATTATCGACAGACTGGATTTGTTTTATGTTGTTCCTGAATCTGTTCATTGCTACCGAAGCAAGGGTTCAAAATCTAAAAGAATAATTGCGCGGATTCATGGATTTGGAAAGATATGGCAAAAGGCGCTTGGGCTATCACCCGCGTACGTTATCGAGGTGCTTTCTGAACGGTACGACAGGTTAAGTCAAGAAGACAAAGAAAAAACGGTGATTCATGAATTGCTGCATATTCCTAAAGGGTTTAAGGGAGGATTTCGCCCTCACAAAGGATACATCAGCAAGAAAAAAGTGGAGAAACTGCACAAGGAATACACAAAAAAGAAACTCGCATCTGCATCGTCAAACTGACTTTCATGAACAACCAGAACAAACAGGTATTATGGCCTGCAGATGGCACAGATTGAATAATTAATCCCTTTCTTTTGGGCTATTTCTTCTGCCTTTGAATTAGCTTCATCACGGCTTTCAGAAAACCAGAACTCTCCAGTTTTGTTCTCCCTCGCCTTTGACGGCTTAACACCTATTGTGCTAATTGGGTCAGCCAGCATGCAATCAACAGTATGCAACGTTACCTCTTTTTTCGGGTAATCTACAGCCACCAGATAGCCAGGTGTGGTGTACAATTTAATCAGTTGCTCATCAGTAACGATTTCAGTCAACAAGGATTAAACACTCCTTCTAAAAAGAGGCAATTCACGTATTTTAAAAAGCTATCCATTCTAGACATTCAACCATTCCATAAAGGCAGTGTTGCTTTCTCCACCGCCAGTTCTTCATATCCTGTTGGGCTGTAGAGCAGCCAAATCGATAATTGACCAAAATCATGTATTGACTTCAGGTTTATTTGGCAGCTTCTTCGGTCGGCGCGCTCTCTACTTTCGCTTCCTCTGATTTCGGCTTTCCCGCTTTTTTGCTCTTCTTTGGCTTCTCAACAATCTTCATGTTGATTTGAACAATCGATTCTGTTATAACATTGCCGCGAACGGTTTTTCGTTTTCTATCACCCTTTCTAGATGAATGAAAGCCCACACCCTCACTTAAGATGGCACCCACACGAACTCCTCCGTGGATGTTTGGTCTCATGGGGAACCCATCCTTGTCGGACCCGCCAGTTATCTTCAACTTACTGCCGGACAACTTAACAGCTGCTCCATCAATAACTTCTCCCAATTTCCTACCAATCAAGGGAACCGCCTGACTTTCCTCCACTTCCACGGACTGTGACTTCCCAGTTTCCGGGTCTGAAACTATTATCTTGAATTTAGCCATAAGCGCTTTTTACTCTCCTAACGCATTTCTCGTGACGTTAACTGAATGGGGACCAGCTATTCCCTATAAACTTTATGTGTTTACTTATATTTTCTGAAGAGCTGCTCGCCTTCAATCTCGCAGACATAATCGAATCCAGCTTCAACAAGTTTCTTTGCTTCTTTGACTGTTGATGCTGTTTCGCAGATGTAGTTTTCAGGTTTCATGTCGCCATAGATTTCTTCGTAAAGTTCAACGTATATCTGAGTTGTCATTATTGACTTGTGACCTAAGATTTTCTTGACGTGCAGGATGCTCTTTGTTTTGTCATATTCCCGTAGGGCTTTGGAGTATCGAAAGGTGTGACAGTGGATTTTTAGGAATCTTGGGTTTTGGTGAACTCTTGCTAAGTTTTTCATGCGTAAGCGAAAGCTCACTTGTCTTGTGTTAGGTGAAGCTTTAGGAAATACTGTTTTAGCTTTTTTTGGCAAACTGAAGAGCATGTTCATTAACTGTTTTGAAATGGTGATTATTCGGGCGTTTCCATTCTTTGACGCTTTGATTGTAACTTTGTTTCTTTCCTGATCAAGGTCTGTCCATTCGAGTCTTTGAGCTTCGTTTGCTCTTGCACCAGTTTCATAGAGAAACATCGAAAAAATAACGCTTCTTTTGCGACCAGTGTTTATAGCAAGATGCATCTCTTCATCGGTTGGAATGAATGCCCTTTTGTGCTCCGTTTTGTAGTTTGGCTTTTCCCATGAAATTCCCAGATATTTTAGGAATGCGTCATAAGCGCAGCAGGCTAAGCGTTTAGTGTTGCGGTCTTTGAAGTGAGTTGCGATAGCTAATTTAATGGATTCTGGATCGTTGAGGTTTCCATACTTGCCGATGTTTTGGACGTATTTGGTGTATGTTTTGATTGTTGCCTCGCTTCTTCCAAGCTTCTTCAGGTGCCAGGCGAATGAAATGATTTGTCCTTTGACGTCTTGTGTGCTCTCCCGCAGAGCTGTTTCTGTTCGGGTTTCCACTTTGACCAAGTTTTTCGCCCCCATGGGTTGGGTGACGCAGATTTGGCGATTAGAACGTAGGCTGGAGGACCTATTTAATGCCAATCTATGGATATTTTGAATTTGTTTAGGGTCTTTGGAGTCGTTTAAACTTGGGTCGCTGAATCTGAGGCCGCAGCTTCGACACAGATATCTTTGAACTGGTGTGCCCTGAACGTGGCGTAAGCCGTCCTTCCATGTTTTTTTGCTTCCGCATTCAGGGCAACTTGGCATAATGTTATGGTCTCCGTTTCGGTAAATTACAGGTTGAATTTATGCTTCTCCATCCACTTTGAAGCCTGCAGCTGATCCAGAGCTGCGATCCTGTCTGATGGACGGCAGACTCTTCGCAATCACGACAATATTTGACAGGGTTTACCCTACTTTTTCTGTTAGTTTTTGTTGGGTCATTTCTGAACCTCCAGTAAGTCACATGGCTGCGATAAAGTAGGGTCCGCAAGAAAGGCACCTAACAACTTGCAGTAGAATAGACCCTCTTTTCTGATTAGGTGACGGCATCGTTTACACACTTCTTGGCTTACAGGCGTCGGCGCCGAGTACTTTGAAAGAGAAACTTGACTAGTCATGGCTTAACCTCCTGAACGTGACGTTTGAAACAGCATTTACAAAAACTGTAAACCTTTCCAGCTTGCATTAACTGAAGTCGATCGTCAACATGAGGAACTAAGGCATCCTCTAAAGCCAAAACATAAATTGTGTTGCCCTTCTCCTTGACTATTCCAACTTTGTATTTTCCGTCAAGAAAAACTGTCTTCAAGATTTTGCCTCCAGTTTTTTAGCGCATGATTTACATGCTGGTTGTCCGTCTATGTTAGAAAGTTGTGAGAGGGGCATATCGTTGCCACAAATAGGGCATGTTTGTCTTTTGGCGTCAAAATAGCAGTTGAAGCATACTGGATTGTTGTCAACTTTGAAATAGTTTGACTGTAAACTTTTATTGCATATTTTACACTTTGATTTATGTGAAAAAACGTGATTTTGGTTAATGCACGTATTTTTAGGCTTATTTTCCGAAGTGGAGGTTAAAACGTCTTCTGATAGATATTGGAAAACGTTTTCCACAAAACTAAAGAGAATTTTTTGTTCTAGAAGGACATATTCCGTTAGCTTCGTGTTATGAATTTCCTTTTGGTTGCATATATTTTCATTTAGTTTTCCGCTGTTTGTTTTCTTATATCTGTCTAACCATGAATTGAAGCCCGTTTCAAGAATAGAGACCAGTTTTTCGTGATTTTCGGAAATGCACGTATTTTCACGTTTTTCCTCCGATTTCTTAACCAAAGGATAAATTACAATCTTGCGTTTGTCCTTCTCATCCTCTCGCTTTTCAACATAGCCGATCCTATTTAACCTATCAATCCATTTTCGGATTGTATAGTCACTCACGCTAACATTATGCTCTGCGTTGAAATCTGAAGTCAATTCCGCGATATAACAGGATTCACGCTCTTTTACATAGACATGATAGAAGTCAAGAATCCGCTTCTCTGTACCCGTCCGCGTTGACTCTATCAGCTCCTTAAAAATTCGATAACAACATAGAACATCATAACTATTGGCGATAACATACTTTCTCGATCCCATAACCAAAACAGGTCGTTGATACAGGTGTAAAATTGTGAATGCCTTAACAAATTGTGCGAAATGACTGAAATCACGCATGTCCCGTGCTATATCCTTCGGGAAAAGCTCATGCAATCCAAGAAAAGGAATTATAACATCGACTTGCTCGTTTTTCAGGGCCACTTTGATATTCTGAATTAGTTTTCTTGTCGCCAAGAAACGCGGAGTTTCAAGTTTACATTCCCATGGAACCGCAGCTTTAAGGTTAGTTAATTTGTTTGCATCCTCGATTTTTTCAGGCGATTCCTCTGGAGAGACCGTAAAGGCACGTGTGGCTAACTCTTCCACATACTTGCGGTCAGTCGTTAGGAATATTGCACAAGGAAAGCCTTCGATAACAACCTTCTCCGTTATCAATCCGGCTGGGGTTTTATTCACAAAGCGGTATTCAATGCGTCTTTTGTCATGGCTTAAAATCGGAAATAGCATCCGCATGGTTTCGGGGTCAGGGGTTTCAAGAAAAACAAAAATCTTATTTTCTATGTTAATGTAGTGGTAGCTTTCGCGTATTCTTTTGTTCCAAAACTTGTTTTTTTGCTCATACTCTTTGAGCGCGCTATCATATTCGTTTTCTGTCTTATAGTCGCGTTTTTTGGGTTTCTGTGGTCTATCTGACATGTGTATTTCGTTGCCGTCCTTGTCTAGGAGTTGGCTTCTCTGATGAACCAAAGCCTTCGGCGACATGCCACTTAGAAACCAAATATCCTCTTCGGGAAAATATTCTAACGTTTCGATAGCGTTATAGGTTTTTCCCGCTCCACTTGACCCCTTCTCGAAAAGGTTTAGCGGATCAAGGAGATAAGCACTTGTTGCCGAAAAAAGGACGCTTGCCTTAGTTGTATTATCGCGTTTAACTCTTCGACCCAAATCCGAAAAAACATGCCTTACTAATTCAGGCGATTCCCAAAGTTGTTCTTCAAACGTGGAAGAAATCAAGGGGTTATCGTCTTGCGGATCGTCTTGTGAGTATCCAATGGCTTTTTTGACCATACGCTCCAAGTTACGTTCGGGCATTGGTGGTTTACATTTTTGGTTCCAGCGCTTCAGAATGTCCAATGCTGCTACAGGGTCTAAGTGTTCATATCGGATTAGTCGGGTTGCATATTTGATTCCGTAGGCATGCCGTGTTCCTTTCTCTGCGCCATTCTGCATTATGTCTTTTGTAATTCTTTGCGAAGAGTCTTTACCTAAATAGGGCTTTATTTTTTCCATAAAATCGTCGACGTTGATTGTGGCAATGGGGCGATCAAACAAGATTTTGTAGGTTCCCGTTTTTGGTTCTCCCGTCTCTAAATCGTTAAAGTCTATTGTTGTTCCCGCCGCTACAAAATACTGGCTACTTGCTCTGATCTCTCCTGCGCCCTCAGGATCGTTGGGAAGGTGCAAGGTTCTGTTAGGAACTTCGCCGTCACACACTAGGAAGAAATGTGAAAGTTGTCGCCGTGGGGTCATCACTTCTAGGGTTGGAGGCAAGATGTTTCTGAGGATCACATTCATTTCTGTTTTGTCTGCTTCTAGCTGAAGTAATCTTTGGCCGCCGCAGATGCCCCATCGGGGATAATCTTTCAGTTCTTCTGGAGTGTATAGGTGGTTTTGCCACTCTTTCTCGAAGGCTGCTTTGTTTGCTCCAACCTTCAAGAATCTTCTAAGGCTCAGGTTTGCCTCTGTTAATCGTTTAATCAAGGCTTCGCGGTCAGGGTTAGCGGTCATAGGTTAGACCTACTTTTTGGACTGTTTTTGGCGATAGATTCGAGAATTGTAGGTCCAATAGCTGAAGGTGTAGTTCTCGCCATGGTATCGGGAGCTTATTGTAGCGTTGGCGTTCTTCAGAATGTTTGCTGTTCTTATGAAGCGTTCTTTATCATTGTCTTTTTCTTCTGCAACTTGAAATGTGCCTAACTTGGATGTTGTAAATTCTTTATAGTTTAAGAAAAAATTGTCCTCTGTAACCGCTTTTGTTTGTGGTTTCTCTTTCAGCTCTTCAGGTTTTAACCGCTCTATTTCTGTTTCGCAAGCGTCTCTCAGTCGCACATAAAACTCGACACTCATTGTTCTGTCTCCTTTACTTTTCGAGAAACTCTTTCAAAGCTGCGCGGATCAGCTGAGAAATATTCTTAAACTTTGGGTATTCGCTTTTCATGCGTTCCTCTATTTTATTAAACATGGCGTCTGGGCAACGGAAGATTAACCTTTTTTCCACGTTGTTCACCAAAACTTTAATTGTCATATCTTCATACTATACTTTCAGGGACAATCAAATTGTCCTTAACTCTATGGTAAAAGTATGGAAAAATGTCCCCGAAGCGAGATAAAACTGTCCCTCAACTTGTGGAAAAATACAGGGAAAAATATCCAGATTTAGATCGGGATTTGGTGAGAAAATTAATTCGGTTGGAAAATAAGATAGAAAATCTGAGCGAATTAAAAAAGCTTGACAGGTATCTACGTAAAGCCTTCAAAAATAAAAACAAAAATTTTCAATCTTCGGCTGCAACAGAAGAGGCTGTAGTTCAGACGGTTAGACAATTGAGAAAAATCGCCCTTCGTAACCCTCTTCCTTTAGAGATTGCTGATGAGACAGGTATGTCGCCTGAACAAAGTGAGGAAGTCGCTCGGAAGACAAGGGATAAAACAGGGTGGTCTATGCCTAACACTGCAATTCTTGAAGATGCTGCGGAAAGGCTTGGTGAAGTCCTCTGTTATTTGGCAAGAGAGAGAGACCACGTGCTCAAAGATTTCGACTACAAACAGTATCTGAATGATCCAGAAATCGTGAATATAGCGAAGCTGGGTCTAAAGGAACACTTAGAGATGCTGCCAAAGCTCACTCCAAGCGACAGCTGGGATTGGAATGTGGGCGAAGTTGCATCCTGGCCTTCAAAAGCATTGAAGTATCTGAGGAACAACTACAAGCCTAAGAAGCGTAATTATATGGGCAAGATGCTGAAGTTTCGGTTACGGAAAGGGAAGGGGTCTGTGAATAGGTTTACGGCTGCGGATGGAACAAAATACAAGCCCGGCGACGTCGTAGAGTTGCCTATCGGTTACAGGGGCGCGAAATGGTTGGAGGTTGTGAAGCCTGCGCCAGTTCAGATGCCCATGCAAGAGGTCAAGCAGGAAGAGCAGAAGGTTATCCTTGAAAAGCAGGATGTGGTCCCTTTAGCCAAAAAAGAAAAAAAAGGACAAAAAAGGGTTAAATCTTAATAATTCTTGTGAACCGTTTAAATGTTGAAATGCGCCTCTTTTTTTGTTATGGCGCTTCCTAAACGTGGTTTTGAAGAAACAAGCCAAAGTGAAAGCCTTAAGCTCTGCGGAAACTGCAGCCGCGTAAGATTCTGTTTAAGCAGGGAAGACCAAAAACTTCTCAACAAGCTGATTAGGTGGCATGGCGCCGAGTTAATGCGATGCTGGCTAAAAAAAGGAACTATTAAGGTTCCCGGAGGTCACCGCGTGGACCTGACGAAAACAGGAGCCGTCAAGATCATCATCAAGAACCCCGTATACTGCAGTGTCGAAAGAGTTCAAGTGTTCTGGCCTGAATCAGGCTGTTCCCTGTGGCTGCCACGCATCAACACAGCAGATGGTCATTGAATGTCTGCAGTTTTCCTGAAAGAACAAGCTCTGCGAAGAGTCTCTGTATGACCCCTTAGATGACTCTATCATTAGAAGTAGTTGTGCGTGAATCTGTAGGGTTTCCGCACAACAACTTCTAACCTCATCCTCTCGATCTTACGCCTGACAGCTCCCTGACTTTTCCCCATCTTAGAAGCGATCTCTTTGATGCTTTCACCTGCTTCAACGAGCTTGATACTATCCTTTGCGAAGAGTCTCATAGACCCTCCTGATGTTGCGAAACGTCAACCCACGAAGAGTCTTCAGCACGTCATCAGCACACATCATTTTCTCAGGTAAAACGACATTAGAAGAAGTAGGACATGAATCTACTGGCTTGTGTCCTACTACTTCTAACCCCATCCTCTCAATCTTGCGCCTAACAGCCTGCTGTTTATCAACTTCTAAACCTAACTGCTATGTTTTTGCTCGCACAGCCTCAGAGCTCTTCTGCAGTTCCCGTGCAAACGATTTGAAACAACTATAGAGGAGACTCTTCGCAGGAAGATTAGCAGCCTACTTATAAGCGGTTAGGCACTCGATTAGCAGCCTACATAATAAGACTCTTCGCAAAAAGAAGTTTAACCCCACGAAGAGCCATAGGAGACTCTTCGCAGCCGTTGAAAGATGAGAGCCGGAGATATATTAGTTGAAGGCTTTAGTGACGCCTAGAAACAGGTATGACTCACCCTTCTTTCCCCAGCCTATTCAAGGCTTGAAACCTGAACGAGTCGTAGCTGACGCTGGATACGATTCTAAAGAGAACAGAGAAGCCGTTAAAAAGGCTGGAACAACAGGCCGCCAATCAGGCGAACTAGCCGCCCAAATAGACATAAATCACAGAGACATCTCGCGTAGGATCCAACGCATAAATAAGAGGATGGAGCAAGAAATCGGTGAAAACATCATACAGAAGCAAGGGCACAACTGGAAGCTAATTTCCCGTTTGAGACAGGATTTTGCTGCTGCAAGATGATAAGAAACAGATATAGTAAATTTTTTAATCCAAGCCTAAAAAATTATGGTTTCCTTAGCTTTTGTTCATAAACTTCTAATATTTAGACTGTAATTAATTCTACGGGAGATTATAATGGTTGAGATAACAATTGAAAAGCTTATTTCGCTTACAGGTGATTTGAAAGACCATTCTCCTTCTTCGGAAAAACTTCGTAGTTTTATTTCGTCCCCGGATGTTTCCAGATCTGATTTGAAAGCTTGGGTGAGTGAGTGCCTTGAAAAGACTGGACAGAGCTTCCATCGGGCACTTCAAGATATAGTCAATTGTATAGGAGAAAGACTGGGGTTCGATGTTGAGTATGGTCTCTATGCTGGGAGAGTAGGAGCAATAGGATATGACGGAAAGTGGGTTTCAAAAGATGCCAATATTCAACTAATTGTAGAAACAAAAAAGACCTATTGCCGTTTCAGCGCAATCACTATTTTTCAGCTTGCTTTGTCACGCTGACTGACTTTTAAAAACTAGTACATGCCAGATAACCTTGGTTGGACTTGATAGTATTGCCTCAATGGGTTTCGGGGATCCGTCACCAACTTTACAGACGATGGGACTACAACGCTGTGCCAATCCGTTTCGAGTCTGCGTTCCTCAACTTCGTCAACATTGACGCGATGTATGTGAAGAGCATATTCCATCGCTTGGTCCTGCGGGTTCTCAAGCTGAAGCATCTGCTTAAGGCTTAAGTGTTCAAAGATTCTCCTAATCGGGCGCATTGAGTTGCCATGGCAAGAGATAGCTACGTTACCAGGGTTTTGGCGGAGCCATTCTTCAAGTTGCACCAGAAAGGGCAATGTTCGATTTTCAACCATCTTTAGGCTTTCTCCTTCTGGCGGTGGAAAATCGTAGCCCCGGTGAACTTTGGCAAACCATTCAGGCCTTTCCTTGGCAACCCTTCTCTTGCTTTTACCTTGAAGCAAACCATAGCAACGTTCGACGAGCCGGTCGTCCATGAAAACAGGAACAGCCGGATGTGTTTCAAGAACAATTTCAAGAGTTTTTCGAGCTCTCTTAAGGTGCGAGGTAAAAGCATAGTCCATCTTCTCTCGCCTAAGTTGCTCTGCAATCTCTTGTGCTTGCGAAAGTCCTTTCAAAGTAAGTTCTGGATCGCGCCAGCCAGAGAATATTCCACGACTATTGTCAGTCGTTTCGGCATGCCTAAAGACAAACAACTTGCAAATCATCAACCACTTCCTCCGTACGAGCTAATGCAATCTTCTAATAGGACTTATTACTTTTCCTCAGTATGAATATCCAGCCTGTTGAACTAAACACGGAGTATGAATAAGTGAAGAAAACCAAGATCATCTGTACGATCGGTCCAGCTAGTCTTTCTCGAAACACGCTTGAGAAGATGTATCGCGCGGGAATGAATGGGGCTAGAATAAACACGGCTTATGGGACACTTGACCAGTACAGAATTATCATTAACAGTCTCCGAGAAGTAGCAGATATCCCAATAATCATCGACGTAAAGGGACCTGAAATAAGACTCAAAACAAAAGGCAGGAGAATTGTCAATAAAGGCGACGTTCTTGAAGTAGGCAAAGACGAAAAAATACGCTTCAATAACAACATATATGACGATGTGAATGTCGGTGATGATATCCTCATTGACAATGGTAGGCTGAGAACGCAAGTCGTAGAAAAACAGGAAGGCGTAATGAAACTTCTTGTGGCAACAAGCGGGGAAATAGATGACGGAAAAGGAGTCAACATCCCGAATAAGAAGCTTGCAGTTCCAACCCTCTCAAGTAAAGATCTGGAAATAATAGATTTAGCAACAGAAAATGATGTTGAGTTTATAGCTCTTTCATTTACTAGGAATGCTCAGGACGTGAATAACCTG
>Ga0315555_1002232_pt1 | contig 13727 bp, 12 predicted proteins | sample SalMarSW160380MG_FD_202113 | JGI IMG/M metagenome (GOLD analysis project Ga0315555, IMG submission 202113) | Salt marsh sediment microbial communities from the Plum Island Ecosystem LTER, Massachusetts, United States - Salt Marsh Sediment SW1603-80 ... | reverse complement strand
GGGAAGGGGATCAGCGAAACCGCGAGCAGCGCGTATATCGGGGCGGCCACCTCGACGATGGGGAGCGCCGGGAGCCGTTGCTGCGACCAGACGGCGAGGCCGACGATCGCCAGGGCGGCCATCGGCGAGGGCATCCCCTGGAATTCTCTTGCTTCCGGAGTACGGAGGCGGAAACGAATCAACCGGAAGACGATGCCAAGCAGGTAGACGCCCGCGGCTGTCCAGCGCAGGATGCCATGTCCCGTAGTGACAATCATCGCCGCCGGCGCCACCCCGAAACTGACCAGATCCGAGACGGTGTCAGCCGTCGCGCCGTGGCTGCTCGCTACTCCAAAACGCCGCGCCGTCCAGCCGTCCGCGAGATCAAGGATCGCACCTGCGACGATGGCGAGCATCGCTGACTTGGGGTGCCCGTGGAGAATCAACCAGAGCGCGAACAAGCCAAACATGCCGTTGCCCATCGTCATCAGCATCGGGGCGCTACGCACCGGCACCTCCAGCCAACGCCATCACCCTTTCGGGTTCAGGCATCATTTCGAAATCGGGAATCCAGTCTTCACTGTTTCCACCCATCTCCTCCGGCAGCCAGTGACCGAGCCGGGTGACACCGCCATAGACGGGATCTCCGACCCGGACGATGGGCCGGAAGGGTTTTGGCAGAGTAATTTCCGCGCGGCTGCCGAAACGGACGAAACCGATCCGCTGGCCAGCGTCAATCTTGTCCCCGGCGTGAAGGGGCACGATCACCCGGCGGACGAGGAAGCCGGAGATTACCCGCAGCACAACGCGTCCGTATTCGGTGTCGAGGATCACCCTCACCTGCTGGTTTTTATCGCCCGCCTCGGGATTGTCAGCGCGCAGGAATATTCCGGGGATAAATTCCGAGTCAAGAACACTGGCGGAGATTGGCGCACGGATGGCATGAACGTTCAGCGGGTTGAGAAAGATGGCGATCTTGGTCGCCCCCCACTTGTCCGTTTCCACCGCGACGATTTTGCCATCCGCGGGAGAGACGATGGCGTCCGGTTCCGGCATCGGCCGCGCCGGATCGCGAAAGAAAAAGAGCATGGCAAACCAGAAGACGAGGAAGATGACACTTGGGACGAACCAGCCGCTGCGTTTCGTGGTCACGCCGAGCAGCGCAAAGGCGAAGAAGAGAATCGCGGGAATCGTGATATACCACAGTCCTTCGGGAGCGAACACGGGTTACCCCACGCTAACGATGCGATCAAGAAGTTCCTGGTACGCCTTGTCGACGCCGCCCATATCGTAACGGAAACGGTCCTTGTCCAACTTCTTGTTCGTCTTCTTGTCCCAAACACGGCAGGTATCCGGGCTGATCTCGTCGCCAATCAGCAGGCTTTTTTCATACTTGCCGAACTCGATTTTAAAATCGACAAGGGTCAACCCGCGACGGTCGAAAAACGACTTGAAAATGGCATTGACCTTGCTCGCCACCCGGGAAATCATCTTCATCTCCTCGGGCGTGGCGTACCCCATCGCGTAGGCGTGATGCTCGTTGATCATCGGGTCGCCGAGACGGTCGTCCTTAAGAAAGTATTCGACAATCGGGTACTTGAGGATTTTGCCCTCTTCAAGATTGTAGGTCTTGGCAAGGCTGGCAGTGGCGACGTTGCGAACCACGACTTCAATCGGGATCATCTCGAGGCGCTTCACTTCCATTTCCGAGGACGAAACCTTTCGGATGAAGTGAGTGGGAACATGGTAGTTCTCCAGGTATTCGAACATGTACGTGGAGATCGCGTTGCAGATCGCTCCCTTCCCGTCAAAGCTGCTTTTTTTCGTTCCGTTAAAGGCCGTCAAATCGTCCTTGAACACCTGCACCAGGACATTCGGATCCTCAGTCAGGTAAAGGTATTTGGCCTTCCCCTCGTACAGCAGGTCCTTCTTGTCCACTCCCGAACCTCCCGTTCTCGCTGTCATCGCTCAGCCTTCCAATCCCAACCGCTTGAAAATGGCATCCACGTGGCGCAGCGCGAAGTGGATGTCGAACGCCTTATCGATCCGTTCGCGCCCGATCGCCTCGACCAGGTCCGGATCGGCAACAGCGGCCTGATGAACCGGAACGCCCCGGTCGAGGGCGTCATGAGTGATCCGCTGAATGATTTCGTACGCCTCCTCGCGCGTGCTCCCCGACTTCACCAGTTCGAGCAGCAACCCCTCGCTGAAGATAGCTCCGCCTGTCATCTCCAGGTTGCGGGCAACCGCCTCCTCGTCCACGACCAGGTTTTCCACGAGCCGCGCGGTCAGATCGAGAAGGTAATCCAGCGCGAGGGTGGAATCCGGCAGGATTATTCGCTCCACGGAGCTATGGGAGATGTCCCGTTCATGCCAGAGTGCGACGTCTTCGTACGCCGCGTGCATGTTCGAGCGGAGCAACCGGGCCAGGCCGCAGATCTTCTCGGCGTTAACCGGGTTGCGTTTGTGGGGCATTGCGCTCGATCCTTTCTGCCCCTTCGCGAACCCTTCACGCGCCTCCCCGACCTCCGTCCGCTGCAGGTGGCGCACTTCGAGCGCAATCGATTCAAGCACGGTTCCGACAAGCGCAATCGCCGACAGGAAGTCCGCGTGGTGGTCCCGGCTGACAATTTGGCTGCTAATCGGAGCCACGTTCAAACCGAGCGCGGCGAGCACCTCCTGCTCCATCTCAGGATCGAGATGCGCATACATCCCGACCGCCCCGGAAAGCTTTCCTGTCGCGGCGCTGTCCGTAGCCTCCGCCAGACGCTTCCGAGACCGCTCCAGTTGTTCGTAGAACCGCGCGAAACGCAAGCCGAACGCCACCGGTTCGGCGTGGATGCCGTGCGTCCTCCCGACGGCCGGCAACGACTTGTATTTCAGCGCCTTCGCCTTCAACGCCGCGAGCAGCCGGTCGCATCCCTCGAGCAGCTTCCCTCCCGCCTGCTGAATCTGGAGCGCCAGGGCCGTGTCGAGCACGTCCGAGCTCGTCATCCCAAGGTGCAGAAAGCGGGCCGACGGGCCGACGTGTTCGGAGACACAAGTGAGGAAGGCGATGACGTCATGCTGGACGGTCTTTTCAATCTCGTCGATGCGATCGATCTCGAATGCGGCTTTTTCTTGGATTTCCGCCAGGGCTTCCGCCGGGATCACCCCTCTCTTCCGCCACGCTTCGGCCACGGCGAGCTCCACGTCAAGCCAGGTGCGAAATTTGTTCTGCTCGCTCCAGATCGAGGCGAGTTCCTCTCGCGTATATCGCTCGATCACTTTGGTCGCGCCTCCAGTCGCAACGACACTGTGAAGGTTTTACCCCCGCGGAAGATTTTCATTTTCAGCTGGTCGCCGACCCGCAGATCGTGGTTGCCGAAATACTTCCGGATTCCCTGGGCGTCCATGATCGGAGTGTTCTCGATCTCGGTGATGATGTCTTCGGCCTGGATTCCCGCGCGAGCGCCGGGGCTGTTCTTGTCCACCTCGGTGACGATAACGCCGCCCTTGCCGCTGAAGCCGACGCTCATCGCGATCATCCTGTCGATGCCCTGAACGTAAAGCCCGGTCCAGAAATCGCGGTCGACGCTTCCGCGCTGGCGGAGTTCGCTGACCACATCGCGAAGAACGGAAGCCGGGAGTGCAAAGCCGACTCCGACGGACCCGCTTCCGCCCCCTGTGAAGATAAAGGTGTTGACACCGATTACGTCGCCGAGGACGTTGACCAGCGGGCCGCCCGAATTGCCCGGATTGATCGCGGCGTCGGTCTGAATCATGTTGCGGTAGAGCCTACCGTCCTCCTGGCGTTCGAAATTCCTGCCCACCGCCGAGACCACGCCGACACTCACCGACGCCTGGTCGTTCACCTTGAACAGGCCGAAGGGGTTGCCGATCGCGATCACCCATTCGCCGACGAGAATGTCGTCCGTGGGAGCGATGCTCATGTGCGACAAAGCCTTGCCATCCACTTTGAGCAGCGCGATGTCGGTGTCGTAATCCGTGCCGATCACATCCGCCTTCATCGAAGCGCCGCTCTCAAAAGTGACCACGATCTCGCTGGCCATGTGCACGACGTGCTCGTTGGTGACAATGTACCCATCCGGACTGATCACAAATCCCGATCCGAGGTTTTCCACTTTCTGCCGGTAGGTTCGCTCCGGGGCGCCGAAAAAGTAGCGGAACAGGGGATCGTTGAACATCGGATTCACCGCTCGGTATTCCCTCACCTGGGTGACCGTGATTCCGACGACGGCGGGTTCCGCCTTCTTGATCACATCCGTGATCGCCGTCCGGCGGCTGTTCGACACCTGCTCGAGGATTCTGCCGCGCGCATCCCTGCTCAGGCTGTCGACGGCGGAAGCCGACTGCGAAAGGGAAGCCGACGGCTGTTGGGATGATGGCGGCTGCGTGACGCTCACCGGCGGCCGGTCCATCACATGCTCCCGCTCCAACCAGGCGCCGAACCGGACAAGCCCCATTCCCGCTCCACCAATCAATAGACCGAAGATGAACCCTCTGACAACTCTACCGTTCACTTTGGCACCTTCTCCCAATCCTGGAGAAATTTATCAAGCCCGATATCGGTCAACGGGTGCTTGAGCAACTGGCTGATCACCTTGAACGGCACCGTTGCGACATCCGCACCCATCCTCGCGGCCTGCACCAGATGGATCGGGTGGCGGACGCTGGCGACGAGCACTTCGGTGGTGAATGGGTAGTTGCCGTAGATGTCGATGATCTGCTCGATCAGGTCCATCCCTTCGGTGCTGATGTCGTCGAGCCTCCCGATGAACGGACTGACGTAGGCCGCCCCCGCCTTGGCGGAGAGCAGTGCCTGCATCGCGCTGAAACAAAGAGTGTTGTTCACCTTGACACCCTCGTCGGAGAGCATCTTGGTCGCTTTCAGTCCATCCAGGATCAGGGGGATCTTGACGACTACATTGCTGCCCATGGCGGCTAGATTGTGCGCCTCGTCCAGCATGCCCTTGTAGTCCGTCGCCACCACCTCAAGCGAAACCGGCCCATCCACTTCCTTGAGGATCTCCCGGGCAACCTCGAGGAATTTCTTCCCCGTTTTAGCCACCAGGGACGGATTCGTCGTCACCCCGTCCAGCACACCCAACGCCTTCGCCTCTCGGATTTCCTGGATGTCAGCGGAATCGATGAACAGCTTCATGGTGTTCTTCCCCACGGTGATGGTCCAGGACGATCTCCCTCGTCGTCCGTCGCATAGCGTACTCGCAGCAGCCCCAATCCTTCCGGCGGTGCTGGCACCCCGGCGCGTCCCGCTCCACCGGCGAGCAACTCCTGCACACCCTCCGCGCTCAGCCGTCCGGCGCTGATCTCGACGAGCGTCCCGATGATTGTTCGCACCAGCCTCCTGAGGAAACGGTCGGCCGTAATCCGCACAAGCCAACCCTCCTCCTGGCGCGTCCATTCGATGCTTCGCAGTTCGCAAACCGGATCATCGCTGGGGTCCGGTTTTGTGGACAACGCGGTAAAATCACGTTTGCCCAGCAACAGGGACGAGGCTTCCCGGGCTCGATCGGGTTTCCACTCGAAGGGAACGAACCATCCGATCGGCCACCCGAACACCCCCGGCTCGTCCAGCAACCTGTACCCGTATATCCGCTCGTGGGCGTGATAGCGGGCGTGAAACCGATCTTCGACCCTGCGCACCCGCCAAACGCGTATTCCCTTCGGGAGAAGCGCGTTCACACCTTTCAGGACGATCTGCGCCTCACGCTGCTCGGGGACATCCAGGTGCGCCACTTGCCCAACGGCATGAACCCCGGCGTCCGTCCGCCCCGCACCGACAACATGAACTTCCCGGCCGCCGTAAAAGGAAGTCAGCGCCGCTTCGAGCGCCCCCTGAACGGTGGGCACTCCGGGCTGCACCTGCCATCCCTGGAATCTCGATCCATCGTATTCCAGATTCAGCCGCAGTCTCACCACACCGCTCCCAGCGCCCAGATCAGCCAGGGCAGCGCGGCCACACCCGCTGCGAACGATTCCCTAGCTCCCCAGACCGAGGGATCGAGGGAGGTCCTCCTCCCCGACGGATGATAGCCGCGCAGGACGAGCGTCTCCGCGACGTCGTCACTGCGCCTGAGTCCGGAAGCGAGGACGGGAATAAACAGCGGGATCCAGGCTTTGACCCTGCCCACCGCCCCCGATCCCGGTGACCACCCGCGGGCGAGCAACGCCTTGCGGAGGGTCAGCGCTTCCTCAAAGAGCGTCGGCACGAACCGCAGCGCCAATGCGAGCACCAGCGTCATCGTGCCCACCGGAACGCCCACCTTCGACAATGGCCGCCCCAACGATTCCAACGCCCGAATCCCCTCGACGGGCCCCACGGTGAGCGAAACCGCCGCTCCAAGGATCATCACAGCCGCCAGACGGCCGGAGAACAGTGCTCCCTTGGCGACCCCCTCGAGGGTCATGCGCCACCCTGTCAGCGGCATCTCCCAGAGCACATGCCCCGGCGTCGAAAACGCATGTACTACCAGTGTAATCAACAGCATCCACCCCAGCGCTGCGATCGCCGCACGGATTCGTCCGAAGGGAGGACGCGCATAGAACAGGCCTGCAATCGAAAACGCCGCGCAACTCCACAGAGATGGGCCCCAGGGCAGCAGCATCAACCCGAGAGCGAGCAACGCCGCGGACACAATCCGCGCCCGAGCGTCAAGCTGGATTCCCGTTTTCAATCCGGAGTTCCCCATCGAATAGGCGAATATAGGCGGGCTCTGAGGGGCGTGCAATCGGGCCTGCTCGCCGTTCCACCCGCAACGAGCCGCCCACAACGCCAAGCGAACCGATCGGACATGCCGATACGCCCTCTCTTCAGAGAATCGCGCTAGCCCCTTGCGAAGAATTTCGCTGCCGCCAATAACGGAAGAAGATTTGCCCTGCGTGGCTGCTCAGGCGCGCCGATCCTCACTCAGCGGCGGACAACGGCCACCTTCCCGGTCTTGCTGTTTCCGCTCGATCCCGTAACAACGATCAGGTAAACGCCGCTCGCAACCCAATCGCCGTTCTTATCCTTCCCATCCCATCCGTCGAGGGCCGCTTTTTCGAAGCTTAATTCCCGAATCAGCCGTCCTGAAGGAGTGTAAATCCGGGCCGTCGCGCCGGCCGAGAGACTGCCGCTGGAGAACTGCAGCGGTCCATTCCCTCCATCGCCCACCAGCAACGGTTGGGGAGCTACGACGACCTCCTTCACGTGAGCCGCAAAATTGCGGAAAGGCGTAGTGACAACGCTGATTCCCTGGGTGGTTCCCAACCAAGCTTCGCCCGTCGTCGGATTCAACGCGATTGCGTTCACCTGGTCGGTCACCAGCGGGCTCGGGTACGGTCCCTGGTCTGTCGTGTAGTTGCGAATCCAGGTGTAGCGATCCCGGCCGAGCACTGAAACGCCGAAATCGGTGGCAACCCAGATCTGATCCAACGGATCTACCGCGACAGAAAGGCAGAAGGTGGATACCGCCCCCGGCACCACCACGGGAGAGAGCAGGCTGAGCGGAACACTGACGTCGAGGGAGAAAAGACCGCTGGGTGTCGCCATCCAGAGAACGCCCTCTTGATCGAAGGTCATATCAGCGACGTACGGGATGTCCTGCCAATAGAATTTCTGAAAAGAATCATCGGAGGGATCGGACGGAGTGCCCGCCGGATCGTAAACCATCAAAGACGGCTGAGCATCCGTCTTCCACAACTCCTCGCGGGGGTACCCGATCCACACCCGACCCCGGTCATCCACAGCCAAGGTGCCAACGCGGCCGTCGGTCATTCCCTGATCCGGACCGAACCGCAGCCAACCATTCGGGTCACGGGTACGAAGATCCTGCTGAATCCATTCAGGAGAAACATAGAGCAGTGCATTGCCATCGTAAGGAACCCCGTTGGCGAGCCATAATCCGCCGGTGGGCGCCGGAGCGATATTGATAACGTTGACGAAGGGGTCTGTTGGATTGCTGCTGTAGCCCTGGAGCGGACTGTTGAAACGGTCGTAATGGCAGACCGTATCCGCATCCTGCGAAAGAGGTGCGATGATATGCAGTCCGTCTCCATAGGAACCCACCCAGGCGGCTCCTGTCTGATCGACCGCGATCCCAGGTTGCGAGTAGTTGAATGTAAACGTCCCACTGGGTGTGTTGTACCCGGTGTAGGCTTTCCAACTTCCATCATGCAGCCTGTACACTGCGGGCAGGTTTGTACGGTTTGCAGCTACCCAGACATCTCCATCGGGTGAGACGATAATCGCTCCGACCCTGTCCCCACCAATCGTATTTGGCTGGACAACGTCCCATCCTTCAGGGTCGCGGATGAGTAATCCCCCGGGACTGTCGCTCCCCGCTTCCATTCCAGCCCAGAGCTGATTCCCGACCGAAGCCAGGCCCAATGTCTGAAAAAGCAGGGGATCGCCTACAACGATATCTCCCTGGCCGTTGCGATCGAAGAGATGCAACCCATTCCATCTCGTTACCGCAACGCTGTCATCATCGAAAAAGGCCGCGTCGAAAATCCCGCCGAAGGGGCCAAAACGTACGAACGACGAACCGTTAAAGAACCACATCCGTGTGGCCGCGGACATAAAGAGGGTATCCTCAATCACTTTTAACAAATAGACTTTAACCGCGCTTTCAGGAGCAACCCCGAGATCCGCTGACCAGTCGTACGCTTGCCACGAAGACGGCATTCGAAGATCGTCTTCGAGGGACGCGCGAACGACCCCTGCGTCACTACCCACGAAAACCTGGTCGTGCCACACCGCCGTCTCCGTGAATTCCACGGACGACGACCAGGTGGACAGTTGACGATACGTCTGGCGGACCACCCAGCGGTCGTCTGCGCCGGTGAGCGGTTCAAGCCGCGAGAGACCGATGTTGGTCAGCACCCAAGCGACACCGCTGCGCAACTCGATGTCCTTCAGCTCGGTGACGTCCTTATTCTCGGAGAAGTCCCTGATTACGGCGACGACCATCTCTCGGAGGGGATCGAAAAGGTTGATTGTGCCGTCCGAGAAGCCCAACCAGAGCCGAGTGTGCGCAGAATCCCAAGCGACTTCCTTCACCGTCATCCCTGTGAGCCCGGCATCCCGGTTGAACAGTTTCATTTCACCGGTTGAAGCCACCGCCATCAGCAGTCCGCCGTCCGCGCCGGCCCAGACCGTGTCGCCCACCGCCACGAGCTCATCGAGACTCCAGCCGGAGGTGATGGTTCGCCACGTGTCCGCACGGCTTGACGCGAAGGACGCCAACAGAACAGCGATACTGCCAAGCACAGCAGAGATCTGCACATTCCTGAACAGACGTGTCATTCAGTCCCCCGATCAGAGTTGGGCGTACAGATTGATCATCTCGACTGCGGATTGAGCGGCGTCAAAGCCGCGGTTTCCCGCTTTTGTACCCGCCCGTTCGATTGCCTGCTCGATCGTGTCCGTAGTCACAACGCCGAAGACGACCGGGATTTTTTCGCTGATACCCAGATGCGCGAGCCCTTTGGCGACCTCAGCGGCAACGAGATCGTAATGAGAAGTTGCCCCTCGAATGACGGCCCCGAGCCCGATCACGGCATCATTTTTCCCGCTTTCGGCCATGCGGCGGGCGGCGGCAGGGATCTCGAAGGCGCCCGGTACCCAGGCCACAGTGATGTCCGCGTCTTTCGCCCCCATCCGGATCAGACCGTCGATCGCTCCGTCCAGGAGTTTCTGTGTGATGAATTCATTGAACCGGCTGACGACGATACCGAATTTCCTGCCGTCAGCTTTCAGGGTACCCTGCAATACGTTCGGCATGGGACGTTCTCCTGTCACGCGTTGTGGATCATGTGGCCCAATTTTTCGCGTTTTGTTTTCAGGTAATCACGATTCAGTTCGTTGGGTCGAATCTCGATGGGCACACGCTCGACAACTTCCAGCCCATACCCCGAGAGACCCACGATCTTTTTCGGGTTGTTCGTCATCAGGCGCATTTTCCGCACCCCGAGATCGCGGAGGATCTGCGCCCCGACGCCATACTCGCGCAAGTCCGCTTGGAACCCGAGCAGCACATTCGCCTCCACGGTGTCGTGTCCGAGATCCTGCAGGTGATAGGCTTTCAGCTTGGCCTCGAGGCCGATCCCGCGCCCCTCCTGGCGCATGTAAAGAAACACCCCTTTCCCACCCGCTTCGATCATGCGCAAGCTTTCATCGCGCTGTTCTCCGCAGTCGCAGCGTTTGGAACCGAGCACATCCCCGGTCAAACATTCGCTGTGAACCCGGACGAGAATGGGTTCATCCGGCTCCCAGGTTCCCTTGACCATGGCAACATGCTCTTTCCCGCTTTCAATCTCGCGGAAATGGTAAATGCGGAAGTCTCCGAATTTGCTCGGAAGCGGAACGTCGACCGTCCGCTCGACAAGCCGTTCGGTTTTTTGGCGGAACTCGATCAGGTCGCGGATGGTGTACACCCTGAGACCGAATTTCTCCGCAATCCCCGCCAGTTGCGGGACACGAGCCATCGTCCCGTCTTCGTTCATAATCTCGCAAAGCACACCCATCGGCTGCAGACCCGCGAGGTTCGCAAGATCGGTCGCCCCTTCCGTGTGACCGGCCCGCCGCAGCACGCCGCCGCGCGCGGCGAGGATCGGATGAATATGTCCCGGCCGTGCGAAATCCCCCGGTTTTGCATCCGGCTCGGTCGCCTTGAGAATTGTTGTACAGCGGTCGGCGGCGCTGATTCCCGTGCTCGTCAACCCAACGGCGTCGATGGTCACAGTGAACTGGGTGCCATGCAATGCGGTGTTCCTCTCCACCATTGGAATGAGCTGAAGCTTTTCGGCCCGTTCCTGTGTCACGGTCAGGCAGATCATCCCGCGGCCGTTTTTTGCCATGAAGTTGATCGCCTCCGGCGTCGCCTTCTCGGCGGAGATAATCAGATCCCCCTCGTTTTCGCGGTCCTCATCATCCACGAGGATGATCATCCGGCCATTACGAATATCCTCTATCGCCTGCTCAATGGGGCTGAAAGGACTTCCGGGCTTCTCGGAATCCGGGACGTTTTTCATCGCAGTGCCGAAGCCATTCCCATCCCCGCGTCTCTCGTTTTCGTTGGCTTGGTCCATCTCCAATGCATCCTCCAGGTGCGGCGGAAACTATCCGCTCGTGCTCATCAATCTCTATGACCTTCCATCGGACGGGCCAAATCCCGCCTCAAGCAGTTTTGACAACGTGACTCCCCCACTCCGGACATTTGGATTCAGGGATCGCGCGACGTATTTCGCAATTACATCCCACTCCACGTGCAGCGTGTCGCCCGGTCGCGCCGTTCCGAGCGTCGTGCAAGCCAGCGTGTGTGGAATGATCTCCACCTCAAACCAGCCTTCCGCCAGCGCGGCGATCGTCAAACTGACACCATCCAGGGCGATACTGCCCTTTTCGACCACGAACGAGGCGCCCTCGGCGGGAAGCTCAAGGCGCAAACGGCGCGAGCCTTTCAGTTCCGCGACAGAGAGCAGCCGAATCCTGCCGTCGACATGGCCCTGGACAAGATGCCCTCCCAGCCGGTCTGCAGGACGCATCGCCCGTTCTAGATTCACCAGGTCACCCGGCTTCAATTCTCCAAAACGGGTGCGCAGCAAGGTCTCGCGGACAGCCTCCACTGTAAATGTCCCCGCGCCTTTCGCGACCACCGTCTGGCAGGCGCCTGCGATGTTGATGCTGTCGCCTGTTTTCATTTCCTCGAGAACGGCCTTCGCCTCGATCACCAGCGAAGCGGCGTCTCCGTGCCGCGCCAGCGAGCGAACCCTGCCCACCTCTTCAACGAGACCGGTAAACATCAGGGGTGCTCCCCGTTATAGCTCACGCGGGCGGCGATGTGCAGATCCTGCCCGATACGCCGCCAGCTCACCGGCTCCAGCCGGATCGCGTCGGACAATTGCATCACCTCGAGATCGTCGATTGCGTCGATTCCCCGGCCGATGATCATCGGTGCGACAATCACCTCCAGCTTGTCGACGACTTTCGCCTCCAGGAAACTCGTCCAGATCCGGCTTCCCCCCTCGACCATCAATGATCCCACGCCGAGTTTCGAGAGTAACTGCAGCACGGTCTTGACCGGGACCCGGCCCTTTTCATCCGGTTCGCACCGGAAAATCTCCACATTCTGCCGTCCAGCCCAGTCGGGTTCCGGAGCATCCTTGACGCCAAAAACCCACGTCGGCGCGGTTTCCGGTGAGTTGAGAAGTTTGCATGTGGACGGAATTCCAAAGTGTGAATCGAGCACAACGCGTACCGGATTGTGTCCGCGAACATGGCGCACGTTGAGCAGCGGATCGTCAGCGTGGACCGTTCCCGAACCCACCAGCACAGCCTCGTGGATCGCCCGCAAAAGGTGGGCGTAACGGAGGCTTTTCGGCCCGCTGATCCACCGGCTATCGCCCGTGCTACTCGCGATACGGCCGTCCAGGGACTGGGCGATCTTCAACGTCACCCAACTCCACCCCGTCGCCGCTTTTTTCAGGTACTGCTGATTCAGCTCCCGCACTTCATCCTCGAGGACACCGGTCTGAACTTCGATCCCCGCCTCGCGAAGTATGCGGAATCCCTCGCCATTAACCTGTGGATTAGGATCCTGTATGGACGCGACAACCTTCTTCACGCCCGCCGCGCGAATTGCATCGACACAGGGCGGTGTTTTCCCGTAATGACTACAAGGTTCGAGGGTTACGTACAGGGTCGAACCTTTGGCGCGCTCACCGGCTTTGCGAAGGGCATGGATCTCCGCGTGCGGACCTCCAAAACGGCGGTGGTAGCCCTCGCCGACGATTTCGCCGTCCTTGACGATCACGGCGCCCACCATCGGGTTCGGCGCCACCCAGACACGCCCCCTGCGAGCCAGCAGCAGGGCTCGCCACATGTACCTCTCGTCCTCTGTTCTCCGCGCAGCCATGCACCCTCAGCAATGAAAACGCCCCAATGGCGTCGAATCTGCCATCGGGGCAAAACGTTTCGGGATGAATGATGAAAACAGGGGTGCACGACCGTCGCGCGGCCGGCACTTCCGTCTTCAGGCGGGTTCCCCCGCCTCGCCTTCTCCCATCCGGACTATAACCGTCGGCACCGGAATCTCACCGGTTCAGTCCCGCCGGGCCGTCGCGCATCGAACCTGATCCACACGCAACCGGCGCTCTGTTTCGCGCCACCCCGCGGGAGTCGCGGGCTTTCACCGCCGGTAGGGATTTTCACCCCGCCCCGAAGGCCATTGAAAATGTACGGGTAGAGTTGGATGTGATCAAGGTTTCGAACAGGGGTACGGAGACCATTTGCATTAATACGTTGAACTACCTTAGTTATTCAGTAAAAACAATCTATTCAACTTCAAAGAGATTTTGCAGAGCTAGTGATATCAAAACTTAAATCGTTCCATATCCAATTTCCGAAACGATTTAATATGTTCACCTCAACATCCCTATCACCATAATCGGTTTCCCTAATTCTTTTTTCAATTGATTCAAGCAACAACATGAAATATATATTATCAGCAGGAGCAGTAAAGCATACTAATTTCTCTTTATTCTTAGTATTCATTGTATTAATAGCACTCTTATTCAATCTATACCAGTAATGATCACTATTTTGGTTAAAATTCTGAAAATATATTACCAATTTATCGTTTTCATACATATACCTATATCTTTCGACTCGGTGATAGTTACTTGATCCACCCAACACATCGTTCAAAATTCTCTTAACGTATTCATCTGTAGACATAGCTTCT
>Ga0315555_1002230_pt1 | contig 13738 bp, 10 predicted proteins | sample SalMarSW160380MG_FD_202113 | JGI IMG/M metagenome (GOLD analysis project Ga0315555, IMG submission 202113) | Salt marsh sediment microbial communities from the Plum Island Ecosystem LTER, Massachusetts, United States - Salt Marsh Sediment SW1603-80 ... | reverse complement strand
CACGTTGCTTGTGAATTTTCAGGGAAATGACCCACTTTAAGGCCTGATTTTTCAGCCAAATGACCCACCCATTTTTCAGGGAAATGACCCACCCCGTTTTCAGGTTATCGACCCACCCCTGGGGCGCACCGGCCAAGGATATGTCATCATAAGTCCAGTTTCACTTGAAAGGAGACTGGACGATTGGCAAGGAGGGTTTTTACGGTGCGCGATGTCGCAGAGATATTGAATCACTGGCAGGCGGGACGGAGTATCCGGGCCATCAGCCGCAGTCTGGGAGCCAGCCGCCCCGCCATACGTAAATACATCAGCATAGCCAATTCACATGGCTTTAAGCCTGGAGGACTACCGCCGCCGGAGGGGTGGCAGGCATTTCTGAAAAGTGCTGCTCCGGAGATATTCAATCCGGGGCTGGGCTCGGCCATCTTTGCCGAGTTGTGCTCCCACCACCAGGACATCAAAGGCTCGCTGGAGCATACTAATGTCATGACCTCGTGGCTGAGGCTGCGGGAAGAGCCGGGCCTTAAGGTCTCCTATAGCAGCTTCTACCGCTATGTCAAAAAGTACCTCCCCGAGTACCTGGAGCGGAGCACGGTCACGGTGCGCCGGGAAGACCCGCCGCCGGGGGAAGAGGTACAAATAGACTATGGTTATCTTGGCCTGATACAGGACCCGGTGACCGGCAAGAAGCGGCGGGTGTGGGTCTTTATCATGGTACTATCCCACAGCCGGCACATGTTTGCCCGAGCCGTGCTGCGGATGGACCAGGCAGCCTGGCTGGAAAACCACATCATCGGCTTCGATTTCCTGGGCGGTGTGCCCCAGCGTGTAGTGCTGGACAATCTCACCACCGGCGTGCTCAAGGCCGACCTTTACGATCCACGGCTTAACCACGGCTACGAGGAAATGGCCAATCACTACGGCGTCCTCATCGACCCGGCCCGCGCCGGCAAGCCCAAGGACAAGCCACGGGTAGAGAGGATGGTCCCCTATGTCCGGAGCAGCTTCTGGGCAGGACGGACTTTCGAGAGCCTGGATGAGGTAAACCGGGAGCTCCGGAGCTGGTGTCTAAGGGTAGCCGGGCTGCGTGTCCACGGCAGTACCAGGAAGAGACCTTTCGAGGTATTCCAGGTGGTAGAGCAGCCGGTGCTGAAGCCGCTGCCGCCGGAGCCTTTTGAAATAGCCACCTGGGTCAAGGCCAAGGTAGGCCGTGACTGCTATTTCTACGCCGGTGGTGGTGGTTACACCGCCCCGCACCAGTACTACGGCAAAGAGATCATGGTGAAGCTCACTCCCCGCCTCGTGCAGGCCTACTTCGATGGCGAGCTCATCAAAACACACCTGCGGGTGGCAAAATGGCAGCGCTCCACTGACTGGGACGACTTCCCACCGGATAAAGCGGCCTTCTTCCGCCGTACCCCCGACTGGTGCCGCCACCAGGCCGAGGCCATCGGGGACGAAGTGAAAAAGACCGTAGCCATCCTTCTTGATGACCATGCCTTATACCACCTGCGCCAGGTCCATGCCATCATCAGGCTCAAGGATAAATACGGCAAGGAGCGTCTCGATGCCGCCTGTGCCCGGGCCAACGCCTTCGGCGACCCGGCTTACCGCACCGTCAAGAATATCCTGGAAAAGGGGCTGGACCGTGCCGAGAGTTATGAGTCTGGCCCGGTTAACACCGGTGCCTTCCTGAGAGGGCCTGAGGAGCTGCTGCTTGCCTTCGCCGGAAAGGGGGAGGCACACCATGAGTGATATCCAGCACCTGATCAAGAAGCTCAAGAGCCTCAAGATGGGCGGCATGCTGGAGACACTGGAGGTGAGGCTGAAGCAGTGCCAGGATAGGCACCTGGGCTATATCGAGTTTTTGGAGTTTCTCCTGGAAGACGAGCTGCAGAGAAGGGCCAACAAGAAGCTGGAAACCAGGGTAAATCAGGCACGCTTCGAGGAGGTCAAGACCCTGGAGACCTTCAACTTCGAATTCAATCCGAAGATACCCTCAAGGCAGATCATGGACCTGGCCACCTGCCGGTTTATCGAGCGTAAAGAATGGGCGCTATTTATCGGGCCGGTGGGAGTGGGTAAAAGCCATCTTATCCAGGCACTGGGACATCAAGCCTGCCGCCAGGGATATCGGGTGCTTTTCAGCCGGGCATCCCGCCTGTTTACCGACCTCGGCGGCGGACATGCCGACGGCACCTGGGAAAATCGGATGAAACGCTACCTGAAGCCTGATTTGTTGCTCATTGATGACTTCGCTATGAAAGAGCTCACCCTGAAGCAGGCCGAGGACTTCTACGAGCTGGTCAATGAGCGTTGCCACACCGGCTCCATGGTGCTGGCCAGTAACCGCTCTCCCAAAGACTGGTATCCCCTCTTCCCTAACCCTGTGCTGGCAGAGGGGATACTGGACCGGCTCGTCAACAAGGCACACCACGTGGTGCTCACTGGCAGGAGTTACCGTACCCAGCTAAAACCGGAACAGACAGAGCCAGTTGCCGAAGGAGGTGAGTGAAGTGTAAAATGGCAGTTGCCGGTACCCCCTGGGTGGTCAATTTGCTTGAAAACCAGGTGGGTCAATAACCTGAAAAGTGACATAAACCTGTCAAACTTTATCATCTTTTAACAGTTCCAGATAAAGAATGTTAATAATTAATTCAAAGTGATATCTTTAGGCATATTCCACCACCATTACAGATAACCTGTAGTATAGTTTGTTTTCTAGCAAACATCGGGATGTTTGATCGTCTTGTACTATAATAATTCGGACAACAAAGAGTCGGTCAGCATTGTTCCTGTATAAATAAATACTGAGATGTTTGTCCAGCCATGCGTACTCGTGGACGATACCGTTTGCCTTTTCGGTAAGATGATATACTGATATAGGAAGGTTCCTAGATAAGCACTAGTACCTTAACGATCAAATCAGAGACTATGGTTTCACTGCCCGCGTAGCAATACATGTTGGCATGTATGCGGCTAGTGGTTCGTTCTCCTCAGCCCTCTGTCTGTCCTCATAGAATCCTGTAATGACAAATCCGGCATCTAGTTGTCCTCCGATTAGATCATCCAATGTGTGGCTGAATTCAAGCGGGGAACCGTCTTCAATCCGCGCAGTTCTCTCTTTTTCTTCCAGGTCTGTTTCATCAGAGTAGGGAAGACTGTATTTCACCTTAAGAACACCAGTGCTGTCTGCGAGTTCATAATCAAATAAGTATATTACTGGATTCATGAAACCTGATAGTAGTATGCCGCCTTTTTGAAGCACTCGAAAAGCCTCTGTCCAAACAGATCTCACGTCCGGTACAAAATTATTCGATACAGGGTGTACTATCAGATCAAAGCTCTTATCGTTAAACATACTGAGGTCAGCCATATCCCCCTCAATCGTTCTGATGTTTAAAGACTCTCTCTCGGCTACAAGATGGTCTTGCTGCAATTGCATCGGAGAGTTATCTAGGACAGTTACTTTGGCGCCCGCGGCTGCCAGTATCGGTCCTTGTTGACCACCACCCGAAGCCAGACAGAGGATGTCCGAACCCTCTATGCGGGGGAACCATTCGCCTGGTACCGGCTTCGCTGGTGTTAACAAAATATGCCAGTTTCCTTTTCGTGCGTTTGCGATAACTTCCGGACTTACCGGGAGTGTCCATTTGTTACCGCGCTTCACTTCTTGGTCCCAGGCAGCTTGATTATATTTTCTTATATTCATTCTTATCTCCCAAGTATAAAGAATATATTTCCCCTGAGTATCAGTCAAGGTTACTGTTTCTAACCTCACTTCATTCGATGTGAACACCAGAGTTATGGGAAGCCGTTTTGAGCGAAATAGTGTTTAGTATGAATAGGACAAACATCGGGATGACGACATGGACGCAAAAATGAAAAAGTTGCACCCTACTCATGCCTAGTTTGAAGTATGCATTCCGTACCATTGCGCAACCATTATGCAGGATATATCTTCTGCATCAGCAGCACGTCCAGCCTACGACCGAACTTCTCCCCTACTTCCCTCATGACACCCACGTGCTCAAAACCTAACGACTCATGAAGACGGATGCTTACTGTATTACCGGTGGTTATCCTTGACAGCATCGTATGGAGGCCCACCCTCTCCCCCTCCCTCATTATGTCTTCCAGGAGTCTCCTGCCGGCACCCTTACCCTGGAACTCCTCCTTTATGTAAAGAGAAATCTCGGCGGTACCGGCATAGGCAGAACGCGACGACCACTCGCTAAGGGACGCCCAGCCAACAACTGTACCGTCCACTTCAGCTACAAGGACGGGGTGCATCCGGTCGTGACCGGTAAACCAGACTCTCTGTTCATCCTCGGTCTTAGGTTCCAGGTCAAAGGTGGCGTCGGTTGTCAGGACAGCCTCATTATAAATATCCGTAATTGCCTTGAGGTCTCCATTCGTGGCAGCTCTCGTGCTAAATTTCATCTCACACCGTCTCAGATATTCGGAATATGTTGCTCAAATTGTAACACAATTGTAACAATACACTCGACTTTCACGAGGCACTTGCTCCGCCCTACGCCTGCATATTCAGCGTAAATAGGGGTAAAAGCTTTACGTACGCATGGTATTTGGGCTATAATAAACTTAGACAGAGCAACGGAAGATACAGTATGTTCTGTATGGTAGTAGTGCTCTGTTTTATTGTGTGCAAGGCTCACTTCTGAGTGCATCTGATAAATATGGCGGAAGCACAGTCCATTCTCAGGGCGTTGCACGGCTGGTGCGTGTTAGTATAAAATAGGTGCGGATATTGGCCAGGAGGTTCTGCTGTGGCTGAAAGAACTGGAAAGAGCGGAGGCCAAACCAAGCCTGGTGTTCTCGTAGTTGGCGCTGGTATTGCTGGCATGCAGGCTGCCCTGGAGGTAGCCGATGCCGAACACCAGGTCTATCTGGTAGAGAAGTCGCCAACGGTAGGCGGGCGCATGCTGCAACTTGACAAGACCTTCCCGACACTCGACTGCGCCTCCTGCATCGGCACACCCAAGATGAGCCAGGTAGGCTCTCACAAGTACATTAACCTGATGACCTACAGTGAGGTGGAGGAGATTTCCGGACAGGCCGGAGATTTCAAGGTCAAAATCCGGAAAAAGGCCCGTTTCGTAGACGAGCATAAATGCACTGGTTGCGGTGTCTGCCAGGAAAAATGTCCCTGGAGGACAGACAGCGAGTGGAATGTCGGGCTAAGCAAGAGGAAGGCGATATACACACCGTTTCCCCAGGCCGTACCCAATATTCCCGTAATCGATAAGAATGTCTGCGCCTATATTCAGACGGGTAAATGCCGGGCCTGCGAGAAGTTCTGCCCTGCGGGGGCCATCGACTTCAACCAGACCGATAAGATTATCGAAGTAGAGGTGGGGGCTATTATCGTTACCACCGGTTTCGATGTCCTCGACCCCACCCCCATAACCCAGTACGGCTACGGAAAGTTCGAAAACGTATTCACCAGCCTCGAAATGGAGCGGATAATAAGCTCCACCGGCCCCACCGAGGGCCATGTACTGCTGAAGGATGGCTCAACCCCCAAGAGCGTTGCTATCATCAACTGCGTTGGCAGTCGTGACGAGAACTACCACGAATACTGCTCGCGGGTATGCTGCATGTACGGTCTCAAGCATGCCCACCTGATAAACGAAAAGACGGGTGCTACCGTCTATCAGATGTACATCGACATGCGTTGTTTCGGCAAGGGCTACGAGGAATTCTACAAGCGCATCTCAGAAGAGGGTGTCAACTTCATCCGCGGCAAGGTTGCTCAGGTCACCGATATCGCCCAGGATGACGAGGAGAAGGGCAAACTGGTCGTGGTCTGCGAAGATACCCTGCTCGGACAGATAATACGTGTGCCGGTGGACATGGTGATCCTCAGCGTCGCTATCGAACCACGTGCCGACGCCAGCGCAGTCGCCAAGCTCTTCGGGCTGAAACAGGACAAGGACGGCTTTTTCGAGGAGCGGCACTATAAGCTCGACATCATGGGAACCCTTAATGACGGAATCTTCATGGCCGGATGCTGCCAGGGTCCGAAGGACATTCCGGATACAGTATCACAGGCAATAGGGGCCGCCGCTAAAGCCCTTGCTCTGGTTGCCAGAGGTGAAGTCGGCACCAAAGCTGAAGCCGAAGCTGTTGCAGTTGGAGGAAACTGAGGAAAGCGGGTACCGAACAGTAGTATGGAGAAAAGAGTTGGCGTATATATATGTCATTGTGGTACAAACATTGCCGGTTATCTCGATGTTGAGAAAGTAACCGAGTACGCCCAGAGCCTTGATTCAGTAGTCATCGCGCGTAATTACACCTTTATGTGTTCCGACCCGGGGCAGGACATGATAAAAGAGGATATCCGCGAGCTTAACCTTAACCGGGTCCTGGTATGTTCCTGCTCCCCCACTTTGCATCTCCGCACCTTCCGTGAAGCCTGCCAGGCTGCTGGGCTGAACCCGCATCTGTGCGAAATGGCCACTATCCGTGAGTACTGCTCGTGGGTGCACAGCCATGACCGACAAGCCGCCACTGAGAAAGCGATGGCGATGGTAGCCGCCGGGGTGAGACGCGTTCTTTACCGTGACCCGCTGGTGACCAAGTATGCCCCGGTCAATCCAAACACCCTCATTGTCGGTGCTGGCGTTGCCGGAATACAGACCGCCCTTGAAATCGCTAATTCCGAACATAAGGTCTACCTGGTGGAGAGAGAACCCAGCATCGGCGGACGCATGGCCCAGTTGGGCAAGACTTTCCCCTATTTGGAATCGGCCATTGATATTCTTACCCCCAGGATGGAGCAGGTGGCTGCTAATGAATATATCGAATTGCTGACCAATAGTGAGGTGACCGACCTATCTGGCTATATCGGGAACTTCAAGGCCACAATTACTAAAAAAGCACGTAGTATTGACACATCTAAATGCGATGGCTGTGGTGCCTGCTGGGAGAAATGTCCTGTAGAGGTGGACAGCGAATTCGACCGCGGACTGAGCAAGCGCAAAGCAATCTACCGACCTTTCCCCGAAGCAGTACCAAACGTACCGGTGGTTGACCGCGAGCACTGCACCCACTTCCTGAATGGCGATTGTAATATCTGTCAGGAAGCGTGTCCCGCCAAGGCGATTGATTTTGAGCAGGAAGACGAAGAACTGGAGGTTGAGGCTGGCGCCGTCATCGTCTCCACCGGCTACGATATCTTCGACCCGACTCCAATGACCCAGTATGGTTATGGCAAATTCGATAACGTCATTACCAGTTTTGAGTTCGAGAGGATGGTCAGCGCCAATGGGCCTACCGGCGGCAATATCATCCTCAAAGACGGCTCTACCCCCAAGAGTGTGGCCATTATCCACTGTGTCGGTAGCCGTGACGAAAACTATCAGGAGTACTGCTCGCGGGTATGTTGTATGTACAGTCTCAAGTACGCCCGTCTCCTCAAGGAAAAGCTGGATGCCGATGTCTACCAGATGTACATTGACATGCGCTGTTTCGGCAAGGGCCATGAGGAGTTTTACAAAGAGACGTCAGATACCGGCGTCAACTTTATCCGGGGCAAGGTTGCCCAGGTTACCGATATTGCCCAGACCGATGAGGAAAAGGGCAAGCTGATAGTGGTAGGTGAAGACACCCTGCTGGGGACGCTGATACGAGTACCGGTAGATATGGTCATTCTCAGTGTAGCTATGAAACCACGCGCCGACACAGATAAACTGTCGCGGGTATTCCTGCTTGGCTGCAGCCGCGATGGCTTTTTCCTCGAAAGACATCCCAAGCTTGACCCCGTGGGCACAATGCTGGACGGTATCTTTGCCGTCGGCTGTTGCCAGGGACCCAAGGACATCTCGGACACAGTAGCGCAGGCTACCGGAGCGGCTGCCCGGGCTATAGAATTGATATCTAAAGGCCGGGTAGAGATGGAGGCGGCTACCGCCTCGGTTGACGAGGAAGTATGCAGTGGCTGCGGTTACTGCGAAGCCATCTGTGCCTACAGCGCTATCGAGGTCGACCCGAAGAAACACCTGGCCGTGGTCAACGAGGCACTCTGCAAGGGATGCGGCGCCTGCACTGTGAACTGCCCCTCCAAGGCACTGCAGCTCAAGAACTTCGGGCCGAAACAGCTAATGGATATGATTGACGAAGCAACAAAGGAGTATGCCGGTCTGGCCAGCTAGGCCAGTTTGCTGATTAGGAGCACGTAATGGCGGATAAAGTTGGTGCAGTTCTAGTCGTCGGTGCCGGGGTGGGTGGCCTCAGGGCAGCCCTGGACCTGGCAGAATCAGGCTTCCGAGCCTATTTAGTCGATAGCAGCCCGGGAATCGGCGGCACCGCTCCTCAACTGGACAAGTGGTTCCCCGACAACGGTTGTGAGTTATGTAAACTACTGCCCGTCTTCTCCCGGGACGGCTGTTCCCAGTTCTGCCTGCGCCGTGACATGGCCCACCCGAACATTGAGTTACTGCCCAATTCACGGGTGGAAAAGGTGACCGGGGAGGCCGGGAACTTCCAGGTAACCGTCAACTCAGTATCCCGCTGGGTCAAGACCGAACGCTGCACCGGCTGCGGACTCTGCGCCGAGGTATGTCCTGTTGAGGTGCCCGACGAGTATAACGACGGACTGCAAATGCGCAAGGCGATATATGTCCGCAGTCCCCAGGCAATACCGAACTTCTACTGTATCGACCGCGAGAGCTGCACCAGGTGTGGCAAGTGCGTCGAAGTGTGCCCCACCAATGCTATCGACCTTGATTTGCCGGATGAGTCCCGCGAAGTAAGTGTCGGGGCAATCATCGTTTCCTCCGGCTTCCAGGAGTTCGATGCTGCCGCGATGGGCCAGTACGGCTTTGGCCGCTATGCTAACGTCCTTAACAATCTGCAGGTAGAACGGCTGCTTGCCTCCGGCGGCAGGACGGCGGGCGAACTGCTCCGCCCCTCCGACGGAAAGATGCCGAAGAAGGTTGCCTTTTTGCAGTGTGTCGGTTCCAGGGATGCCGAGCGGAACTACTGCTCCACTGCTTGCTGCATGTATGCATTGAAAGAGGCGATACTGATAAAGGAGAAATACCCGGATACCGAAGTCACCATCTTCTACATGGATATACGTGCCTTCGGCAAGGGCTACCACCGCTACTACCAGCAAGCCCAGGAGCTGGGAGTTAAATTTGTCCATTCCCGCGTGTCTGTTATCAGGGAGAATCCCAAGACGAAAGACCTTTTACTGCTGGCCCGCGCCGAGGATGGGACTGATATCCGCAGTGAATATGACCTGGTGGTCCTGGCGGCTGCCCAGTGTCCCTCGGCCCGCACCGCCGAGCTGAGTCAGGTACTGGGGGTAGACGCCAACCAGTGGGGCTTTATTCAGAGCCAGGGCTGGTGGCAGACTCGAACGAGCAAGGAAGGCATCTATGTCTGTGGCTCGGCGGCTGCTCCGGCAGATATTGCCGATTCGGTAATGCAGGCCGGCGCTGCTGCCTGCGAGGCGGCGACTCTCCTCGCTTCAGCACGAGGCCAGCTCGTTGAATCGGAGGCCGAGTCTGTAAAGCCGCCCTCCAGCGATGAGGAAGCCAAGATAGCTGTCATCATCTGCCAGTGCGGTGAGGAAATCACTGCGGCGGTCGATACCGCCCAGGTGGCCGAATTTGCCCGCACCCTGCCTGGCGTCACCAGCGTTGAAGAAGTCGCCTTCCTCTGCCTGCCGGAAACGCTGGAAGAGGTCAAGAAGAGTGTAAAAAAATCGGGGGCTAACCGTGTTATCTTTGCTGCCTGTGCCCCTTACCACTACCACAGACTGCTCAGTGAAACGATGCGCGAGGCCGGTATCCACCCGTCTCTGTGGCAGCTGGTCAATTTCCGTGAGCAGCTTGCCTGGGTGCACAAAGATAACCAGGCACTGGCCACCGAGAAAGCCAAAAAGATACTGGCAATGACGGTAGACAAGATGCGAAACCAGGTACCTCTTACCGTCACCCCGATGTCGGTCGAGCAACAGGCACTGGTTATCGGGGCCGGCGTCTCCGGAATGGTCGCCGCCCTGTCCCTCACCGAACAGGGATTCGAGACCCACCTGGTGGAGAAAGCAGCCGAACCCGGTGGACACGGCGGCAGTGTGCACTATAGTCTGGGTAACGAGGACCCACAGGCCTTCCTTAATGACCTCCGTGAAAAGGTAACGTCCAACTCCAGCATACACTTTTATCCAGAGACGGAGGTGGTTGAGGTAACCGGTCACTCCGGCAATTTCAGCAGTGTACTCAAGGTGGCTGATAACACGACCACTGAAATAAAGCACGGCGCCATAGTCGTTGCCACCGGTGGCGAGGACTACGTGTCCACCGAGTACCAGTACGGCCAGAGTGATAAAATCATCACGCAGAAAGAGCTACAGCAGCTTCTTACCGAAGATAAGCTCGGGAAACCGGCCACGGTGGTGATGATTCAGTGTGTCGGTTCCAGGGACGAGGAACACCCTTACTGCAACCGCACCTGCTGCTCGGATGCCATTGTTAATGCCCTGAAGATTAAAGAGCAGAACCCGGAGACGGAAGTCTACGTCCTTAATCGGGATATCATGACCTACGCCTTCCGGGAACTATTTTACTTGAAGGCCAGAGAGGCCGGTGTCCTTTTCATCCGCTTCAACCAGGAAAACCCACCCGAGGTAAACGCCACGGACAAGGCAATCACTGTCCGGGTCGACGACCCGGTCCTTCCCGGAAAGCTGGAAATCGATGCCGACCTGTTGGTACTGAGCACCGGTATTGTCCCCAGGGACAATCAGGCGCTGGCGGAGATGCTCTCTCTGGACCTGAATGAGGACGGTTTCTTCCGGGAGGTGGATACCAAGTTCCGCCCAGTCGATACCGTAATCGATGGCATCTTCATCTGCGGACGGGCCAATGCCCCGAGGAACCTCGATGAGGAAGTGGTCCAGGCCCAGGCAGCTGCACAGCGGGCAGTAAATATTCTCTCACGAAAGGAACTGCAATCAGGCCGGATTGTCTCTGAGGTCGATGCCCGGCGCTGCAGCGGGTGTGGACTCTGCATCACCACCTGTCCGTTCAATGCCAGGTGGATGGACGAAGAGAGAAATATAGCGGTGGTTGAAGAGGCGCTATGCCAGGCCTGCGGTGTCTGTGTCGCCACCTGCCCCAACAGCGCCGCCAAACTGAGAGGCTACCGGGATAAGCAGATACTCTCCATGATTGAGGCTGTCCTGTAGGACACAAGGAGTTAGATAGATGGCTGAAGGCAATAATGGATTTGAGCCCAAGATAATAGGTTTCCTGTGCAACTGGTGCACCGCATCGGCGGCCGACCTGGCAGGGACGACCAGGGCACAGTACCCGCCCAACCTGCATCCGGTACGCGTCATGTGCAGCGGCACTGTTGACCCCGTCTATATAATTAAGTCGCTGCTTTCTGGTGCCGATGCCGTGATGGTGGGTGGGTGTCACCCCGGTGACTGCCACTATGTATCCGGCAATTACAAGGCAAGAAGAAGAATGGCCATGCTACAGAACATCTTTGAGTCTCTGGGGCTGGACGCAGACCGCATCCACACAAGATGGATAAGTGCCAGCGAGGGGCCGGAATTCGCCGCAGCGGTCAGAGAAATCACCGAGGAGACAAGGAAGCAGGGCCCGAATCCCTTGTCGGCTGACTGGGCTTTGTAGGAGGCAATAATGGCAAAGAGTGCTACCCTGACCGTTAAGGACGGACAAATACGCGGAAGCATCAATGCTCTGCTAAAAGACCTGCTCGATAAGCAGGTCGTAGAAGCAATTCTGGTGCCTCTGGTGCACCCGGCAGGAAACAATGTGGTGCAGAGTCTGGTCACCAACCCTGAGTACCTTGAGCAGGCCGATGTCTTCGCCCCGGTGATGCCGGTCAACGCCGGCCGCATTATCCAGGCAATGACACGGCTGACACCGGCCAATAAGAAGACAGCCGTGGTGATGAGGCCCTGCGAGTTGAGGGCGCTTGTTGAACTGGTAAAGCTGCGACAGGCCCGGCTCGATAACCTCTACCTTATCGGAATCGACTGCCCCGGGGCCTATTCAGTGAGTGACTACCCGAAATTTGCTGCCGAGAAGACCTCAGACGACTTTGTGAAAGCCGCCTGGAATGGGAAAGAGGACCCGATGCTCCGGGCAGGCTGCCAGGTATGTGAGTACCCCGTGCCTTTAATGACCGACCTTACTATCGGGCTGGTCGGGCAGGACCTCAGTAAAGAGCTTATTCTCATAGCCAGCACGGAGAAGGGAGAGGAACTGCTGGAAGGACTCGGCCTCGCTGCCGAGGACAAGAGTGATGCCGCTACCAAGCGGGAGACAGCGGTCACCAAACTCCTCGACAAGATGAAGGGAATACGGGAGAAATTCTTCGAGCAGACCAAAGAAGAGATTGGCGGTGTCGATAAACTGGCCGCCGTCCTTGGCCCGTGCATCAAGTGCCAGAACTGCCGCGTGGCCTGCCCCGTCTGCTATTGCCGGGAGTGCTTCTTTGTTTCACCCACCTTTGAACTGGAGGCGGAAAAATATCTCGGAGCGGCGGAAAAGAAGGGCGCCATGCGTATGCCCACCGACACCCTCCTCTTCCACCTCACCAGAATGACACACATGGCCGCCTCATGCGTCGGCTGTGGTGCCTGTGAAGAGGCCTGCCCCAACGATATCCCGTTGCTCAAGATATTTCAATTGACCGGTACCAATGTGCAGAAGCTCTTTGATTATATTCCGGGGCGCAGTCTGGAGGACGAGCTACCTCCGACCGCCTTCAAGGAAGAAGAGCTTGAGTGGATAGGAGAAAAATGACGGTTCGTCTCATTAGTGAACGAGGAACAGAAAGCGCCGACCCGGCCTTCACCCGGGAAGTACTAGGCGATGGCGCTGCCCACCTGGAACGCTGCTACCAGTGCCAGGCATGCAGCTCCGGTTGCCCGTTTGCCTATATCTTTGACTATGCTCCGCACCAGTTATTGAGGATGGTACAGCTCGGGCTTAAGGACCGGGTGCTGGAAAGCAAGACCTACTGGCTGTGCGCCAGCTGTGAGACCTGCGCCACCCGTTGCCCAAACGACATCGAAATCGTGCAGATAATGGACAGGCTGAGGCACATTGCCTTCCGGGAAGGGTATACCAACCAGACTCCCTTGCCCCTATTCCACCGCACTTTCCTGGGTGGCGTCAAGAGCTACGGCAAGGTGTTCGAACTTATGCTCATCCTCCGCTATATGCTCACCAGCCGTGATATCTTCAAGCTCAGCGAGCTACCTAATAATATGAAGATGGGTTTCAACATGTTTTCAAGGGGCAAGCTGGCCATTATGCCGGACAAGATAAAGGGAAGGGCAAACATCAAGCGCATCTTCCAGCAGACGGAGAGTAAGAATGGCTGAGAGCAAGACACTGAAGTACGGCTACTATCCGGGTTGTTCACTTGAGGCCACGGCCAAGGAATATAACGAGTCGGTACGGGCATCGGCCAAACTGCTGGATGTGGAGCTTATAGAACTGGACGACTGGAACTGCTGCGGTGCTTCTTCGGGACACTGCACCGACCCCGAACTTTCCCTGGCCCTGCCTGCCAGAAATCTGGCCATCGCCGAGAAGCTGGGGTACGACCTGGCCCTGTCCTGTGCCGCCTGCTTCCTCCGCTTCAAACAGACCAACCATGACCTCCGTGCCAATGACGAATTACGCCAGAGGATAGAGCAGATTATCGATGCGCCCTATCA
>Ga0315555_1002226_pt1 | contig 13744 bp, 8 predicted proteins | sample SalMarSW160380MG_FD_202113 | JGI IMG/M metagenome (GOLD analysis project Ga0315555, IMG submission 202113) | Salt marsh sediment microbial communities from the Plum Island Ecosystem LTER, Massachusetts, United States - Salt Marsh Sediment SW1603-80 ... | reverse complement strand
TACCGGTGGGTGAAAAATCGCAGGTGGTGGGCTACCTCAGTGGTGTGGTGTATAAATAATCCGGATATACCTCCCGGTTGTACCAGGCAAAAAAACACAAATGGGAAAGTAATGGTTCCGGAAATAAAAAGAGAAAAGTTACAATCCGTACTTTCAGGTATGTGTTTATCCTAATTACCACAACTGTCTATATTTCGAGGCTCAATCATACGGCTTACCTTTCCGTTTCCCTAAGCCTGGCACCTTTATTACCGGTTGAGCAGGTGAGGTTCACTTCTGATCTACGGGCTGTACTTTGGTCAGGTAAGACTTTTCAATTACACAGTTTGGATCACTTACTGGATAATAACAACGAATTTCATTCCTCCTGGAAATCCCATCGTTCCTGATTTATCCCGACACAATGATACGCCTTTTATGCACTCTTCCAGTAACTTCTGTTTATTTATCCTCTTGCCGGTTCACCTCTTGTATGGCAGATTATTGCTGCCAGCAAAGTTTATATGTTATACGTAAAATCGGAAAAAGTACAAGGCCAGGTGCACCAGGTCCACAAAATGGTCTTAAGTCGAGAGAGACAGGCGGTAAATAAAGTGCTTTTTTAGAAATTCCTCATTTATGCAGTAAGTAACTTATTTAGAATTACACCAGCGACAAGCCCGCCAAAGAAAACCAAATAGCTGAGCAGGATCCACCACCACAGCTTACGCCAGGAGGGAGTGCGCACCTCTCCTTCTCTCCATACCAGGACGCTCCAGGCTTGAAACCCGCCTTTTACCACCCAGTACTCATAGAAGAATAAGAGCAAACCGCCCACAAGTGCGCCCAGGACGGCGATTGCCCACCAAATCATCACGGTCCAGGCGGATAAAGGTAGTATGGAGCATATTCGAATACTCTGGTTTACCAGTGGAATGGCAACCACGTTGATCCCAGCCATGCCCAGATTTGCTGCCACCAGCGCCTGGGGCAGCCGTTGGCTTAGGAGATACCCGTAGTTTTTTTCCGTCACCGGTGCTAGCAAAGGCCCCTGGAAAACCAGCCACCCCACCGCCAGGGGCAGGCCAAACACGAGTGCGATCTGCAGATGCCAGGCACTTTGTACTGCCGGTACCAAGATAACAATAACCAGAATCGCCACGAAGGCAGTCACCGTGGACATCAAATCTCCCACCGCTTCCAAGAGGGCGACTCGCCAGGTACCCGGCTTTCGGTAACGCCCAACAACGAGCCAGACCAGCAATGCCAGGGGACCAAGGAAGATCGCGGCCGGCGCCCAGAGTCCAAATCCCCACCGTCTACCGATGGAGAGAGAGATCAGCAGGATCAAACTGACCAATACCATCACTGACCAGGCCATACCCACCCACTGACAGAGCCTGGCCTTTGCCTGTATCTGCTTGTAACGGCGATCTGCCTCCTGCCTTACATCGTCAGGGAAAAGTCTACTGAGCGGCCCGGGAGCGCGCGGGTTGGCGATTTCTTCTGCCACATTCAGCACAACGGGCCGGTCGAACTGGTGGAAGTAATACAGGTACACCAGGCCATTGGGCAGATCGGCCACCAGCGATTCAATCGTCCAGCTGGTACCTCCCTCCCCGTGGACAGCTTCTAAAACGTTGGCCGCATCCCGGGTAGTAAGTTGCCCCTCCTGGTTTACCAAGCGTCCCAGCAACTCCTGTGCCCGGTCATAACGCCAGCAGGGATAGCTAAAACCATTGGCAGGATGGGCCACATTAAAATTGGAAGAGACCAGGAAGCCGTCTCCACGCGGCTTGCGGGTGAACACCAGTTCGCCATCTGTTCCTGCGCTGATGATCACGGCGTCGCCGGTTGCGTCGGCGAACTGCATCTGGTCGTGCATATAAGAATGCCACTGGTGCAACTTGACCCAGGTTATGACCTCATCAACCGTAGCACACTCTTGCAGGATGTGGATGGGGTAGCTGGAATAGTCCCCGGAAACCGGAAGACGCTCAGCGTGCGGATTAACGTCCACACGGGGCAACCCATTTGCATCATACGCCAAGCCTTCCTCATTTACCCCTTGCTGGACGTTGTCTGGCTGGCCGATCCAGATCGCTCCATATTTGCTAGCGTCGCCTGGATCGATCCAATAATAGGAGTCAGAGGTGATATAGTCATCGTTGCCACCAAAGAAGACCTGCTTACCCTTGGATATGGTAAACACTGTACATCCAGGAGGAACCGCCCTGTTACAGGAGGATTCAGAAGACAAGCCTGCATCGTAGGTCTTTCCCAATACGGCCGGCTGGCAGGCTACGAGTCCCACCATCATCAGGAATATGAAGTTTTGTAACCGTTCTTGAATCTGTTTCATTGGTCAAGCTCTCCTTCTTTCTGTGAACCATATTGTATTTAAAATTCAAGTATATACCGGTTCGCTTATCGGCAGCGCCTGTATAAACGCCCAAAACTTTCGGATTTCAAGGAAACTTGTAATAATGCTCTTATCATCAAATTCAAACTAAAGCTCTTATGTCCGCAATTTATACTTGTTAACTGCAAATATTATTTAAACAATCAGTTCCCGGCATCATTCTTTCTAAAAGCATAATCTAAAATATATTAATAGTACTAATACCGCCAGGTCCAGCTCACACCCAGGGATGGCAATAAAGGAAACCAGTATCCTTTTTGTTCAATCAGATAAGGAGCACCATCCCGATCTATCCTGGAGCTGTATTTAATATTTCTGATGTTATCCCGATTGTACAGGTTAATCAGTGCCAGAAAAAGAGTGATTCGGCTGTTGGAGAAATAGAAATGACGGCTCAGCTGTATGTCCAACCGGTGATAGGAGGGTAATTGGGATCCGTATAATTTATCATACTCAACATGATAGCGGATATTACCATCAGGTAGTTGTTCGGTTCGGATAACCCTCTGTGTGTAAGGCCAGCCGGTGTGATATTGCCAGGAGACATTCAGATGCCAGTTACGGCCGGGACGATAATTGAAATCCAGATAGATGGTATGGCGCTGATCGTAACTGTTCGGAATAGCCGGTTCGTCCAGGGAGGTGGTTTCTCCCCGGTAGGTAAAACTTTGTACATTTTCATCCGAATATGCCAAAGCATAACTGGCCCAGCAGGAAAATTTTCCTCCCTGATCATACTTTATATAAGACTCCGCACCTTTCGCCCGGGCACCATCAAAGGTCAGGGAGAACAAGTCATCTTCCTGGACCTCAGGGAATACCTCAATATCTTCGGAAAAAATGCGATAGTCCGGCCGAAGGTGGGAGATCTTTTTGTAATAAGCTTCCAGCCGGAGATTTAATCCATTGCGGTATGTATGCTCCAGACCAAGCACCCAGTGTCTGGATTTTTGCGCCGGAAAGAAATCTCTTTCGCCGTACGCCACTTTTATTTCGTACATTCTTTGACTCTGATTAAAATGCCCCCAACCACCTCGTAAGTAAGTCTGTCTGCCAAAGGCATATACGAAATTTACACGAGGACTCAGATACCGATCATCCGTGTACACATTACGGTCATATCGCACTCCCAATTCCACAGTGAGGGGTGATAAAATCTGGAAACGGTTTGATAAATAACCTCCAAATCTATCGCCGTGAGGATTTAGATAAACAAAGTTCGTGTCAATGGTTACCACATATTGATCTTGATCCATCAAATTCTGGTGAACGATGGTATTACCATAATCATAATCAGCGGCCTGATAACTATAATAGAATCCCCATTTCAAAAACCACTGCTCGAAGAGCTCAAAATCCCAATCCTGTTTTAAACTGAAAACATTAACCCGATTTTGATCCTCTACGGTAAATTGGGTAACACCCGTGTCGTCGAAATAACCGATCCCCCGACGGTGGTGGTTTATTCTTCCGAACGAAGCCGTGCTTTGAATCAATAGACGGGGATTCATCATTGAATTCAGAGTTACCCAGCTATAGGAATTACCATATCTGGTGTCAAATACATCCCCGGTTTCCTCCTCTACAAAATCTAATTTGTCTCCGGAATGGATAAGATTGGCAGATAAGGTATGTTTTTCCCCTAACTGATACTTAACCTTTGCGAAAGTATCATAGTACCTGGGCAGGGGGGGATCCTGTTCATCCATAAGTTCCAGCACCAGATCCAGATATCCTCTGCGGGCAGATATCAGCCAGGATCCTTTATTCTGTTGAAAGCTACCTTCGGACATAAATCTGGCGTTCATAAAGCTTATCCCCAAAGAAGTACGTGATTGTCCTCCGGTGGGATTGGCGGACTTCATATGGAAAACGCCGCTCATATATTCACCATATTCCGCCGGAAAACCGCCGGTATACAGATCAATTCCTTCAATTGCTTTGTCATCAATAATGCTCAGCAAACCACCCTCCACGTCTTTGAGATGAAACGGCTCATACAGTTCCATTCCGTCTATTAATGATAAAACCTCTTCATTTTTTCCTCCCCGGATCATAAATTTTGTACTGAAATCATTGGCATTAACGCCCGGTAATCGGGTAATTGCACGGTAAATGTCCTCACCAAATGGTATGGTTTGTAAATTTTGTTCTGTGAGCGTTTGTTTGATAATTGGCTCCCTGCCCATTACTGCAAATTTACCCGGGGTGATAACGATCTCCTTCAACTGGAGAGGTGCAGGAATTAGCTTGACATCAATCACAACCTCGCTTTCAGGAGAGATTTCAATATCGTCAAATTGTTTTTCTTGATAACCGATATAGGAAAATTCCAGGGTGTATTTTCCTTCTGGAATATCAGGAATGAAATAATTGCCGTTCTCATCGGTGGTTCCCCCTATGCCTTTTCCAACCACTACAATATTCGTCCCAATAAGCGGAAGTCGGGTTTCGCTATCAATAACCCTTCCTTTGATTATACCAGACTGGCTTTTAGATTTTTGAGAAGGTTTAATAATCAGGCTGTTCGCTCCTCCGGTCATCAGTCTGACATTGGTATCCTTTAGAACAAAGAGCAACACATCAAGTGCTTTTTCGTCTTTCTTCTTTGAGGTGATTATCTTATTAAAAGACATCTGACTTCGATTAAAATTAATATGAAAACCACCCTCTGCAGCGATAACCATAAGTGCATCTTCAATATCCGTCTCATTAAAATTAACGGTTATTCTTTTTTGTAAAAATTCAGGAATCGTCCGGGGATCATGTTGATTTATTTCTCTAAAATGCTCTTCCGCCCGGGTGAAAGTTGCCGGTGGTGATAATAAAAAAATTATTATAACCGTTATGAGGTAAGACTTTATTAGTTGCATCAGATGTTTCTCCGGATTTTTTTATTAGCCTCGCAATATTCTTCAAAGAATATATTTAATTAAAATTACATGGGCATTAAACGGTATAGTTTACCCACATGGGCAAAATGTGCATCTACCAGTTCACCTATCAGTTTTAGATGGTATTCAAGTGTCCTGTCGGATAAATGTACCGTTAAGCAATCATTTATTACAGTTGAATCCCGGACTTCAAATTTTACGTCATACCAGCGTTCCAACTGGTTTAAAATTTCACTGAGCGGCGTATTTTCAAAGTAGATCTCGTTTTGCATCCATCCTGTCGATTTCCGAACATCTACCATTCGTGGCAGAGTGGGTTGCCCGTTCTCCGGTACCGTGCTGGCATACCCCTGGTTTAGAGTAACGGATTTTTCAATACCATCTTTTTCCGAATAAAGCAATACTTTTCCTTCAGTTACTGTAATGGTAATTTTCCGCTCTTGCTGCCATGCCCGGATATTAAATTTTGTCCCCACTACCTCAACGGCAGCTTGGTTTATAAAAACGGTAAACGGTTTTCCCGGATTGGGGGCCACTTCAAAAAAAGCTTCGCCGGTCAAATACACTTCACGTGCTTTACCCGTAAACTTGCCGGGAAAACTGATTTTACTGCCTGCATCGAGAGTGATTTTACTGCCATCACTCAAGGTGATACTATCACGCCGGGCATTTCTAACTAAAATTGTTTTTAGTTCTGTATTACCTTTAATTCCCAGCAGGGAGGTGAGATCGCCGCTGAAAATATACAAAGCTGACAGCAGGAATATGAGTAATACGGCCGCATAACGCCAGACGGCCTTATGAGACAGCTGCACTGTAAATGACTGCCATTTTGTCCATGCAGGGGATTCGCTTAGAGGTATTTTTGTATGTCCCGGTGAATCCGTTTCAATACCGGCTCTTTTGGACAATTGCTGCCACAGCGTCATGGTGTCAGAGGTTTGAATTCCGGGTTCAGCAGTATTCCAGGCAATTTTTAAAAATTCGACTAATTGTTGTTTGTCCGGATCAACATTTATCCGGGATTCTATGGTATACTTTTCATTAGAATTACATTCTCCGGAGAGATATTTTGCCAGAAGTTGCCAATTCACGGGATGGTTCATTTATTGAATTCCTTCTGTCAGGATTATTTAAGTCATCTACTTGTAATACCCTTTAAAGCTCAAATACCCTGATATGAGAAATAAAAAAGTTTATAACCTTTGTTTTTTAGATTCTCTCCAAAGATATGCTGGCCATGAAAGGTGATGACGATTCAACTGTTTCACGGATTCTGCAGTTTTTTATAAAAATAGAGACATCGATAGTTAAATGAGGAGAGGTCTCAGGCGATAATTAAACAAATTAGGTTCATCACAAAAATGAGTACCTACAAAATTAGGTAAACGATTATGTTTTTCAGCCGGCGAAATTCTGTTTGAGCACTGACTAACAATACTATTGTTTAAGACCTGGGCGAGTTTATTTCGCCGGAGGACTTTTTGGTTACTTTTTGGTCTGTCAAAAAGTAATAGAGAAAAGACTTTTTCTGTAAAGGAAACAAATGATTGTCTTCAATTCGAGAGTGACATCAAAGGGTATCAAATAAATTTTTGAGGAAGGCAAGAGAGAGAACTTATTTTTACCGAACAGCCAGATACGATTCATTAAATTTGATGAAATAATCATGGTTAAAGATGGATTACTTGTAATCTTTTACGAGTTCAGGTATTCATTATTGTGAAGAGCCACAAATTAAAACGTAACCATAAGCTGGAGAACGTGGTTGAGTCTTTTCCGGAGGTAGAATAATGCACGTCCCATCTGGGTTTCAATGGTTTTTACGGATAGATCCAAAATTTCTGCAATCTCAGAATAGGTTAGTCTGTCAAAGCGATTCATTGAAAAAATAAGTCGGCATTTATCGGGAAGCTCTTCCATTGCCTGCAGTACGGTTGATTCAATCTCTCCTGTGTCAAATATTTCTTCCGGGGTGGGTATCCTAGGAAGGGAAAATTGTAGTTTTTCATCAACCTTTCGCCTTATTTGCTGATGACGAAGTTGCTTAAGCGCTTTATTTTTAACCGCCACATAAAGATAGCTTTTTATATTTAACCGTGGATTTAATTGTTGACGGTTAGACCAAATTTTTAAGAATACATCCTGAATAATGTCTTCGGCCAAAGTCACATCATTGATAAATCGATGGGCGAAGCGAATGAGTGGTTGACAGTGAGTGAAGAAAAATTCTTCGAAAGCTGTTGAGTCACCACTTTTTATTCTGAGAATAAATTCATTTTCCGAAGAACGTTGTTCCGGATTTATTTGTGTCATTTGGCCGAACTCTGTTCATATTACAATCACGCTATACGGATTTTCCTTTCAAATGTTTAGTATTTTTACATAATTATTCCGGATTAGTAGGTATAATCAGCATCAATTTAGGTTTTATCCATAATTTTATTTCATTGATTTTTTTGTCAGATCTTCTTGGACCGGTTAGGTGTAATGATTAAGAGATGGTTTTGATGGAAATAATGATCAGTGAGAGGAGACCTTATGAGAACCAACTCCGATCCTGAATCAGTTATCCCGGAGATCGGGTTTGAGATCCCAGGAAGTATGAACTGAGGTAAAATCGGGATAGTTTTTAAAGGGATTAGAGGTAAGGACGGTCTTACAGCTTTATGTCGACATGAGCCTGCCAATCCCAATTTTTGTTACCGTTAGAACTGTTACTCTCTGAAAGCGGAAAAGCAGCGACTTCACTGTGATGTTATAAGAGAAACCGGCAGCAGCGAAGCGGGCGGATTTGAAAAAGAGAACGGAAAGCGTATGCAACTGCCAACCGGGGGGGATACCTGAAAAGAATCCGGCTGTTGAATATTGTAAAAGCAGAATCCATTTGAGATGATTACCTTATGAAATTTTATTCACGGTAACGGTCTCGTCAGATTAATTTGAATTGATCAATTGGGCTACTCAATTTTATAAAGCTGAAAATTAATGTGTTGTAAATCTTCCCGACAATAAACGTCTACATTAAGCCAGTTATCGTGCAAATATCCGACTTTATAGGCACGGATATTGGAAAAAATATCACCGGAACAGTGCTCAAATTCTTTGAGCGTGTGTATAATTTTATATTCACCATCTTCATTGGTCCAGGTTCTTGCCACGGTATGCATATAAGGTTGAAAACCTATTTCGTTTATGTCATCCCCAAAATCATACTGCCACATATGTACTAATGCTCTGTCTACGGGTGACCCATCAGATTGATAAGTCACAATACCCGTTACTTGAATTGTTTTCGGATAAACAAATTCATTTACACAGTTGATTGAGGATAAGGTTATCAGTATAAGGGATACAAAGAAAAAAGAATTTCTTTTTGTCAGACCAGCTTCGCCAATGCACATTTCCCACATATTTAGAGCTTTGAAGAACAATTTTTTCAATTCTGATACCGTTTTATTGCACTTTCAAAAATCCCATTTTTATGGTTATGTAAAACTCCTTTTTATAGTGTCAAAAAATATAATACGCCATCCACATGTGCTTTCATGAAACAGGTCTACGTCTAAATCACGTTGCATTCTACATCATCTTAACCTAACCGCCAACTCCACATGGCTGAGTAAACTTATAATCTGTAGAAACAAACTTCATAACCAATACCTATCATTATTTTACCATTTTTGATAAAGGTTCTTTGTGGCTAATTGAATTTCTTTCCGCCTGGAACTTCAACTTATTGTATTTATTCTCACCATAATTCTCAATATATTTAATTTCTTTGTTTGTAAGATCAACAATAAATTTAGACTGCTTATGAAAATGTATAAACATTGCGGCCAGATTAACAGTCGCTTCAATTGCCTTTGGATTTCTGAAAATAATTATCACGAGCATTTTCCAATAGTGCCAGCCGGTTGTTTTATTAAATCCCACCCTTTTGCAAAGCTTTGAGAATGCTTTTATCATCTTAAAATTATTCACAATACCGGGTCTATATTTATTGGCTGGTCTTAAATTTAAACCCGTACAGACTATTCTTTCATAATAGTGCTTCGGATTATATATGTATTTTATAATTTGGACATAGTCTTTCAATATATCTCGTCTGGTTCTGGCCGTGATAAAATTTAAACCACTCGTCATTTGATCTATATCGGTATGATCATCTCTCAACTTTGACCCTTCTCTAAACAACCTTCCTTCTTTATGAAGGCGCCTTGTTAATTGAGTGTTAGGTAATGCATACAGCTTTCCAAGCATTGCCATGCATACCCCCGATTCTTGAATAAATTTAATCATATTTTCAGCGGTGTCGTCACTTTCATTATCAAAACCGACAATAAAACCTGCATTTACAATCATACCGTATGAAGTAATTTTCTTGACATTTTTTACCATATCGTTGTTTACATTTAATTTCTTCTGTGCTAATTTAAGTACTTCATTATTCGGTGATTCAATACCAACAAACACAAATCGAAAATCCACATCTTTCATCATTTGCAGAAGATTCTCATCATTTGCCAGATTTATCGAAGCTTCAGTCGAGAAATAATAAGGATAATTATTTATTTCAGACCACTCTTTAATAGCCAGTAAAACTTCTTGGGTGTTCTTTTTGTTTACGAAAAAATTGTCATCAACAAAATCTATATGCCCCCTGTAACTAAGATCATAAAGAGTTTGGAATTCTTTAATTATCTGTTCGGGGGATTTAGATCGGGGTTTCCGGCCGAAAATTTCAATAACATCACAAAACTCGCAATTAAAGGGACAACCCCTGGTATACTGGATTCCAACCTGGATATAATCTCTAAAACGTATTAAGTCAAACCTGGGAATTACCGCCTTAGTCACATCTGCTTTTTCATCCGACTTGAATTCACCGCCAGTGCAGCCCTTTTCTAAATCTTGAATAAACATTGGAATAGAAATTTCACCCTCACCAAGTACAAGATAATCTGATGATTGATACAAATTTGGCTGAGAAGATGGATCCGGACCACCTACGATAACCGGACAACCGAATTTATGAGTCCGTTCAATAATAGAGAGTGTTTCTGATTGTTGCGGCAGCATGCCTCCTGTACCGACAATATCTGCCCACTCTAAATGTTCATCCAGAAGGGGCTCCACATTTGTATCAATTAATTTAAACTGCCACTTTTAGGGTAAAAAAACCGCCGCTGTCATTAATCCTAAGGGCGCAGCCGGATATTTTGCACCTGCTATTTTACACACATCCACATAATTCCAATAACTATTAATTGAACATTTGGGGTGAACCAGAAGACACCTGGTTCCCTTTACCATTAAATTTTTTATATGCTTTCTGTGTATTTTTATATGATTATGGGAATTCCAATAAAGAGTGAAGCGACTCTTTCTGATTTACCGTACTGATTTGTACCCTCCATGAATTCCCTGTTTAGAAAAGACAATTTGCCATAATTGATTTCTACAGGCACGAAACGATCCTGAGCAAGTAAGAAGAAAATATTTCCACATTCTGTAAAACCTATCGTCATATCTTTTTGATCTTATATTATTCCAATTACTATTAAAATTATGAAACCATGCCCGGAGTGTCCTTGAATAATCAAACCCAAAGTTATGCCAGTCCTCCATGACAAATAAACCTTCAGAGGCATTAGCAATCTGTTTAACTGTTGGAAGCATTCCTCCGGGGAAAATATATTTATCAGTCCAGGGATCAATCATGGTTTGTGGAGTGTTGGATCCAATCGTGTGAAGTAAAAACAGTCCATTTTCAGTGAGACACCGGTTTACAATTTTCATAAAAGTTTTATGATTCCTAATCCCAACATGTTCAAACATACCTATGGATACTATTCGGTCATACTTTTCATCTACTTCACGATAGTCTTGTAAATGTATCTCAACCGGAAGGCCTTTACAAAGTTCTCTCCCTAATGTTACCTGCTCCTCTGAAAGAGTAATTCCTACAGTTTTCGCCCCGTATCTTTCGGTGGCAAATTTTATCAGACTTCCCCATCCGCACCCTATGTCCAGTAGGGTCATCCCGGCCTGTAATTGAATTTTCTTGCAGACCAGATCAAGTTTTGCTTCCTGTGCCGCATCAAGGTTTTCTGAATCCTTCCAGTAGCCACAGGAATAAGTCATTCTTTTATCAAGCATATTTTGGAAAAGAATATTACCAAGATTGTAATGGTAACGTACATCTTTTGCTGCTCTTATCTTGCTCTGCACGTTAATTATTTTTGATTTTATTACTGGTATAAGAAATTTGAGAGGAGATATTTTATGTTCAAGATCCGCCTTTAAAACTTTGTATATAAACTCCTCAAGATCATCGCATTCCCACCAGCTATCCATATATGATTCACCAAGTCCAAGCACTCCATCACCTAGAATGCGCTGGAAAAACTTTTCATTGTTCACTTTAATATCCCATGGCATTGATCCATTAATATTTATCTCTGCAAGTTTAAGCATATCGCTAATAAGGGACTCTTCCTTTTTCATATTATTTAATCCCAATGTTACAGTTCGATCTTAATTGAGAGGTTGTTGAGTAAATAATTTTTGTACTAAGAAATAATTCATATTAACGCTGACAGTTTTAAAATTCAAACAATCATTTTAAGAAGATTTAAATTTTTGATATATGGAAAATTTTGCTCACCGTCAACACCATCTTACGTGTATCGAAATAGTTCCCCGCATTTAACCTGTAAAGATAAACTCAGCTGGCGAGGTTTGAGGTTTCCATAGGACAAGAATTTTCCTTTACTTTTCAATTTAATTTTACATTGTTTATATAATGATCACTGAAAAACCGAATAATATCAAATAATTTGTAATGTCTGTATTACCATTAAATTGTTGAGATCTATATTCCAACCGAAGGGATACAGGGTATGAAAAAAAAATTTTAAGACCGCATCCGCCATTAATAACAGTCCATTTCTCGCTTTCATTTCCTGACCAGGTCATCTTGGTGAAAAAGAATATCATATATAAATAACCAATACCAGCCAGAAAAAACGAAACAAGATTGTTATTTTCACCACCAGACTGAACATTGTAGACAATTTTTCCACAAAAAATCCACTCGGTTTTCTCTTCTTTATATTTACTGTATGTTATTTCCGGTTCAATTTCGAATACATGCGTAAGAAAGTATCCAAAACCAAAAAAAGGGAAATGGAAGTCCGGGATTCGTTATGTTCCTCAAATTTTCTTGAAATGTTTGAGGCGGCAACCGATAACTCTTTATTCCTTTTTTCGACTTGAGAAAAAATCAACTGGTTTTGGAGGATAGTGATTACAATTGGGGGGACCATAAAATGCTTCATGGTATCTTTCCTATCTTGATAATGAACAAGATGTAAACCATACAAAAAGACGACTAGCCCATCCAGACTACATGTTATCATTTCGGGGGAAGTATAGCTTCAGTATACAGGAAGGAAGATGCTTCTAAATCCCATGTAAGCTGTACAAGACTATGTCCTGATCCCTCGTACAGGGCAACTTACTACAGGAACACTATAATTTACAAAATTTTCAGGATTTGTCAAGTGGTAGCACCTCCCAAGGGATTTATTGGTTGAAAGGGACTCCATATTACCTTCAATGGGGGTGTTCAAGAATTTATAATATTCTAAAAAGAGCCAGATGTCAAATGGCAACTGGCTCATAATACTGAATTATATTTTTAGGTAACGTTCTATTTACTCAACTTTGGGATATCCCGAACTATGGCATCGAAATGGTTATTCCAGTATTTCCAACGCCGATCACGTAATTTATCTCGTTCACTTTTATCTGGGTATTTTTTCTCATACAACTCATCAAATTTATTATCAGCTATTTCAATATTTTTCAGATTTTTGTATTCACACATCAAAAGAACATTCAATTCTAGTCCTCACCAATGAACATAAACTTTAATGCTGACAATTTCCTTAATTTATTTTTCCAGTGAATAGACATCTTGTTCCCACAATTCTCAAAATTCATCCATGCTTTCTCGTGGAACATTTAAGAAAGACATGGTAAATAGACTACCAAATTCGAACTCTTCCTGGGCATAGTTTCCTTTCTTTCAAAATAATCATGATTAAATATTAACAATTAGAATTGAACATGAACCAAATTTTTAAGAAGCGTTCAACTTACAAATTGTTTAATCGTATATTTACGAAATACGATTAAAGGTATGTATAAAATGTTAGAACAAATTTTTAAAATTGTAAATTTTATTCTGAATAGCCTCTGGCATATTTGGCCATACTTGATTGTTACTATACCTTTGGCTGTGGCGGTAAAATTATCTGGAGCAGCCAAATATATCAGGATGGCTTTAACAAAAAAACCAGTTATATCAATATTTTTAGCAACCATTGTTGGCGCGTTTAGTCCTTTTTGTTCCTGCGGTGTTATTCCTGTAATCGCTGCT
>Ga0315555_1002225_pt1 | contig 13746 bp, 14 predicted proteins | sample SalMarSW160380MG_FD_202113 | JGI IMG/M metagenome (GOLD analysis project Ga0315555, IMG submission 202113) | Salt marsh sediment microbial communities from the Plum Island Ecosystem LTER, Massachusetts, United States - Salt Marsh Sediment SW1603-80 ... | reverse complement strand
ATTCTCACTGCAATGGGAGTCATTGTCTTTTTGGGAACACTGCTTTTCATTTTTGCACCGAAGATATACCCCTTTTTCACCGATGTCGAAGGCGTAGAGCGGTATGCGGTGCTTCAGACCCGTATTGTTGTATACTCCTGGCTTCTGGCGTGTTTTACCGTTTTGGGAAGGGCGAGCTTCCAGGCGGTAGGAAGGGCGATTCCCGGCATGATCGTCGTGATACTGCGCATCGTCGGTATAGCGCTCCCTGCGGCCTATTTCTATGTGTACGTCCTGCATCTCGGCATATACGGCGTGTGGTTCGGTATTATAACAGGCAGCGCTGTCGCCGCGGTTGTGAGCGGCATCTGGGTGCGAAGGACCCTGCTGGGATTTATTAAAAAAGAGGAGATAAAAATCCCTCTTGATATTCCAACGAGAGAGGGCGCGGTTGCTGAGTGAATATACAGTATAAAGACAGGGAGTGATAATGCAATTCATCGATCTAAGTGCACAGCAGAAGAGGATACGAGAACGTATCGAAACGAACATCAAGAAAGTGCTCGATCACGGACGGTATATAAACGGCCCCGAGATAAAAGAGCTTGAAGAAAAGCTTGCAGGCTACGTAGGCGTTAAGTATGCGGCAGGTGTATCAAGCGGCACGGACGCGCTTTTGATCGTGCTGAAAGCCCTGGGAATCGGGCCGGGTGATGCGGTATTGACATCCACGTTTACCTTTATCGCCACAGCAGAGGTGATACAGCTGCTCGGTGCGACCCCCGTGTTTGTAGATATTGACAGGTGTACCTTCAACATGGATGTAACCGGGCTTGAGAACACTATTACTGGCGTTTTAAAAGAAGGAAAGCTCAGGCCCAAAGCCGTTATTCCCGTTGACCTGTTCGGCCAGCCTGCTGATTACGAGGAAATAAACAAGATTGCGGATAAACATAATCTGATTGTACTCGAGGATGCGGCACAGAGTTTCGGCGCATCGTATAAAGGCCGTAAGGCCTGCTCTCTTGCTGCGGTTGGTACCACGAGCTTCTTTCCGGCAAAGCCCCTCGGGTGTTACGGTGACGGAGGCATGATTTTTACAGACAGACGGCTTCTATTTGAAACAATCCTTTCACTGAGGAATCACGGCCAGGGCAGGGACAAATACGATAACGTACGGGTTGGATTCAACGGCAGGCTCGATACCATCCAGGCAGCCATACTCCTGGCGAAATACGAAATTCTGGATGAAGAAATAGCCCACCGGCAGGAAGTCGCAAAAAGATACAACGAGGGTTTAAAAAATATTGTTGAAATTCCCTTCATAAAGGGTGATGCTATCTCGGCCTGGGCACAGTATTCGGTGATGCACTCGATGAGGGATACAATCATTCAAAAGATCAATAGCGACGGCATCCCGACAGCTGTATATTATCCAAAACCGCTTCACCTGCAGGGCGCATTTTCCACTTTCGGATACCAAACCGGCGATTTCCCTGTTGCAGAGCGGGTGTCAAAAGAGATATTCAGCCTGCCAATGCACCCGTATCTTGAAGTAAAAGATCAGGAACGAATTGTTGAATCGGTAAAATCTGCTCTTTGAGTTATATGATTTATATTGAGCATTCATATTCATATTGAGGAGATGTAATGAAAGGAATAATCCTCGCAGGTGGAGCAGGCACGAGGCTGTACCCCATTACAAAGGTGGTGTGCAAACAGCTTCTCCCCGTGTACGACAAACCGATGATCTATTACCCGCTTTCAACCCTGATGCTTGCGGGCATCAGAGAGATCCTCATCATATCGACACCGGAGGACACACCGAAGTTCAAGGACCTGTTTGGGGATGGGTCTCATCTCGGGCTTTCCTTTTCTTATGCGGTGCAGGATGCGCCAAACGGACTGGCAGAGGCATTTATCATCGGCGAAGAATTTATCGGAGACGACACGGTCAGCCTTATTCTTGGTGACAACATATTTTACGGCCACAACTTGTTTAGCATTGTCCATGAGACCTCGCAGCTGAAAGAGGGCGCGGTGGTATTCGGGTACTATGTGAGCGATCCCGAGCGATACGGAGTGGTTGAGTTTGATGAAAGCATGAAGGCGGTATCAATTGAAGAGAAGCCGAAAGAGCCAAAATCGAACTACGCGATCGTCGGGCTCTACTTCTATGATAATCAGGTGATTGATATTGCAAAATCAATAAAACCGTCAAACCGCGGTGAGCTTGAAATTACGGATGTGAACAAGCGATACCTTGAAAAAGGTAAACTCACAGTGCAGCTTATGGGTCGAGGATATGCATGGCTTGACACTGGGACACACAACTCCCTTGTTGATGCGACGCAGTTTATTAAAACCATAGAAGACAGGCAGGGGCTTAAAATCGCCTGTATTGAAGAGGTGGCGTATCGCATGGGATATATCGATGCAGGTCAGCTTGAAAAAACCGCCCAACCCCTGATAAAATCGGGGTACGGTGAGTATCTACTGAACTTACTTCGCATGGAGTAATAGATAGCTTTTTATAAAATAAAAGTTGACAGAGCAAACGAAAACATTTATCATAATTTATGTATTATCTTTCCATATATTATCAGTAATTTATGGATTTTTATGATCAAACGAATATATGATATTGAAAATCTTATACACACACAAAAAGTATTGATAATATATGGACCGAGAAGGGTAGGTAAAACCACATTATTGAGTGATTTTCTAACCCGGACTAAGTTACATTATAAATTGGATTCAGGAGATAATATTAGGGTTCAGCAGGTTTTAAGTTCTCAAGATTTTTCTCAAATCATCGAATATGCTTCTGGTTATGAGTTAATCGCAATCGATGAAGCCCAGCAAATCCCCAATATTGGTATGGGATTAAAGATATTAGTTGACCAAATACCAGGGTTGAAAGTAATTGCAACCGGGTCATCTTCTTTTAATTTATCCCAAAAAATTGGCGAGCCTTTAACCGGCAGAAAAAGAACTATTATATTGTACCCTTTTTCTCAATTAGAACTTTTAAACAAATACAACAAATATGAGTTAAAAGAGAAAATTGAAGATTTTTTAGTTTATGGTTCTTACCCGGAAGTTATTACTTCTACCAATCGCAAAGAGAAAATTGCGGTACTTGAAGAATTAGTAAACTCCTACCTATTGAAGGATGTATTTAGTCTGGAACGGATTAAGGGTTCAAAGCAGTTGCTTGATTTATTGAAATTGATAGCTTTTCAGGTGGGTAGTGAGGTATCGCTTAATGAATTGGCAACTCAGGTGAAGCTTGATATTAAGACTGTTGATCGCTATTTGGATATTTTAGAGAAATCATTTGTTATCAAACGTATAGGTGGATTTAGTCGTAACCTGCGAAAAGAAATTACAAGTAAAAGTAAATACTATTTTTTGGACAATGGTGTTCGAAATGGGATAGTTTCTCAATTTAATACACTAAGTGATAGAAATGATGTCGGAGCTTTATTTGAGAATTTTATAGTGATGGAGCGATTAAAGGCTAATTTTTATAAAAATAGACCGGCGAGTGTATATTTCTGGAGGACTTACGATGGTCAGGAGATTGATTTAGTTGAAGAAAGAGAAGGAAAGTTATTTGGCTTTGAAATTAAGTGGTCAGAAAGAAAAAAACAGAAATTACCAAAAGACTGGTTAAAAACGTATAAAAATGCTGAATATACTATTATTAATCAAAAAAATTATTTAGACTTTATTTTGTAAGGTTTTTTAAAAAATTATATAGCTTTAAAGAAATAAAAAAAGAAGTTAAGAGTGTGGAGGTATATGTAATGTTGATGGAATATATCGAAGAGGCTCTAAAAAAAGCTCATTATGAAATTATCGATGATGAAGAACCTTATTATGGAGAGGTAAAAGAGCTGAAAGGTGTTTGGGCAACAGGTAAAACGCTTGAAGAATGTAGAAATAATTTAAAAGAAGTAATAGAAGGGTGGATTATTGTCAGTATTAAAAAAGGCTTACAAATACCAATTATAAAATTGGGTACGGAGAGTATCTTTTAAACCAGTTGTGCATGGAGTAATTTGATGGAATTTAAGCGAAGCGAAATTTCCGGGGTTAAGATTTCAACACTGATAAAAAATGTTGATGAAAGGGGGTTTCTCATCGAGACATTTCGCCAGGACACCCTGCCCGATAATTTGAAGCCTCAGATGAGTTATGTCTCATATACAGAACCTGGAGTTGCGCGAGGCCCTCATGAGCATATCGAACAAACCGATATCTTTGCGTTTATCGGCCCGGGCAATTTCAGAATTCAACTGTGGGATAACAGGGAAAAAAGTAAAACATACGGTAACTCAATGATTTTCTTCGGAGGAGAGGATAATCCGATTCTCGTCGTGGTTCCACCGGGTGTTGTGCATGGATATAAAAACGTATCAAAAACAGTCCGTGGAATGGTGCTGAATTATCCCGACAGGCTTTTCATGGGAAGCGGGAAAAAAGAACCGGTTGACGAAGTGCGCCATGAAGATGAGGAAGACGAGTTTTATAATGATTTTATTCAATAGAGGGGTTAAAAATGAAAAACATTAAATACGTAATATATCAAGAAGGCAAGTACTATGTGGTTCAATGTATAAATATAGAGTTGTCAACATTTGGTGAAAGTATTGATGAGGCAATAGAAAATTTAGACGAAGCCTTGAGTTTATATTTTGAGGATAAATAAAAATAATGATCTGGTTGATCGGCAACAAGGGAATGTTAGGAAATGACGTTGAGTCGCTTTTAAGAGAAAACAAACTTGAATATCTGTCTTCAGATCTTGAGGTTGATATTACCAGGATTGAACAGCTAAGAAATTTTGTGTCCGGTAAAAAAATCGACTACGTCATCAATTGTGCAGCATACACCGCAGTCGACAGGGCTGAAGACGAACCCGACAAGGCGTTTCAAATCAACGCGCAGGGAGCATTAAATATTGCCAAAATAGCAAAAGAAAAAAACGCCGTCCTCATTCATATCTCAACTGACTACGTATTCAACGGTGAAAAGCACGGGGCGTACACAGAAGAGGATGAGCCAAAACCCACGGGCGTGTATGGAAAAAGCAAGCGTGAAGGCGAAATACATATACAAAATATCTTAAAAAAGTATTATATCATTCGAACAGCGTGGCTTTACGGTATTCATGGAAATAACTTTGTTTACACTATGCTGAGGCTTTTCAAGGAAAAAGAGAGCCTCAAAGTAGTATCGGACCAGTGGGGAAGTCCCACATATACAAAAGACCTTGCAGAGGCTATTTTAAAAATAATAAAAAGCAATAGTAGTGATTATGGAATATACCATTTTACGAATGAGGGAAAAACAAACTGGTACAAGTTTGCTGAAGAAATCTATAAAAAGGCAAAGGAGTACGAATTAGTAACACATAATATTGATATTATTCCTATCAGTATAGATGAATATTCTAATAAAGCTAAAAGGCCAAAAAACTCCCATTTATCAAAACAAAAAATAAAAGATGCGTTTAAACTAAAAATTAGTACATGGCAGGATTCATTAAATGATTTTTTAAAGCAAATAGCTCTCACTGAGAGGTGTTAGTTTTAATGGTTAAGACAAAAGAAGAAGCTGTATCTCTTGTAAAAAGAATAGTAAATGAATTAAAAGATGAATTTGAAATTATGCAGGTATATTTATTTGGTTCATATGTAAATGGAGTAAGTAATGAAAATAGTGATATTGATGTTGGACTGATTGTAAAGGACGATATTGATTTTGATGATAAGTTAAAGTTATTTTCAAAAGTACAAAAGATGAATTGTTATGTTGAATTATTAGTTTTTTCAGAAAAGGATTTCAACGTCGTTTCATCAGACATTGTTTATGAGATAAAAAATAAGGGAATAAGAGTGATATGAGAGACCTTAAAAATATTCTCGTCACCGGCGGTGCAGGATTTATCGGTTCGAATTTAATACGGTACCTTTTCAAGAAAACGGACTTTCAAGGCACCATTGTCAACGCTGATAAATTAACGTACGCCGGTAACCTCCAAAACCTTACCGATATCGACGGGGAGTTCAGCGGAAGCAGATATTTTTTTGAAAAGGTTGATATATGTGACTACGATGCTTTAAAAAAAGTGTTTGAGAAATACGTAATCGACACAGTCGTTCACTTTGCTGCGGAATCCCATGTCGACCGTTCGATATTCGGCCCCCGAGAATTTATAAACACAAACATACTCGGCACGTTTAACCTGCTTGAGGTCTCGCGTGGGTATTGGAATAAACAGGACGGCGTGCTTTTTCACCACGTCAGCACCGACGAAGTATACGGGTCTCTCGATAAAGGGGGATATTTTTACGAGTCATCGCGCTACGATCCCCACAGCCCGTATTCGGCATCAAAAGCATCGTCGGACCATCTTGTAAGGTCGTACTTCCATACCTATGAACTGCCCATCACTCTCTCAAACTGTTCAAACAACTACGGCCCCTACCAGTTTCCCGAAAAGCTCATCCCGTTGATGATACTCAATATCCGCGATGAAAAAACTCTCCCCGTGTACGGGGATGGAAAAAACGTCCGCGACTGGCTCTACGTGGAAGACCACGCATCGGCAGTCTGGAGTATTTTGAATAAAGGAAAAACCGGTGAAACATACAACATCGGTGGAGAAAACGAGTGGGAAAATATAAAACTCGTCAACGTGCTCTGTGAGAAAATTGCAGATGTGCTCGGAAAAGAAAAGGATTACTATAAAAAGCTCATTACCTTTGTGAAGGACAGGCCGGGCCATGACCTTCGTTATGCAATAAACTGCGATAAAATAAAAAAAGAAATGGACTGGAAACAGGGCGTTGATTTTGATGAAGGCCTCGATAGAACAATACACTGGTATTTAGATAATGACGCCTGGATTCGCAATATCCAGAGTGGTGCGTATATCAAGTGGCTTATCAGGAATTATAATCATCGAGTTGATTTATAAATGTTGGATTATACATTTTTATGATAGACAATATTTTATCTGAAAAAATCTATAATATAAATACGAAATGATGCCTGACAAAAAACTTAAAAAAAAGAAGAGTTATCGTTATCTAGTAAACCAATTCACAATAACAGATTTTAAGCTCAGATACAGTCATTCTGTACTTGGTTATTTATGGTCGCTTTTGAACCCCCTTCTACTGTTTGGTGTTCTTTATTTTGTTTTTTCGGTATTCATGCGGTTCAAAGGAATAGAGCACTATCAGGTGTATTTACTTTCAGGTATCATACTCTGGAATTTTTTCTCTGAAACGACTAATTCAGGAATGACCTCGCTGCAAACAAAGGCATCGTTGTTAAATAAGGTTAACTTTCCTAGAATTATCATACCTTTGAGCTCTGCCTTAACCAACACAATAACATTGTTCCTTAATATGATTATTTTATCAACTTTTATTGCATTTTCACATGTACATGTTCGATATTTTGCTATTTTTGTTCTCCTTACTTTGTTTGAGCTTATTGTCCTTTCACTCAGTATTTCATTATTTATTGGCTCGTTTTATCTTAAGTTTCGGGATCTTGCCCATATATGGGGTGTTTTTATTCAACTGGGTTTCTGGGCTACACCCATTATTTATCCAATGGATATAGTGCCAGCAAAGTTCCATATAATATTTAAGTTAAACCCAATGGCAAGGCTTATTCAAAATTTCCGTATGGTTGTTATCACGGGTGAAATTCCTGGAGTTAGAAATATTGTTATTAATTTCTTCATGGTTTTTGTTTTTTTTGTTGTTGGATTATATGTATTTCAAAAACGTCAAAAATATTTTGCGGAATGGTTATAATGTCTGAAATTATTACACTTGATAACATATCCAAGATGTTTAAAATACCACATATGCACACGAACAACCTGAAAACCTTTTTATTACATTTTCGGAAAACGCGAACATACGAAGAATTTTATGCATTGAAAGAAATAAACCTTGAAATCAAAAAGGGAGAATTCGTCGGTATTATCGGACGGAATGGTTGCGGTAAGTCAACGTTACTTAAGATAATTGCAGGAATCTTGAATCCAACTACTGGTAATGTCTATGTTGATGGTGATATCGCACCGTTTCTTGAGCTTGGGGTTGGATTTAACCCTGAATTATCTGCGAGGGAAAATATTTTTTTATACAGTTCGATTCTCGGTTTAACAAAAAAAGAAGCACTTGAGCGGTATTCTATGATACTTGAATTTTCGGAACTGGAAAGATTTATCGATGCTCCTTTAAAAAATTTCTCTAGTGGTATGCAGGTTCGACTGGCCTTCTCCGTCACAATTCAATCGAATGCACCAATTTTACTTGTCGATGAAGTGCTCGCTGTCGGCGATGTTTCTTTTCAGGAAAAGTGTTTTTCCGTTTTTAATGAATTCAAAGAGCAAGATAAAACAATTGTTTTTGTAAGCCATGATATGAATTCAATAGCCCGTTTTTGTGATAGAGTTTTTCTTTTAAGAAGCGGGAGAGAAGCCGTTTCTGGTAATAGTCATGAGATCATAAATTTATATTTAAACGAAATGGGTGTATCTTAATTTTGAATTTAGAAGTACCAGTGCATTAAAGTATGATGGGTTTCCTTGTGTTATAACTTAAAAAAGCAATATTACTATTGTTGAATAAAGCAATGATCAGGACTTGAAATAACTATAGTTTCCAAAAAATCTGATTGGGGCGTAAGGTAGGTTAAAGTGGAACAAAAAATTGATGAAATAATACGAAAAATACAAAATGAAATTAATAAAATTAAAGCTAAAAATTTATTTGGCAATCTAAACGCAATTTTTGAAAATATTAATCAAGCGGAGCATAATATTCAAGTTGGTACTGCGGTCCCGGAATTTGAGTATCACAGAGGAATAAAAAGAAAATTAGCAAAACTGATTTCAAAAGTATTTTTGCATTTCGCTAAAATTATAACAACCCCCCAAAAATATTTCAATCAAAATATCGTAGCTTCTTTAAAATCTATAGGGTCTATTTTGAAGCAAATAGAGACAGATTCAAATAAGGTGATATCATTATTAGAATCGATCAGGAATTTTTCAGAACGTCAAATAGAAATCATCCACACCCGGGAAAGAAATCATGATGATATGAAAAAAAAGATTGAAAAAATTTTTTCTGATTTGCACATATTGAAGCAACAAGCCTTCAAGCGTGAAAGACTGATATCAACTTCAATTCAAAACCAAACTAGTAGAGAAGGTGCATTGAAATCTACAAAATCGATAGGTTTGGACAGTAACATTTCTAACAATGAATTCGATGCGATGTATAAATCATTTGAAGATGTTTTTAGGGGAAAACGCGATGAAATAAAAAAACGACTGGAAGTCTACCTACCGTATATCAAAACTCTTGCAAAAAACGTGGTAAAGTTGGAGATACTTGATGTTGGCTGTGGAAGAGGTGAATTCTTACAATTATTGAATGAGAATACAATACCTGCGAAAGGTGTAGATGAAAACTCATTTATGATCAAACTTTGTGAAGAACTAGGATTACAGGTATATCACGATGAAATTTTTTCTTTTTTAAAAAGTCAGAAGGACGAAAGTTTCAATTGTATAACAGGTTTTCATATCATGGAACACTTGCCATTAAATAAAATGCTCGAATTGATGGATCAAACATACCGGGTTTTACAGCAGGGAGGAATGGTGATCTTCGAAACACCAAACCCTGAAAACCTCCTTGTTAGTTCCCTATATTTTTACTTAGATCCGACGCATATTAAACCGATAGTTCCTGATACATTTGAGTTTTTATTGCGGGACAGGGGCTTTATAAACATTGAAATTAAAAGGATGCAACCTCGTCATGAAATAGTGTTTACTGGGAACCCATATGTTAACGAGCTCATACAAATGGCAAACATGGAAATGGATTATTCGTTAATAGGATATAAACCTGATTGACAGGAAAAAGTAGATGAAAAATGTTTTGGTGCTTGGAGTCCAGGTCCCTTTCGTGAAGGGAGGAGCCAGGTTATTACAGGAAAGCTTGGTAAGAGAAATAAATAACTTAAAAGATGTTAACGCAGAATTGGTGGTATTACCATTTAAAGGTTATCCAGAAAAACAAATTCTCAATGATATAATTATTTGGCGACTTCTTGATCTTAGTGAATCATATAATTTAAAAATAGATCTGGTTGTTGCAACAAAATTTCCTTCATACGCAGCTGAACACAGTAATAAAGTTTTATGGCTTGTTCATCAGCACCGTCTTTTTTATGATCTTGCGAATACAGTTTTCGATTGTTCGGAAAACTCGTTAGAATCAAACAGAGTAAGATCCAAGGTTAGGTTGCTTGATAATCAGTTTATTAAGGAGTGTAAAAAAGTTTATACTATCTCACAGAATGTTAGTGATAGACTTAAACGATTTAACATGATAGAAAGTGAAACACTGTATCCGCCATCTCCCTATGCTTCAAAGATTGAAGCGAAAGATTATTACGGTAATAAAATTGTTTATATTGGAAGAATTGACCCAATTAAGAGAATCGATCTCCTCATTCGTGCTCTTGAGTTTGTAAAAGGGGTCAGTATTACTATTATTGGTTCTGGAAATAAAACGTACCAGGCAGAATTATTAAAACTATCTAATGATATAAAGGTTGCAGATAGGTGCGATTTTCTGGGATATTTATCTGAACAGGATATGATTAATCACCTATCCAAGGCAAGGGCTGTCTTTTATGCACCTTTTGATGAAGATTTCGGTTATGCAACAATAGAAGGGTTTTTAGCACAAAAACCGATTATTACATGTGATGATAGTGGTGAAGTAACAACCCTTGTCTTAGAAACTCAATCTGGATTAATATCAAGCAATAATCCAAAGGAAATAGCTGAAAATATAAAAAAAATAAATAGTATGACTTGTGAGGAATTGAAGAGAATGGCTTTAAACGGTTACAATTTTGCAAAAACGATTAAGTGGGAATCCGTACTTGAAAAACTGGTTTTGGAAAATATATGAAGAATATTGCATTTATATCTCCATGGTTACCCCAAAAAACCCCCATAGCAGAATACACATTTGGACTTGTAAAAGGTTTAATGAGAAAAGAGAATAAAATAACTGTATTTACCAATTGTGAAAATCCAACGCGTTTAACAGGAGTAAATGTTGATAATCATGTATGTGGTGATATTCCCAATGTATTTGAATACGATGAAATCATCTATATGATTGGTAGTGAAGTTGGAGATAATTTAGACATTTTGAACATGTTAAAAAAGTTTGGTGGTTTAGTGCATATCCACGATTTAATTATGAACAAAATTATTTTTAATTCAATACAAGGACTCAATAAGTTGGGTCCTTATATTAATCTTATTATTAAATGGTATGGAATTGAAGATAAAGATTTGTTATTTACATTAGTAACAAATGGTATTTTACCATGGGATGGGGGAATGGCGTATTATTTTCCTCTATTTGAAGAAGTTATTCAATATGCTGATGCAACTATTGTAACTTCAGAGTTTATGCAAAGGAAAATATCAGATGCATTTCCATATATGCGGGTCTATAAAGTTTTACCACTTTACGAGAATTATTTACCACATAAAGCAATAAATGAAGATCATGGAGGGTTAAATATTGGTGTATATTTTGATGATAACCTGGGAAATAGAGCAGATAGAATAATTGACACATTTTACAGAGTTAACAGGCACAATAAAAAATGTAGTTTGTCAATTATCAAGGAAAAAAATGTTGAAGGTACGTCGGTACTTAAATATATTCAGAAACTTGATTTAGGAAACTGTGTGTACGTGTATGAAGGAACCGATGAAGAATTGACAATGCAATTTCTTCAAAAGATTGACGTTTTTATTTCAATCAGTGATTTTTCATTCGGAGAATCATCACCGTTTGTTATTAAAGCCCTTCAGACAGGTACTCCGGTAATTGTAAATGATACCGGCTGGTTTTCGGAATTACCTGCATTTGTCGATAAAATTCCTTCTGAAGACCGTTACGAATACTTATTTAAAATCATATTACGTTATATGGCGAAAACTGATGTATTACGACAAAAGAAAGAAGGTTTCTTGAAATATGCCAGAGAAGTATTAAATTTTAGGGAATCAATAAATAGATACAATGATATATTCTACAAAGAGTATAACTATGAATTAAACTCTAATTTATTTAGTAACATTGGAAAACAGTTGGAACATTTCAATTTTTTAGATAAACACAATCCTTCACTAGCACAAAATATTATTGAAAAGATTATTGATGTTTTTTGAATTAATCCGGGTGTTTTAGAAGTCCAAAGATAGAGGTTTTTGTCCATAATTATCTTGTTTTGATATCCTAGATAAATATTTTTAAAGGTATGTTAATTTTGCTGAATGTTTAAAATGATCTTTAAAAAACTGTATAAAATCAGACCACTAGAATCAATTGTTATTTCCATCCCTTTTCTTATCATCATTATTTGGATACTTACAATATCTATAATTGACCTGTATACATACAAAAGAATCGTTTACCATAAAATGCCTGTAAATATTGAAAAACTACATTTTTACTTAAAAAATACATTAAAAGGTGAATATATCAAGTTAGTAGCTCCATCATTACCGACGAAAACAAATTTACAATCATTTTATATTAAAATTAGTAATAAAAATCTTGATAAGTTGAATAAAAATCTACCCCGAAGTGGGAAAAGAGAATTTGTTAATGGTTATTTAAAGTTAGATAATGGTAAATATCAAAAGGTCAAATTGAGATATAGGGGTGATAATAACTATCATTGGTTATATACACAGAAATCTTGGAGGGTTAAAACAAAAAAAGATTCACTCATTAATGGAGTGAGAAGATTTAATTTAATAAACCCACCATATAATTATAGCATTATAGATTGTGTTAACTATGATATAGCAAATGAATTAGGTATAATAGCGCCAAAATACTACCCTGTAAGGCTTTATTTAAACAGTCAATATTGGGGATTATACATTTATCTGGATCAAGTTGATGAATCTTTATTACGTATGAATAAAAGGATGCCGGGTAGTATTTATTCTGGTGATCGTGCTCCACCAATGTCTAATGGTATATCAGCACTCTGGTTTAATCAGAAATATTGGGATAAAGTAGCTTCAAGAAATGCCGAGCAGGTAAATAATCGAGATGACATTGAATTACTGATAAATGCAATTAATAATTACAGTGATAAAGAGTTTTTTAATTTCGCTGAGACATATTTAGATCTCAATACATGGTTTAAATATTTCGCCATTGATGTTGTAACAGGTTCTTTTCATCATGATTTTGGTCATAATTTTAAAATATATTTTGATCCGGATAAAGGGAAATTCGAACCAATCGAATGGGATGTAAGATTTTGGGGCCATAGCGGAGTTAAAGATTACATTGTACCTCCATTGTTAAAAAGGATTATTTTAAATCCCCTTTTTGAAAATGAACGAGATATTATCTCTTATAAACTAATAAATGGGATTATGAGAGATGATAGATTAATGGAAAGATTATATAAATATTATAATATGTCATATAATGATTTAAATGCTGATATTTTTCGGGATACTGCAATTATGAACAAAAATATTAGTAAAACTTGGATCTCAGTCCCATTTTTTATGGAGGAATATTCGGAAATTATTAAGGGATTTAAGGAGCGTTTAAAAAAACGGCAAGATTTTTTAATGAATTTTTATAA
>Ga0315555_1002224_pt1 | contig 13746 bp, 25 predicted proteins | sample SalMarSW160380MG_FD_202113 | JGI IMG/M metagenome (GOLD analysis project Ga0315555, IMG submission 202113) | Salt marsh sediment microbial communities from the Plum Island Ecosystem LTER, Massachusetts, United States - Salt Marsh Sediment SW1603-80 ... | reverse complement strand
TGGAAAAGCGGTTGGGGCTTTTAATCTTTTCTATCCCCGCTGGGGGGTGGGGAAAGAGAGTATAAGAGGGTATAACCCTACTCAAGCGGGTGGGTATGGGAAAATAAGCACCCGTTAAACAATGGGGTGGGGTAGCTGCTTACCTCTTGGTGTACTGAGGTGCCTTGCGCGCCCGCTTGAGGCCGGGCTTCTTCCTCTCTTTGACCCGGGGATCCCTGGTGAGCAGGCCGTTCTGACGCAGTACTGGCTTGAGGCTCTCGTCAGCCTTTACCAGCGCCCGGGCAATGCCGTGACTGATGGCACCGCTCTGCCCGGTTATGCCGCCGCCTTCTACCTTGACCACGGTATTGTACTTGCCCAGGTTCTCGGTAACCAGGAGCGGGTGGGTTATGGCCCGGCGGTGTTCGGGGCGGGGAAATCGCTCCTCGTAGGGAATGCCGTTGACGATGATTTCACCGGTGCCCGGCATCAGCCTTACCCTGGCTGTAGAAGTCTTGCGCCGGCCTGTGCCGTAAAAATAGCTTTCCTTCGCTGCTTTAGCCACTCGAGTCTCCCTTTTCGCTAGTCCCGGTCTGAGCCAGGTGAGGATGAGACTCACCGACATAGACCTTGAGCTTTTTCATCCTGACTGCCCGCAGGCGGTTGGTGGGTAGCATCCCCTTGACGGCGTGTTCGATCACCCGGGTGGGGTCGGCCTGCATCATTTCTTCCAGACTGACGCTTTTGAGTCCTCCCGGATAGCCGGAATGCCGGTAATACAGCTTCTTCTCTTCTTTGCCGCCGCTGAAGCTGACCTTTTCGGCGTTGATGATGACTACAAAGTCACCGGTATCCAGATTGGGAGTGAAGATGGGCTTGTGCTTGCCCATAAGCAGGGTCGCTGCCTGAGTGGCCAGCTTGCCCAGAACCTTGCCCGAGGCATCGAGCACATGCCACTGGCGCTGGATATCGGAAGCCTTGGTGCTATAGGTTTTCATGACGCCTCTTTCTCTAAGGGAACAGAGTAGTTTACCCGGTCAAGGCACAGCCCGCAGGCGGGGGCGGTAGGCCCCGCCGTCCCCGGCAGCCTTGCTTCAATTATACTACGAAACTGGTCGAGGTTCATCTTGCCCAGGCCAACCCTTATTAAAGCGCCCACCGTGGTGCGCACCTGATGGGGTAAAAAGGAGTTAGCCGCCATATGGAAAGTCACCATTTCTCCGTCCCTTGCCACTTCGGCTCTGGATACGTTTCTTACCGTGCTCTTAAGCCAGCTCCCGTCACCGCTTAAGAAGGAGGCGAAGTCATGCTCTCCGGTAAGCGTTTGAGCCGCCCGGTTCATCGCTTCAATATCGAGGGGATTGGCCACCAGGTAGGCCCGCCCTTCCCTTATCGGGGAGCGGGTGGGGCTGTTTAGTATATAGTAGCTATATTCGCGGCTGACGGCGTCACGCCGAACACGGAAGGTATTGCTGACCTGGTAGGCCTCTTTGACGGCAATGTCCCTGGGCAGATAGTGATTCAGCCCGTTAACAAAGTTACGGGTGGGCAGCGGCGACCTGGTTATGAAGCCGACCACCTGAGCTTTGGCGTGGACTCCGGCGTCGGTGCGGCTGGCCGATATCACCCGCCGCCTCTCTCCGGTAAGCTTACTTAGGGCTTTCTCCACCTCTTTTTGAATGGAGGGAAGCCCGTTCTGCCACTGGAAACCGTGGTAGCCGGTGCCGTCGTATTCCATAATGAGTAAAATCTGAGTGCCGTTAATCAAACCGCCTCCGTTATTCCACCAGCTCGATGCGGACCATCGGCGCCCCGTCGCCCAGCCTGGGGCCCAGCTTGATGAGGCGGGTATAACCGCCCGGGCGCTCGGCGTAGCGGGGGGCCAGCACGTCAAATACTTTGGCCGCTATCTTTTCATCTAAAATAAAGGCAAGCGCCTGACGGCGGGAGGTGAGCCCGCCCTTCTTGCCCAGGGTAATCATTTTCTCCGCCAGGCCGCGTATTTCCTTAGCCTTGGCCTCGGTGGAAGTAATCTTCTCATAGTTGAGCAGGTCGGTGACCAGGTTGCGAAATAGGGCTGTGCGGTGGGCTGAGGATCGCCCCAGCCCTCTGCCGGCTACCTTGTGCCTCATGTCTCCTCCTCGCTCTCACCGGCTTCCTCCCCGCCCTTGGGGGTAAGCGATAACCCCAGTGACTCGAGCCTTTCTTCTACTTCCTGCTTGGACTTTTGCCCGAAGTTGTGCAGGGCGAGCAGTTCCCTCTCGCCTTTGCTTATCAGTTCTCCCACGGTGGTGATGCCGCCGCGCCGCAGGCAGTTCATGGTGCGCACCGACAGGTCGAGCTGTTCCACCGGCATATTATAGGTTTCATCGGGGATGGAGGCGCGGATGAACTCCTTCTCTACCTCCAGGCGGGAGATGCGGGAGTAGTCAATAAAGGGGGCCAGCTGTTGCGAGAGAATGTTGGCGCTCTGGCTGACGGCGTCCACCGGCGATATCGTTCCGTCAGTCCATACCTCCAGCTCTAACCGCTCCTGGCCTGTTTCCTCGCCGACGTGGGTCGGCTCAACGGTGAAGTTGACCTTGCGTATCGGGGTGAAGAAGGCGTCTATGGGAATGGTGCCGATGAGCAGGTCGTCGCTGGACTCGGCTTCCCTGTAGCCCTCGCCCAGTTCCACGTCAAACTCGGCATAAAATTTGGCTTCCGGCGAGTCCAGTGTCGCCAGGTAAAGCTCGGGGTTGGCGATTTCAAAGTCGGTGGAGGGCTCGATATCGGCGGCGGTAACTCGCCCCTCACCCTCCACGGCCAGTATTAGCTTGCCCGCCTGACCGGAGAGGGGTTTTAACCGCAACGCCTTGACATTGAGCAGAAACTCGGTGACATCTTCCTTGACAAAGGGGATGGTGGAGAATTCGTGTTGAATCCCCTCCAGTCTGACCCGAGTCACTGCCGCCCCGGGGAGGTAGCCGAGGAGCACCCGCCGCAGGGCGTTGCCCAGGGTTACACCAAAGCCCTTCCCCAGAGGCTCGGCGCGAAAGCGACCGAAGTTCCCTTCAGTTTCCAGACACTCAATATTGGCTATGGCTAGACCAGACAAAATGCTGCCTCCTTGACCTACCTGGAGTAGTATTCAACTATGCTCTGCCATTCGACTTTGGCCTCAATTTCATCGGGGGTGGGCAGAGACGCCACCCGGCCGATTAGCTTTTCTATGTCCAGGCTCAACCAGCCGGGAATAACTTTACTTTCGATGCTGGGAACCAGTTGCTTATAATATTCGGTATTGGTGCTGCTCTCTTTCCAGCTGATGGTATCGCCCTCCTTGACCAGAGCCGAGGGTATATCAGTCTTGCGCCCGTTGAGCACAATGTGCCCGTGCATCACCAGCTGGCGGGCCTGGGCGCGGGAATCGGCAAAGCCCAGACGGTAGACGACATTGTCCAGCCGCCTCTCCAGCAGTACCAGCAGGTTTTCCCCGGTGATGCCGGCCTGCTTCTCAGCCTGACCGAAGAACCGGCGGAACTGTCTTTCCAGAATGCCGTAGCTATAGCGGGCTTTCTGTTTTTCCCGTAGCTGCACGCCGCGGTCGGAAAGCCGCCGCCGCCGCATGGGCTGCTGTCCCGGCGGCTTTGGCCGCCGCTCCATAGCGCACTTGGGGCTGAAGCACCGGCTCCCTTTGAGCATTAATTTATCGCCGCTACGGCGGCATAAACGACAGACGGCTGCTGTATACCTTGCCATCTTAGACCCGCCTCCTCTTGCGCGGACGGCAACCATTATGGGGAATTGGCGTCACGTCCCTGATGCTGGTAATGGCCAGCCCGGTAGCCTGGAGGGAACGGATAGCCGCTTCACGCCCGCTGCCCGGTCCCTTGACAAAGACCTCTATCTGGCGCAGACCGTGCTCCATAGCTTTTCTGGCGGCATCGCGGGCGGCCAGCTGGGCTGCGTAGGGCGTGCCCTTGCGTGAGCCCTTGAACCCGGCGGTGCCCGAGCTTCCCCAGGCAATTACATTGCCCTGCGGGTCGGTGAGGGTTACGATAATATTATTGAAGGTGGACTGAATGTAGGCTTTGCCTACCGGAATTGATTTCCGTTCCCGCCTTCTGGTTTTTGTCCGCTTCTTCTGTGCCATTCTACCTCCGTCTAATTACCCCCGGTTACTTCTTGGTCGTGCCGCGCCGCTGGCCCCTGCCGGCTACCGTCTTGCGGGTGCCGCGCTTGGCGCGGGCGTTGGTGCGGGTGCGCTGTCCCCTGACCGGCAGACCATGGCGATGCCGGCTGCCCCGGTAGCTGCCGATCTCAATGAGGCGCTTGATGTTGAGGTCGGTCTCTTTTCTCAGTTCGCCTTCGACATTATGGCCTTTATCGATAATCTCGCGCAAACGGTTGACCTCGTCTTCAGCCAGGTCGCTGACCTTGGTAGCAGGGTCAACCTCGGCCTGCGCCAGAATCTTACGGCTCAGGGTAGGGCCTATGCCATAGATATACTGCAGCGAGACCCATACCTGCTTGTTTTTCGGTATATCCACTCCGGCAATACGTGCCATCTACAGCCTCCTCACTTTAAGCGCGGCTATCCCTGCCGCTGCTTGTGCCGCGGGTTGGAACAGATTATCCTGACCACCCCGCGCCGTTTCACCACCTTGCATTTTTCACACCTTACTTTAACTGAGGCTTTTACCTTCATCAATAACTCCGTTACTTAAACCGATAGGTAATCCTTCCCCGGCTCAGGTCGTAGGGAGAGAGCTCTATGAGAACTCTGTCTCCGGGCAGGATTCTAATATAGTGCAATCTTATTTTACCAGAAATGTGAGCCAGTACCTTATGCCCGTCGGGCAGCTCGACACGGAACATGGCGTTGGGTAACGGTTCGACTACCGTGCCTTCGACCTCAATAGCCTCTTTCTTAGGCATAAACTCCTTCCCGGCTGGTGAGTATCTCTGGTTCTCCGTCAGTAATGGCGATGGTATGCTCGAAGTGGGCGGAAAGGCTGCCGTCGGCGGTTAATACCGTCCACTGGTCGTCACCGACCCGGGTGCGCCAGTCGCCCATATTGACCATCGGCTCCAGGGCCAGGGTCATGCCCTTTTTTAATACCGGCCCCGTTCCCGGCAGTCCGAAGTTGGGTATCTGCGGCTCTTCGTGCAGCTCCCGCCCGATACCATGGCCGGTATACTCACGCACCACCGAATAGCCTTTGGCTTCGGCGTAGTTTTGTACGGTGGCCGATATATCCCCCAGCCTGGCTCCGGAGCGGGCGGCGGCAATGCCGGCTTTGAGCACGTCTTCCGTGGTCGTAATCAGTTTTTTGGCTTCCGGGCTGGTTTTACCCACGCCTACCGTTACCGCGCTGTCACCCTGAAAGCCCTTAAAGGTGGCTCCCATGTCCAGGGAAACGATATCGCCTTCTCGTAAAATACGCTCGCCAGGTATGCCGTGCACTATCTGGTCGTTTACCGAGACGCAGAGATTGGCCGGAAATCCCCGATAACCCTTGAACGAGGGTTTTCCTCCCAGCCTTTCCACCTCTCTGCCGGCGATAATATCCAGTTCCTTAGTCTTCATTCCCGGTTTCACCTGTTTCATCAAAATATCCAGCACCGTGGCCACAATCCTGCCTGCCTGGCGCATAATAGCAATCTCTCGCTCCGATTTGATAATTATACCCATTTAGGCTTAACTTTCCACCTTAAAGGGCAACCTTTATTCTCCTGGCCACCTCAGCCACACCTCCCTCGCCGTCTATCTCTAATAGTTTACCCTGCTGTGCGTAATAGTCAATCAGCGGCGCCGTCTCGGTGAAGTAGACCTCCAGCCGCTTCTTGACGCTGGTTTCGTTATCATCGGGGCGCTGGTAGAGCTCGCCGCCGCACTTATCACACTTCCCCGGCACCCTGGGGGGAGAGTCGGTGGCGTGGTAGGGCGCCTGGCACTTACGGCAAATCCAGCGTCCGCTTAATCTCTTTAGTAACTCCTCCTCGGCGACCTTAATATATACTACCTTGTCTATCGCCTTGCCTTCTTGGCTCAAGGCTTTATCCAGCGCCCCCGCCTGCTCCAGATTGCGGGGGAAGCCGTCCAGGATGGCTCCGTTAGCACAGTCCGGTGCGGATAGGCGCTCCAGAACCATGCTTATGGTTATCTGGCTGGGAACCAGCACCCCCTTTTCCATATAAGATTTAGCCGCCAGTCCTAACTCAGTTCCCCGCTCCAGCGCCTGTCGGAACAGGTCGCCGGTGGCGACATGTACTAATTCTCGCTCCCGAGCCAGCTCTGCTGCCTGGGTTCCTTTACCCGCCCCGGGAGCGCCCAGAAAGATAATATACACCTTTTTCCCTATTTAATGAAACCCTCATAGCGCCGCATTACCAGCTGCGCTTCCATCTGCTTCATGGTATCCAGCACCACGCCGACCACAATCAGTAAGCCCATGCTGGATAGCTGTATTATCTGCACGTTGCTGATCTCCCGGGCGGCGAAGGGCATTATGGCCACTACCGCCAGGAAGAGGGCTCCCGCCCAGGTGATGTGCTTTATCACCCCGTCCAGGTATTCCTTGGTGTGGGGGCCGGGGCGGATTCCGGGGATAAAGCCCCCCTGCCGTTGCAGGGTGCCGGGCAGGTCCTGCTGCTCGAAGATAATCATGGTGTAGAAGAAGGCAAAGCCGATTACCAGCAGGAAGTTTAGCCCCCAGTAGAATAGGCCCATGGGCAGGGCGGCATTGGGGTTGAACCATGCCATAATCTGGTTGGCCAAGTTAGGGTCAGCCCCCTGCGGGGCGGCAAAATAGCTGGCAACGGTGCCGGGGAAGATAACCAGCGACATGGCGAAGATTAGGGGTATCATGCCGGCGGTGTTTACCCGCAGCGGGATGTGGGTTGAGCCAGACTGCCGGTACATCCGCCCGCCACGAAACACGCTGCGGGAGTACTGGACGGGAACGCGGCGGTGGGCTTCGGTGAAGATGACGATTAATACGGTGGTGGCCAGGGCGATAATAACGTAGACCACGGCCCCAAGCCACTGCCCCTGTCCGGCAGCGATAAAGACCTGCCCCGTCGTTTGCCAGTAGCCGGCGACAATACCGCCAAAGATGATTATCGATATGCCATTGCCGATACCATATTCGGTAATACGCTCACCCAGCCAGACCAGGAACATGGTGCCGGCTATCATGGATACCACCATGGTGGCCATGGGTAGCGCCGCGGCACTGCCGAGAACACCTTGGTGCTGGAGGTAGATGAGCTGCCCGTAACCCTGAAGACCGGCCATGGGGACGGTCAGCCAGTGGGTAATACGGTTAATCTTGTCTCTCCCCGCCTCCCCTTCCTGGGAGATGGCTTGTAGTTGGGGGATGACCGGTACCAGCAGCGTCATGACGATTGAGGCTGTGATGTAGGGGTAGACCCCCATCGCCGCCACGCTCAAGCGCCTCATGGCACCGCCGCTGAACATGTCAAGCATGCCCAGCAGGGCGTTGCTCTCGAACAGCTCCTTTAGCGCCGCCAGGTCGACGCCGGGGAGAGGTATGTGGGCTATGAAGCGGAAGATAATCAGAATGACCAAGGTGATGAGGATGCGCCGCCTTAAATCGGGCAGGCTGAAGGCATCGATCATGGCCTGCAACAGCCTTGGTCTAGTCGGTCTGGGCCGCATGCCCCACCTCCTCGGCTTTGCCGCCGGCGGCTTCTATCTTGGCTTTAGCCGCGGCGGAGAACTTGTTGGCTTTTACCACCAGAGGCTGGCTGATTTCACCCCCGGCCAGAATCTTGATTGGCTGGCGCAGCGATTTTACTATGCCGGCGGCGACCAGTTTCTCCGGTGTTACCTCGCTTTCCGGCTCGAAGACACCGAGGTCACCAACCTTGACCGTGTTGTACTCCGTCCGGAAGGGATTGTGGAAACCGCGCTTTTCCGGCAGGCGCTTGATTAACGGCAGCTGCCCGCCTTCGAAGCCGGGGCGCATCTTATAGCCAGCGCGTGACTTCTGCCCCTTAGAGCCGCGCCCGGAATAGGTACCGTGCCCGCTACCATCGCCCCGCCCTACTCGTTTCCTGGCTCTTTTTGAGCCGGGGGGTGGGGAGAGTTTTTCCTGTAGCATCAGCTTGCCTCCTCCACCCTGATCAGGTGTTGAACCTTAACAATCATACCGCGTACTGAGGAGCAGTCTTCCTGGGTAACACTCTGGTTGAGGCGGTGGAACCCAAGAGCCTTCAGCGTCCGCTTCTGGTCCTGGGTGTAACCGATGCCGCTTTTAATCCAGGTGATACGCAGCTTAGCCACCGTTTGCCTCCTCAACCTTGGCGGTTACCTGGCGCCGGGCTAGCTCTGCTTCAGGCTGTTTGAGCTGGCTGAGGGCAAGTATGGTCGCCTTGGCCGTGTTAATCCGGTTGGCACTTCCCAGCGACTTGGTCAGAATGTCCTTGATTCCGGCGGCTTCTACCACCGCCCGGATACTGCCACCGGCAATAATACCGGTACCCGGTGAGGCTGGTCTAAGCATCACCTGGGCGGCCCCGAATTTAATCGTCGCTTCCTGCGGGATGGTCGTCCCGGCTAAGGGAACCTTAATCAGGTTCTTTCTGGCGACGGCGCTTGACTTATTGATCGCCTCGGGTACGCTGTTGGCTTTACCAACACCAATGCCGACATGCCCGTTGCCATCGCCGGTTACCGACAGGGCGCTGAACCGGAGGCGTTTGCCTCCCCTCACCACCTTGCTCACCCGGTTGATATAGACCAGCTTGTCATTCAGGGCCAGTTCGGTTGGGTCTATTCTGCTTATGGGTTGTTTCACTGGCTTTAAGATTCTCCCTAAAATTTCAATCCCGCCTGCCGGGCCGCCTCGGCCAGGGCTTTTACCCGGCCGTGATATTGGTAGCCGCCACGGTCGAAGACGACTTCTTTTATCCCATTATCTAGAGCACGTTTAGCTACTAGGGAACCGACCAGCCCGGCTCGAGCCGACTTGACTTTGCTATCGGCCCCGCTTTTTATCTCCGGGTCTAGGGTTGAGGCCGTGACCAGCGTGTGCCCCTGCTCATCGTTGATGACCTGGGCGTAGATATGGTTCAGGCTGCGAAAGACACAGAGCCGCGGCCGGGAGGCGGTGCCTTCCACCTTGGCTCTGACCCGGCGGTGTCTTCTCTGACGCGCTATTCTAACTTCGCTTTTGCCCATTATGTCCTCTGGCCTATGGCCTTACCGGCTTTGCCGGCTTTAAGGCGGACTACCTCGCCGGCATACCTGATGCCTTTGCCTTTGTAGGCATCGGGGGGACGGATGGCTCTGATTTCAGCCGCCATCTCGCCCACTACCTCTTTGTTAATCCCGCTGACCTTGATGCGGTTGGCTCCTTCTATATCCAGGGAGACTCCGGGCAGGGGGGTTACCTCCACCTGGTGGGAAAAGCCGACACGAAGTACCAGCTTGTCCTCGGCCTTTTCCGCCCGGTAGCCCACTCCAACTATCTCCAGGGTCTTCTCAAAGCCGCTGCTTACCCCCTGCACCATGTTGGCCAGCAGACTGCGGGTGAGGCCGTGCAGGGAGCGGTGTTCCTTGCTGTCGTCGGGGCGGGATACTATCAGGTTATTATCTTTGAGGACAATACTTATATCCGGGTTGAAGCGGCGTTCGAGTTCCCCTTTGGGACCGGTTACCGTGACCTTGTCCTTCTTAATGTTTACCGTTACCCCTTCGGGCACCGGTATTGGCATCCGACCTACCCTAGACATGGCTATCACCCTGAGATTTATTTACCATATGTAGCATAGTATTTCACCGCCGATTCCCTGGCGCCAGGCCTGCTTGCCGGTTATTATCCCCTTGGGGGTGGAAATGATAGCTACGCCTAAGCCGCCATAGACGCGGGGAATCTCCTTCTGTCCCACATATACCCTCAGCCCGGGCTTGCTAACCCGCTCCAGCCCGGAAATGATAGACTTACTTTTATCATCATATTTGAGGTAGATCTTGATTGACCGGTGCGACTTGCTCCTGAGCACCTCATAGTCACCGATGAAGCCTTCCTCTTTGAGGATGCGGGCAATGGCCATCTTGGTCCTCGAAGATGGCACCAGGACAAAATCATGCCCGGCCATGATGGCATTGCGTATTCTGGTTAACATATCGGCTATTGGGTCAGTTGTAGCCATATCTACCTCACCAGCTTGCCTTTCTTACCCCCGGAACCTGTCCCGCCAGGGCTAACTTGCGAAAACAAATCCGGCACAGGCCGAAATGGCGAATGTAACCCCGGGGCCGGCCGCACAGGAAACAGCGGTTATGCTGCTGTACCTTGTATTTGGGCGGCCGATTCCATTTTTCTAGCTTTGATTTCTTAGCCATTCCACCTCAATCTCGGGCAAAAGGCATGCCCAGTAATTCCAGCAGGTGCTTGCCTTCTTCGTCGGTTTTAGCCGTAGTAATAATCGATACCTCTAGTCCCCGCGCCTTGTCTATCTTATCATAATCTATCTCGGGGAAGAGGGTCTGCTCCTTAAAACCCAGGGTGTAGTTGCCCCGGCCGTCAAAGGAACTGGGCGAAACCCCGCGAAACTCGCGCATACGGGGTAGGGCGGCGTTTATCAGCTTTTCCAGAAATTGATACATGCGCTCCCCCCGTAAGGTCACCCTTAGTCCGACGTTCATCCCTTCCCTTAACTTGAAGGCGGCAATGGATTTCTTGGCCCGGGTGATAACCGGGTGCTGCCCCGAAATAGCCGCTAAATCCTTCTCGGCTGACTCCAGGGCCTTAGCATCCTGATTCGCCTCGCCCAGGCCGATGTTAAGGGCCACCTTTTTCAGACGCGGCACCTGCATTATATTCTTGTACCCGCCAAGCTCCATGAGCCGGGGAACGACCTCTTTTTTATATTTTTCTTTAAGTTCTGACATTTAGTCGATTACCTCATTGCAGGCGCGGCAGAACCGCACCTTCCGCCCGTCAGCCAGGAAGCGGAAGCCGACCCGGGCCGGTTTATTGCACTTGCTGCAGAGCAGCATAACATTGGACACCGGTAGGAGCGCTTCCCGCTCAATTATGCCCGCCTGCTTAGCCGCCCCTTGGGCTTTGCTGTGTTTCTTGATGAAGTTGACGCCTTCCACCATTATCCGCTTATTCTCGGGGTAGGCAAAGCGCACCTTGCCCTTCTTGCCCTTGTCCTTGCCGGCAATGACCAGCACCGTATCGTTCTTTCTGATGTTCATCCTCACACCACCTCGGGTGCCAGCGAGATAATCTTGGCGAAATTCTTGTCTCTCAGCTCCCTGGCTACCGGTCCGAATATTCTGGTTCCCTTGGGGTTGTTCTTATCGGTCAGGATCACCGCCGCGTTCTCGTCAAACCTGATGTAGGAGCCATCAGGGCGCCGGTAGGGCTGGGCACAGCGAATGATAACCGCCCTGACTACATCGCCCTCCTTGACCGCTCCCCGGGGAATTGCCTTTTTCACCGAGGCCACGATAACATCACCGACGCGGGCGTATTTCTTCCTGGTGCCGCCTAAAACGTTGATGCACATAATTTCTCTGGCGCCGGTATTATCGGCGGCCTTGAGTCTGGTATAGGTTTGGATCATGTCACCTGGTCCTCCGCCTCTTCCTTGCTTTTTTCTTCGGCCTTCGCTTTGGCTGTTTTTTCCTCTTCCCCGGTTTTTTCTTCGGGTTTGGCCGTCTTTTTCTCTTCCTTGGTCTTTTCTTTAGCCTTGGCCTCGGTTACCTTTTCTTTAGCTTTCTTCCCCGGTTTGGCCTCAGGCTCTGCCTCTTCCCCGGTTTCTTCCTCGGCTTTGACCTCAGGCTCTGCCTTTTCCTTGGGCTTTTTCTCCGGCATAACCTTGGCCAGGTCTTCCCGGGTTATTTCCTCAGGCGAAATCTCCACCACCTCCGCTTTGGCTACTATCTCGGCCACTCGCCATCGCTTCTCCCGGGAGAGGGGGCGAGTTTCCACAATAATCACCTTATCGCCAGTCCGGCACTTATTTTTTTCGTCATGAGCTTTATACTTGACCACTCTCTTCATGGTCTTCTTATATAACGGATGGCGCTTGGGTGTTTCTACTGCCACCACCACTGTTTTATCCATCTTGTCGCTGACTACTTGGCCGAGTCTGAATTTACGCTTGCTTTCCATAGACCGTTAACCTTTAGTGAGCTCTCTTTCTCTTATTATTGTCTTGATTTGAGCTATCCTCTTTTTGGCCCGCGGAATCTCGCGGTGATTGACCAGCTGCTTGGTTGCTAGGCGAAAGCGAAGGTTAAATAGCTCCTGGTGAGCTTCCTCCAGCTGCTTGTCCAGCTCTTTGTTGCTTAAAGCTCTAACCTCTTCGACCTTCACCCTAAGCTGCCTCCTTGGCTCCGGTGTCGCCAGACACGCCCGTTTCTCTGACCACAAATCGGCTGTTTATGGGGAGTTTGTGCGAGGCCAGGCGCATTGCCCCTTTGGCTACCGTCTCACTGACTCCGCCCATCTCAAATAAGATTCGGCCTGGTCTGACCACTGCTACCCAGTGGTCGGGGGCACCCTTTCCCCCGCCTTGGCGGGTTTCCGCCGCTTTCTTGGTCACCGGTTTATCTGGGAAGATGCGAATCCAGACGTTGCCGCCACGGCGGATGTGATGGGTGATAGCACGCCGTGCCGCTTCAATCTGTCGGCTGGTAAGCCAGGCCGATTCCAGCGCCTGCAAACCGTAGTCGCCGAATTCAATGCTGTTGCCCGCCTGGGCTTTACCCCGGCGGTGTCCTTTATGGCTCTTGCGGTACTTCACCCGCTTGGGCTGTAGCATCTGTCTCCTCTTTATCCTTGGTTACCGCCGGTTTTTCCTTGGCGGTGGTCTTCTTTGTTTTGGGCTTGGCAGTTTTTGCCTCCGCTTTAGCCTCTTTTTCTTCAGGCTCAGGCTTGGCTTCGGCTACTTCCGCCTCCGCCTTTGCCCTGGGCTTTTTTTCAACCTTGGGCTCTGCTTTCTTTGCCTTGGGTTTTTCCTCGGCTGTGGCTTCGGCCGGCGGGGTTACGGCTTTAGCCGGCTTTTCTTTCTTTTCCGGGGGGGTGGGGGGCTTGGTTGCTACCGGCTCGGCTTCTTCCCCTTCGGCCGGGGCTTCCTCAGCCCCCAGCAGGCTGGGTTCGGGGAGAATATCACCCCGATAGATCCAGACCTTGATGCCAATTCGGCCCAGGGTAGTGTGCGCCTCGGTGAAGCCGTAGTCGATATCAGCCCGCAGGGTGTGCAGGGGCACCTGCCCCTGGTGGGTAACCTCGCGGCGAGCTATCTCGACGCCGCCTAGTCTGCCGGCACAGCTGATTCTTATTCCCTTAGCCCCCGCCTGCATGGTGCGGAATAGTGCCTGCTTCATGGCCCGGCGGAAGGCGACACGATGTTCAATCTGTTCCGCTATCGCTCTGCCTACCAGATAGGCATCAAGTTCCGGCTGTTGTACCTCTAGGACGTTCAGTTGAATCCTCTTGCCGATGAGGTTCTCCAGCATGAGCCTCATTTCATCAACCCTTTGTCCACCCCGCCCGATGACCACACCGGGGCGGGCAGTATGTATGGTTACCGATACCTTGTTTGCCTGGCGTTCAATCTCCACTAGGGAGATGCCGGCATCGTTATACTGGGACTGGATGGCCCGGCGTAGCTTCATGTCTTCCTGTAAGAATTCGACATAGTCCTTCTCGGCATACCATTTGGCCTGCCAGTCACGGATGACGCCGATTCTAAAGCCTAAAGGGTGTACCTTATGTCCCAATACTCTCCTCCTCA
>Ga0315555_1002222_pt1 | contig 13751 bp, 25 predicted proteins | sample SalMarSW160380MG_FD_202113 | JGI IMG/M metagenome (GOLD analysis project Ga0315555, IMG submission 202113) | Salt marsh sediment microbial communities from the Plum Island Ecosystem LTER, Massachusetts, United States - Salt Marsh Sediment SW1603-80 ... | reverse complement strand
GACTTGGGACAAAAGGTACATCCCATCGGGTTTAGACTGGGTATCATAAAGAATTGGAATTCCAAGTGGTTCGCCGAGAGGGATTACGCCACCCTCTTGCACGAAGATATGACCATCCGGAATTACGTCACTGCCAAGCTCTCCCATGCGGCGGTCTCCGCGGTGGAGATAGAGCGGGTTGCCAACAAGGCGAGTAAGGTAAAAGTAAATATCTACACCGCTCGACCAGGTATCATCATCGGCAAGAAGGGAGCGGAGGTGGAGAACCTCAAAACCGAGCTCCAGGCCCTCACGAAAAAGGAAATCATCATCAATATCAAGGAGATCAGAAAGGCCGAGACCGATGCCCAACTCGTGGCCGAGAACGTGGCCTTCCAGTTGGTGCGGCGGGTGGCCTTCAGGCGGGCGATGAAGCGCAGTGTGAGCTCCGCCCGCAGGTTAGGGGCACAGGGGATAAAGATCGCATGTGCGGGGAGATTAGGGGGACATGAGATGTCCCGTCGGGAGTGGTACCGAGAGGGACGGGTTCCCCTGCACACCATTCGTGCCGATATCGATTATGGCTTCGCCGAGGCCAAGACCACCTACGGTGTGATAGGGGTAAAGGTCTGGATTTTTAATGGAGAGGTCCTCTCCCCCCGCGAGGATACCGCTCCCGCATAATGAGACACGATGCAGGCACCGAAAAAGACAAAATACCGTAAGCAGCAGAAAGGAAGGATCCGAGGCAGGGCCCAGGCGGGTACCGAACTCAATTTCGGCGATTTCGGCCTCCAGGCCTTGGAAGGTGGATGGATAACCAACCGCCAGATCGAAGCGGCTCGTATCGCCATGACCCGTTTCATCAAGCGGTCGGGAAGAATTTGGATCCGCGTCTTCCCTGATAAGCCTTTTACCAAAAAACCTGCCGAGACCAGAATGGGAAAGGGAAAGGGAACCGTAGAAGGCTGGGTGGCCGCGGTGAAATCGGGGTACATCCTGTACGAGATGGAGGGAGTCCCCCAAGACAGGGCAAAGGAGGCCTTTCGACTCGCCGCGCATAAACTCCCCATTGCCACCCGATTTGTGGCCCGGGAGGAGATATAATGCGGGCACGGGAACTGCGGGAATTGAGCATCGATGAGCTCTCTCAAAAAGAGAGGGACCTCAAGGAAGAACTCTTCAACCTCAGGTTCCAGCGCGCCACCGGACAACTCGAAAACCTCATGCGCCTAACCCAGGTCAAGCGCGATATCGCCAGAATCAAGACCGTGTTACGCGAGAGAAAGGAAAAGGATGAAAAGGCGGGGGAAGCGAAAGCGTGAGATAGGGATCGTGGTCAGCGATAAAATGGACAAGACGGTGACCGTTAAGGTCGAACGCCTGACCCAACACCCCATATACAAGAAATATATCAAACGCTATACCAGCTATAAGGCACATGACGAGGAGAACGCGTGTAATGTCGGCGACACGGTCTTGATCGTAGAGACCCGTCCCCTCAGCAAAACCAAGAGGTGGAATGTAAAAGAAATCATCGCAAAGGCACCGGAGGTCTAACGGATAGGTATGATCCAGATGAGGACCATGTTGGATGTGGCCGACAACTCGGGGGCGAGAAGGGTCGGCTGTATCAAGGTCTTGGGGAGCTCAAAGAGGAAATATGCCTCGTTGGGGGATGTGATTGTGGTCTCGGTAAAAGACGCCATCCCCAACGCCAAGATAAAGAAGGGCGATGTGGTGAGAGCCGTGGTAGTCAGGACCAAAAAGGGAATCAGGAGGTCTGACGGTTCCTATATCAAGTTCGACGACAATTCGGCTGTGCTGATCAATCAACAGAATGAACCCATTGGTACTCGAATCTTCGGTCCCGTGGCCAGGGAATTGCGGGCGAAAAAGTTCATGAAGATCATCTCCCTGGCCCCGGAGGTGCTCTGAAGATAAAATGACGAAAGCGATATGGACAAGATATTAATCAAAAAGAACGACACCGTGACGGTGGTGGCAGGTAAAGAGCGGGGCAAATCGGGGAAGGTGCTCAAGGTCCTCCCTAAAAAGAAGGCGGTGGTGATCGAGCGACTCAACTTCGCCAAGCGACACCTCAGGGCCGGTGGTGCCCATGGTAAGGGAGGCATCGTGGAAATGGAGGCCCCCATCCGTCTCTCCAATGTCCAACTGCTCTGCGGTAAGTGCAACCTCCCCACCAGGATAGGGAAGAAGAGTCTGGAAGACGGCAAGAAAATCCGGATCTGCAGGAAGTGCGGGGAGGCCATTGATCAATAGGGCCTTGATGCCAACAGGGAGTGCTGTCGAAGATGCATGAATTATATAACAAAGAAGTTGTTCCAGCCCTGATGAAGCACTTTAACTATACAAACATCATGCAGGTCCCCAAGTTGGACAAGATCGTCATCAACATGGGGCTGGGTGAGGCTATCCAGAACATCAAGATCCTCGACTCCGCCATGGAGGAAATAGCCGTCATCACGGGGCAGCGGCCGGTCATCACCAAGGCCAAGCGATCCATCGCCCAATTCAAACTAAGGGTTGGCATGCCCATTGGCTGCATGGTAACCCTGAGAAAAGGGCGGATGTATGAGTTCTTGAACAGACTCATCAATGTGGCCTTGCCCCGGGTGAGGGATTTCCGCGGCTTCTCCCCTCATGCCTTTGATGGCAGAGGCAATTACTCCTTGGGGATCAAGGAACAGATCATCTTCCCTGAGATAAATTACGACAAGATCGATAAGATCAAAGGGATGAACATCGTTATCGTGACCACCGCCAAGACCGATGAGGAGGGAAGAGAACTCCTCAAACTGATGGGTATGCCGTTCAGGAGGTAAGGAGGCTCGCGTGGCAAGAAAGGCGTTAATGATCAAGGCCCAACGGCCGAAAAAATTTAAGACAAGAAAATATAATAGATGCCCCGTGTGCGGGAGATCCCGGGCCTTTTATCGAAAGTTCAATATGTGCCGCATTTGTCTGCGGAAGTTTGCCCTCCAGGGGGATGTCCCGGGTGTTATTAAGTCAAGTTGGTAGCGTTTGAGGAGCAGATCTATGAGTATGACCGACCCTATAGCTCACATGTTGACCAAGATACGCAACGCCATTATGGCCAAAAAAACAGAGGTGGAAATCTCCTCTTCTAAAGTGAAGGCGCGGATTGCCGAAATACTTAAGGAAGAGGGGTATGTCCAAAATTATGAACTCATCCCCGACAACAAACAGGGCATCCTTAAGCTAACCCTCAAATATGACGATCATGCGCAAAGCGTGATCGTCAAGTTGCAGCGGGTGAGCAAGCCGAGCCGCCGGGTCTATGTGGCCAAGGATGCAATTCCTGCCGTGTTGAACGGGATGGGGATCGCCATCCTCTCCACCTCCAAAGGACTTATGACGGACCGCGCTGCACGCCAGGCGGGGGTGGGAGGGGAAGTCATCTGCTATGTGTGGTAAGCGTGGAGGGAAGGATTGATGTCCAGGATAGGAAAGGCCCCCATACCTATCCCCCAAGGGGTTGAGATAAAACGAGCGAAATCTACCGTCGAGATAAAAGGTCCCAAGGGGATCCTATCTCATACCATACCCGAGGGCATCTCCCTGCAGGTCACGGATGGAGAGATCCATGTCAACCGCAAGGGGGATGCAAAGCGGGTACGCTCACTCCATGGCCTGTCCAGAACACTGATCGCCAATATGGTGACGGGGGTTACCGAGGGGTTTGAAAAAGGATTGGAGATTGAGGGGATAGGATATCGGGCCAACCTAGAGGGCAAAAATCTCCAGTTGAGCCTGGGATACTCACACCCCGTGATCTATCCTATTCCCGAGGATATCGAGGTAGTAATAGAGAAGCAAAACAGAATTACGGTAAAGGGGATCGATAAACAAAAGGTCGGACAGGTAGCCGCCGAGATCAGGAGTTTCAGAAAGCCCGAGCCCTACAAAGGGAAGGGAATCAGATATGTAGGAGAACAGGTCCGCCGGAAAGCGGGCAAGGCAAAGGGTTAAGGAGCGGGTAGTGGCTGCAAAGAGATTGACAGGGAGATCGAGGAGAAAACAGCGGGTCAGAAAAAAGGTGCAGGGGACTGCAGAGCGACCTCGTCTCACCGTATACCGAAGCCTGAGGCACATCTACGCCCAGGTTATCAATGATACCACCGGCCAGACGCTCGCAGCAGCCTCCACGCTCAGCAAAGAACTGCAGGGCAAGTTAAAGACCTCGGGCAACACCGAGGCGGCCCAGGTTGTCGGGGAATTCGTCGCCCAAAAGGCCCTGGAGCAGGGGATCAAGCAGGTGGTCTTCGATCGCAACGGATTCATCTACCACGGCAGGATAAAGACGCTGGCGGAAGCCGCTCGTCAAAAAGGCCTTGATTTTTGAGAGAGGAGGGAATGGTGGAGGCGATAGATTCCACGGAACAGGAATTAACCGATCGGGTCGTGCACATCAACAGGGTAGCCAAAGTGGTCAAAGGGGGACGGAGATTCCGTTTCAGCGCCCTGGTGGTGGTTGGAGATGGAAACGGTACCGTGGGCAGCGGCCTTGGGAAGGCCCATGAGGTCCCCGAGGCTATTCGCAAGGGGATCGAACTTGCAAAAAAGAACCTCATAAAGATCCCCATCATCAATGGCACCATACCCTATATGGTCCTTGGGAAGTTCGGGGCGGGCAAGGTCATCCTCAGGCCGGCCTCGGAAGGAACCGGGGTCATCGCCGGGGCAGTAGTCAGAGCGGTAGTCGAGGTAGCGGGGATACAGAATATCCTGACCAAGTCCCTCGGTTCTAATACCTCCCATAACCTGGTCAAGGCCACCTTTGAGGGCCTCAAGCAGCTCAAGACCCCCTCCGAAATTGCCCAGAAACGGGGGTTAGAGGTGGGAGAAATCCTGAGGCAATAAATGGGCAAAGAAAAAGGATACGTAAAGATCAAATTGATCCGCAGCAGTATCGGGCGTCCCAGCAAACATCGGGCGGTCCTGCGCGGCATGGGACTGACCAAGGTAAACAAGGTGGTAAGCTTGAAGGACACACCGGAGACATGGGGGATGGTCAGAAAGGTCTCCCACCTCGTGGAGGTGATTGAATAAGATGTTAGGGCAACTCTACCCGCCCCGAGGGGCACGCAAAAGCTCGCAACGCGTAGGCAGAGGTCCTGGTTCCGGTCACGGAAAGACCTCGGGAAGGGGCCACAAAGGGCAGAAATCGCGCAGTGGTGCCCACATCCGTGCCGGTTTTGAAGGTGGACAGATGCCCTTGCAGCGCCGGTTGCCCAAACGGGGATTTAAGAATATATTCAAAAAACGTTTCGCCCTGGTTCATATCAGAGACCTCAACCGTTTTGCCGAGGGTGAGGTGATAGACGTCGAGGCATTGCAAAAGGCGGGGCTGGTCAAGAAGGCCTATGATGGGGTGAAGATAGTGGCAGATGGCGAACTTAAAGTCTCCCTGACGGTCAGGGCCCACAAATTTACCGAGTCGGCCCGAAAGAAGATCGAGGCGGCCTCGGGGAAAGTAGAGATGGCCTAACGATGGCAGCTTTCGGCAATATTTTCAAGATACCGGAGTTGAAGAAGCGCATCATGGTCACCTTCCTGTTGCTGGCGGTCTATCGGGTGGGCTGTCACATACCCACCCCGGGGATCGACAGCGCGGCCCTCGCCGCTTTCTTCCAGCAGGCAAGCGGAACCTTATTTGGGTTTTTCAATATGTTTTCCGGCGGTGCCCTGAAGCGCCTCTCCGTCTTTGCCCTGGGTATTATGCCCTACATCAGCGCCTCCATCATCCTCCAGCTGCTCACGGTGGTGATCCCCTACCTCGAGCGCCTGCAAAAAGAGGGGGAAATGGGCAGGAAAAAAATCGTCCAGTACACAAGATATGGCACGGTCATCCTGAGCATCATTCAGGGATTCGGCATCGCCATGTGGATGGAAGGTCAGCAGGGGAGTGGAATACCGATTGTCCTCAATCCCGGGTGGTCCTTTCGCCTCATGACGGTGATCACCCTGGCTGCCGGGACCTCCTTTCTGATGTGGCTGGGAGAACAGATTACCGAGCGCGGGATCGGCAACGGGATCTCCCTGATCATCTTTGCGGGGATTGTGGCAAGCATGCCCGCCGCAGTGGGCAACACCCTGCGGCTGATGAGGACAGGGGAAATAGGGCCCATCATCATCCTGGGCATCCTGGCGGTCATGATCGCCGTAGTGGCCTTCATCGTCTTCATGGAGACATCGCATCGTCGAATACCTGTCCAGTACGCCAAGCGGATCATCGGCAGGAAGATGTACGGGGGGCAGAGTACCCATCTCCCCTTGAAGATCAACACCGCAGGTGTCATCCCCCCCATCTTCGCTTCCTCCATCCTCATGTTCCCGGCCACCATCGCCAGTTTTGTGAATCATCCATTGATGAAAACCATTGCCGAGAAGTGGCTTGCACCCACCACCTTAGTCTACAATCTCATCTACGTGGGTTTTATCATCTTTTTCTGCTACTTTTACACCGCCGTGGTCTTTAATCCCGTGGACGTTGCTGACAACATGAAAAAATACGGCGGTTTCATCCCCGGCATCAGGCCAGGAAGTTCCACCGCCGATTATATCGATCGGGTCCTCACCCGCATTACCCTCGGCGGCGCCATCTATGTGGCCGGCGTGTGCGTCTTGCCCACCTTCCTGATCGCAAGGTTCAATGTCCCCTTCTACTTCGGCGGGACGGCCCTGCTCATCGTGGTGGGGGTGGCCTTGGACACCATCCAGCAGATCGAGTCCCACATGCTGACCAGGCACTATGAAGGACTGATCAGCGGAGGAAGGATTAAAGGCCGTCGTGGTGGTAGATAGAGGGGATGGGTGAGGTGAAGCGGATGGATGTAATCCTGCTCGGGCCGCCCGGTTCGGGCAAAGGGACACAGGCTCAAAAAATGGCGGAGCGGTACCAGATCCCCCAGATATCCACCGGCGATATCCTCAGAGGGGCGGTCAAAGAGCGGACCCCCTTAGGGGTGGAGGCAAAAGGATACATGGACCAGGGGCGACTGGTCCCCGATGAGATAGCGGTAGGTATCGTTCGGGACAGGCTCAAGGCCCCTGACTGCAAAGGGGGATTCATCTTGGATGGTTTCCCCCGCACCCTGGCCCAGGCCGAGGCCTTGGATGTTACCATGCAGGAGTTACAAAGGAAGATAGAACACGTGATCAGCATTGAGGTGGACAACGAGGAGCTGCTCAGGCGCCTGACAGGGAGGAGGACCTGCCGAACGTGCGGGATCATGTATCATCTCATGTTCAATCCCCCCGCAAAGGAAGGGATATGCGACAAATGCGGTGGGGAGCTTTACCAGCGGGATGACGATCAAGAGGATACCATTGGGGCGAGGCTCAAAGTGTATGAAGACCAGACCGCCCCCCTCATTGCATACTATCGCAAAAAGGGCCTCCTGCGTCCCATCGAGGGAGTGGGTGCGATAGAGGAGATCTTTCAGCGGATCGTGCAGGCGGTCGAGGAATAACGGAGAACGCTCTATGCCCAAGGCAGACGCCATATCGGTAGAAGGAACGGTGACGGAGACCCTCCCCAACGCCACGTTCAGGGTGGAGCTGGAGGGCGGCCACAGGGTATTGGCACACATCTCCGGAAAAATGCGGATGCATTACATAAAGATCCTTCCGGGGGACAAAGTTACGGTAGAACTCTCCCCGTATGATCTCAGCAGGGGCAGGATTACCTATCGAGGGACGAAGACGGCGTAAATGAAAAGGACTCAAGAGGGAGGATTACAATGAAGGTAAGATCTTCGGTGAAGAAGATCTGTGACAAATGCAAGATTATTAAGCGCAAGGGTGTTATCAGGGTTATCTGTGTAAACCCAAAGCACAAACAGAAACAAGGCTAGGAGGGAAACAGCAGTGCCACGGATCGCAGGAGTTGACTTACCAAAGGACAAGAGGGTGGAGATTGCTCTCACCTATATTTATGGCATCGGCCGCTCAGCGTCCCAGAAGATCCTGGCTGAGGCCGGGGTCGACTGGAATAAGAGGGCTGGCGAGCTGACGGAGTCGGAGGTGGTCCAGATAAGGGGGATCATTGAGAGCATCTATAAGGTGGAGGGAGAGCTGAGAAGGGAAGTCGCCATGAATATCAAGAGCCTCATGGACCTCGGTTCCTATCGCGGACTGCGCCATCGCCGATCCCTCCCCGTGAGAGGACAGCGGACTCATACCAATGCCAGGACTCGCAAGGGACCTCGCAGAGGAGTAGCCGGAAGGAAAAAATAGGGAGATTATATGGCCAAGAGGGATCAAAAAAGCGGAAAGAAGAAGGCGAAAGTGAACATTGCCTCGGGGATTGTTCACATCCAGGCTACCTTTAACAACACCATTGTGACCTTTACCGATGATCAGGGAAACACCATTGCGTGGGCCAGTGGAGGCACGCAGGGTTTCAAGGGATCGCGCAAGGGAACGCCCTTTGCCGCTCAACTGGCTGCATCGACTGCCGCAAAAAAGGCTATGGATCATGGGATGAAGACGGTGGATGTCTACGTGAAGGGTCCCGGGGCAGGGAGGGAGGCCGCATTGCGAGCCCTCCAGGCCGCGGGGATGAAAGTCCATATGATCAGGGATGTCACACCCATACCGCACAATGGCTGCAGACCTCCAAAGCGCAGGAGGGTGTAACGTGGCACGATACAAAGATTCGGTCTGTCGCCTATGTCGCCGAGAAGGCATGAAGCTCTTCCTGAAGGGTGAGCGCTGTTATACTGACAAGTGTGGCTTCGATCGTCGGGGTTATCCGCCAGGACAACATGGCCAACGCCGGATTAAGTTCTCTGAATATGGAATGCAACTGAGGGAGAAACAAAAGGTCAAACGGCTCTATGGCGTATCGGAGAGACAGTTTCGTAACTACTTTGCAAAGGCCGACAGACAAAAGGGTATTACGGGGATAAACCTCTTGATCCTCTTGGAGCGTCGACTTGATAACGCGGTCTACCGACTGGGTTTCGCCACGTCCCGGCAGGAGGCACGACTGTTGGTGGGACACGGCCACTTTCTGGTCAACGGGCACAAGGTAAACATCCCTTCGTATCTCGTACAACCCAAAGATGTCATCGAGGTTAAAGAAAAGAGCAGAGGGATGGATCGGATCAAGGAGGCTGCAGAAGGGGTGGCGAGGAGGAGCATACCCCAATGGCTGGAGATGGAAAAGGATAAACTCCGGGGAATGGTCAAGGGCTGGCCCGATCGAGAGGAATTAACGACTCCTCCCATCCAAGAGCAACTCATCGTAGAGCTATACTCCAAATAACGATTCAGTATAGCTCAGGAGGAAATTGAAGGGCTATGAAGATAAATGAGAAAAATTGGAAGGCCTTGATCAAACCGAAAAGGCTTGAAGTTGAAGAAGAGACCTTAACCGAATACTACGGTAAATTCGTCGCTGAACCCCTGGAGAGGGGCTTCGGCATGACCCTGGGGAACTCCTTGAGGAGGACCTTGTTGTCATCCATTCAGGGTGCGGCTATCACGTCAGTCAAGATCGACGGGAGCCTGCATGAATTTTCTGTATTGCCCGGCGTCAAGGAAGATGTAACCGATCTCAGCCTCAATCTAAAGGAGGTAGTCTTCAAGCTGCACAGTCCACGTCCTAGAACCGTAAGGATAGAGGCCGAGGACGAAAAGGTAATCACCGCGGCAGACATCATCACCGATGCCGATGTGGAGGTGATCAATCCGGAGCAACACATCGCTATTCTCGACAAGGGAGCCACACTGAAGATGGAGATGACGGTGAAGATGGGTAAGGGGTATGCCCCCGCCGAGAGAAACAAGGAGGAGGACATGCCGCTCGGGACCATTCCCATCGACGCCATCTTCACTCCGATCAAGAAGGTAAACCATACCGTCACCAATGCACGTGTGGGGCAAATCACTGACTATGACAAACTCACCCTCGAGATATGGACCAACGGGTCTATCAAGCCCGATGATGCAGTGGCCGTGGCAGCCAAGATTCTCAAGGATCAACTGAACATTTTTATCAACTTTGAGGAACTGCCTGAGGAACTACCAAGTGAAGATGATGAAGAAAAAAAGAAGAAGGAGTTGGAGACTCTGCGCGAGCAACTGACCAAGGGCGTAGATGAACTCGAACTATCGGTCAGATCGGCCAACTGTCTGAAGAACGCCGACATACAAAACATCAGAGAATTAGTTCAAAAGACGGAACAGGAGATCCTGCAGACCAAGAACTTCGGCAGGAAATCCCTCAATGAGATAAAAGAGGTTTTAGAGGGTATGGGTCTTCATCTGGGAATGAACATAGCAGATCTCGCACCCCCTCAGGAACAGCAAGAGAAAGAGGATTAAGGGGGACACGTATGCGACACCGCAAGGCCGGGAGAAAACTCAACCGCACCACCAGCCATCGCCTCATGATGCTGCGCAATATGGTCACCTCACTCTTGGAACATGAGCAGATTGAAACGACGGAAGTCAAGGCCAAAGAGGTGCGGAGTCTTGCCGAACGTCTCATCACCTTGGGAAAGAGGGGAGACCTGCACGCCCGTCGTCAGGCCCTCAGCATCATCAACAGCAAAAAGGTGGCCCACAAGCTCTTTGATGAGCTCGCCCCCCGCTTTGCTGGAAGGAACGGGGGCTATACCCATATCTTCAAGACTAGAAACCGTCCGGGTGATGGGGCGGCCCTTGCCATCATCGAGCTGATCCCGCCAGAAGTTCAGGAAGCAAAAGAAAAGGCGGGCAAAAAGCCCGCCAAGAAAAAGACCGCTCAGAAGAAATCATAACTTATAACCGAAATCCCTCAGCAGTTTTTTCCTCCATTGAATGCCTCCAGTATCTTCGATCCCCGCCGGAGACGCGCCGTCGACCACTCCTAAAATTCCCCTCCCCTGATCCGTCTGAGCAATAATCACCTCGACCGGATTGGCGGTGGCGCAGTAGAGGGTGCACACCTCCTGACACATCTTGATGGCGTTCAGGACGTTTATGGGAAAGGCATCTTTGAGTACGATGATGAAGGTATGGCCGGCCGCCACCTCGGCGGCATTTTTCTGCGCGACCGTGACCAGATCGGGGTCATTCCCCTCCGACCTGATGAGGCAATGGCCTGAGGCCTCACAAAAGGCGAGCCCGAACTTTGCCCCCGGCGCCCCACTGATGATCACCTCGTAGAGGTCCTCCACCGTCTTGATAAAATGGCTCTGCCCCAAGATAATATTGCTTTCCTCTGGGATGTCGAGCCTTACCGTCTTGATCTCCATAGCACACTCCCTCCTGTCTTTGTTAAACAAAGGGCATCCCCTTTGCAACATCGCATCCAAGCCCCTTGAGAAGCCGCTCCTTCAGCTTCTTCGTGACCTCCATTCTGCTCTGCGGGGAAGCCAGTTCCACCCGCCCGCCGGCAATGGTCTCATGCCCCCCTGCGCTTCCTCCTCCTGTCCCCCTAATCAGGTCACGAGCCACCCTATCGGCGCTGCCCTTGTGATGACCTGCTGTCCGCAGGGAAAAGAAGACCTCATGATCCTTCTCCCCGAGGACGAGAACCCATCGCACCCCATCCGTACGGACCAAAAAATCGGCTACGATGGCCACCATATCCGGGTCCATAATCACCCCCAGGTCGCTGATCAGGACCCCCTTTGCGGGATACCACATCGTCCTCTCGAGGGCCTCTTGGAGGATGCGAAAATACTCTCTCGGGAGGCGGGGGTGTTCGATCTGAGAAAGAGTCTTCACCAAGACCTTGGGATAAAGGTGAGCTGATATCCGCACATCCACCTCATTGGCATTTCGGCCCAAATCCCTCGTATCAGACATAATGCCGTAGTAGAGGGCCGTAGCCAGCTTGCGATTCATCTCCACCCCCTCTTCCAAGAGATACTCTGCCAGTATGGTGGACGTACTACCATAGTGCGGTCTGATATCCACAAAGGAGACCTGTCTCAGACGGGAGACCTTTCTCGCCGGATGATGATCGATAACAATGCTCGGCACGAGTGAAGGGGGGAGCGCGGCGTTCCCTGAAAACGGCTGGGCATCCACCATGGAGACCACCTTAAAATTGAAGGGATTGACCGTTTGAATAGATCGCATGGGGATTCGCAACCGGTGTATCATAGCCTTGTTCTCCGCACGCCCGATAATCCCTCCGTAGACGAGCATGGAGTTAATCCGCCACGAGGCAAAGAGGTGACGCAAGGCATAGGCGCTGGCGATAGAGTCGGGATCAGGGTTGGTGTGCGTAACGATCAGCACCTTGCGTTTGTTCTGCACCAATTGCTGCAATTTCTCCAGTTTTTCTCCCATAGACAGTTCTCCTGGCGTCTCCTGCAGTCTCGTACGCCACGAGTGAGGTCAGCGTGTTGGGTGCCACGAACGTAACATCACCGATCTGAAAGCGATAAGAACAGATGGCAGCACGTACCACCCCACCCAGACGATTATAGGTGACGATCCTCTCTTCGATCGTCTTCCGGAAGAGGTCTCTTTTTGAAGGGGATTTGATACATCTTTGTGACGTGCGCGTGTCGGCGAAACCCTATGGCCTCCCGTTGAATGATAAGGTAGTGGAGGTATTGCCGGGCCTTCTCACGCACCTGGTTAAACTCCCTGATGAGGGTGTTTACCGCGCGTGCATCCTCCCCTTCCCGCTCCAGAATCCCAATCCGTTCCTCTAAGACCCTGATTCTTTGCAGGCCCGCATCGAGCCTTCCTCCCGTTCGCCCCAAGGCCTCTGCCTTTTCATGCATGATGTCCAGCTCGACCTCGGTGGGAGCCGTAGGATCAAAACGTCCCGTCCTTCTATGATGGTGTCTCGAAACCACCTCTTTCATCTCACCGATTCCCTTTCAGTCTTCCCTCATCGGCGAAGCTATAGTATCTCCCTTGGCCAATAATAATGTGGTCCAGAACACCAATGCCCAACAGTTGCCCTCCCTCCACCAGCCGATCGGTGACCTCCTCATCCTCACGACTCGGCGTGGGATCGCCGCTGGGATGATTGTGTACCAAGATCAGCGAGGCAGCGGACTCCCTGATAGCGGGGGTAAAGGCCTCCCGGGGGTGAACCAGGGAACTGGTCAAGGTCCCCTCTGAGACCCGCTCCTCTCTCATGGCCCTGTTCTTACTGTCCAACAAAAGGACGAAGAAGCATTCCTTTTTTCTGTCTCCCAAACGCTGGTGAAAATGGGCGAAGACATCCGCACTGCAACAAAAGGCCTTCCCCTGGGGCAACTTTTCTGTTGCGTACCTGCGGGAGATCTCCATGACCGCCATCACGGCTGCCGCCTTGGCCGGTCCGATCCCTTTAAGGTCACGCAGCTCAGCGCTCGCCGCTGAAGCAAGGCCTCGAAAATTCTTAAATTTCTGTATGAACTGACGGGCATGGTCGAGGGCGGTCCTGCCGCTCGTACCATCCCCGGTCCTCAAAATAATGGCCAGCAACTCTGCATCAGAGAGGGCTTGTGATCCTTGTTCCAGGAGCTTCTCCCTCGGACGGTCAGCCTCCGGCCACTCCTTAATGGGATAAGAACCCTTTACATCCTTCACACTGAACTCCTCCCCAGGGCTACCTGCACCCCCCCAAAAGAACTATGCATCGTTCAAGGATCCAAGGGCTCAAAAGGCTTGGATCTCTACGTGACCGTTTATAGCTTTGTGAAGATCATAGTGCGCAAAAAATCTTATTGTCAACGCTCAAGCCATGAATTGATAAACAGCTTCGCGCGGATCTGCCCCCTCAT
>Ga0315555_1002213_pt1 | contig 13791 bp, 27 predicted proteins | sample SalMarSW160380MG_FD_202113 | JGI IMG/M metagenome (GOLD analysis project Ga0315555, IMG submission 202113) | Salt marsh sediment microbial communities from the Plum Island Ecosystem LTER, Massachusetts, United States - Salt Marsh Sediment SW1603-80 ... | reverse complement strand
ATCTCTTCATACTCCATCAATATAGCCAGGGCAATCATCCAGGAAATTTGATTTGAATAATCCGTAAATTCAGATCCAATTTCATTCTGAATAAAATTTTGATTAAATACATCTTTAACCTGTTGTCTTGGATATGCTATTGAAGTTGGATACTTATCCCAATGTTTTTGGGTTATGAGGGGATAAGGACAATTTTGTAAAAATTGCTGGTGTATTTTATTTTGTTTTGATGGTGAGTTCTCAATATCATGAATTTCAAACCAAACATCAAAACGAGGATTAACTTTATGAGTTTGCATTCCTTCTTCTTGTAATCTATACAATTCGTTGATGCTCCAGATTTCAAAGGATTCATCCTGCCATGGCGCTTGATACCAACAAGGAGCAAAACCAACTATAGCAACTTTCTTTTTCTTTTTCAGCTGCATTATTTCATTTGGTATAATTGGATTTATAGGTTTTTTTACCGGCTGAATCCTGGTTTCTTCTTTATGTTCTGATTCCTGTATAGCAATAGGAATTTCTTTTTTAAGTTCCTGTTTTAATTGCTTATCTACATTACTGGCAAATTTTTGTAATTGATATTCATCCATTATATTCATGCCTACTTTTTTTCTAGCATTAATCTTCTTTGTTGCCATTGTTTTCAACCTCCAAATCTTCAAGTCTTTTACTCATTGCTAACATATTATCCCAAGCAATATTTAAATTCTTTTCTATATGCTCAATATTTTTTTTAAGAGCTTCTATATCTTTCATTATTTTATTAATCATACATACCCCTCCATTATTGATTTTCTTTATCCTTCTTTCTTAAAATTTTGCTGATTTCATCCATATCTTTCTTATCTTTTTTCATATCTTCTTGTTTCTTTTCCCAGGTCCTATCTTTATCAGACATATTAACTCACCCACCTATTCTTATACATTTCAATATTATTCTTGTAATTAATCCAATTAGTGATATCTTCCAGTTCATCCGGAGTCATTGACATATGATGATCTTTTCCGGGTAAGTACCGAGATAGTGTAAAGTGTTTTTCCACATATTTAATACCTTTTATAAAAGCTTTTTTAGCTGCTAAAATACCTAGTGTATGATCGGAGAAGCCATCAAAAGTTGACATATAATTGTAATCAATGTCCCATTCTTCGGTCGGATATTGTGATATGCAATACATAAATTCACACTTGTTTTTGTATTTAACTCTCACATTTTCTATCTCTTTTTTGTTATGCATTCCAGTAGAAATAATTACTTTCTTTTTGGTTTTCAAACAATTATTTATCAAATCATGATTTGTCATATCTGGAGATGCTATTTTTAAAATATAATTTGCAAACTCTTTTAATCTGGCTAATTGGTCCAATGTGAAAATTGTAAATACTGGAGTCATATCATAATTTTCGCATTTACTTTTTATTAAATTTAACATATACTCAGTAATCTTATGTTTTTCCAGATATGCTTTATACCTTTGATAATCCGGATATTCAGGATTTAATTTTTCCGGATTAAATAATTGAAATTTTACAAACTTAATTTTATTCTTATAAGCAATATCCATCATCTGTAATAATATATCCTCATTACCGCAATGGTTGTTACAAAAATCTAAAATTAAATCCAATTTGACTCACCTCCTATTTTTAATAACAAACTTCGCCACATATTTGACAAATAAAGTTATAAGCTTCCGCTAATTCTGAACAATATCCTTCAAATATCCAGGGATTACTAAATTCTTTATCTTCTGGTAATTCATCATGTTTTTCTATTTTTAAACAGTTTTTACAAACTATTAACATTATCTTAACCTCCAGTATTTATAATTTTCTACATATCCATCAAGTACTCCGGGTAAGTCTATTAATACTCTTTCATCCTCTGGTAGATTTTTTTTATAAAAATTATGTATATCTTTAGAATTTACAAAGTCTAGTACCCATTTGCTAGCTGTACCAATAATTACAATATCATAACCTGAATCTTTTATATTATCTAAGTTTAATTTACTATCCCATATTTGAACTCTGTAACTCCAATCCATTAATTCATTTTTTAATTTATAAATTCCACTATTTTTATCTGATTTTACATTATCCTTATAAGTAACACCTAATATTAATATATCTTTATCCCCTTGATTTTCTACTATATGATTAATTTGTTCAGCAATCCATACCGGCATCCTCTCATTTATATACCTTGCTAAAGTAAGCAAAGTATCATCATCATTCTTATAATCTAAAGCCCATAAATAATATGGATTTACAGGGATACAGCTACCACCAACTAATCCAGGTTTGAAATCTAGCCAATTCCAATGACTTCTACATAAATCAAATACCTTATAAGCTTCTATATCTTTCTTGTCTAACATATGATAGCATTCATTCATAAAAGCAATATTTACATCTCTCTGGGTATTCTCAATTAATTTTGCTGCCTCTGCTTCTTCCAATCTTTTAGCCAATACTATTTCATCACATATTTTACTATACACAAGCCTCATTAATTCACGACTACAAGTATCATATCCAGCTATTATTTTTGGTGTGTTATTTAAATTATGTTTCGTATTACCAGGCATGATTCTTTCTGGAGAATAACCCATAAAGAAATTTTCACCACATCTTATCCCATTCTCATGTTCAACGTATTGTACAGCTGTTCGTGTACGTCCTATATCTACAGATGATTCAATTATAATAAGAGTATTCGCTGTCGTATAATCCACAATAGAAGTTAAAGCATTATTAACAAATGATAAATCAGGTTCATTATTTTTAAGTGGTGTAGGCACACAAATAAATATTACCTCGCATTCATAAAGTCTCAAAAAATCATAAGTATATTCTAAGTAACAATAAAGTCCTTGTTTATGTGGATTTAAATCGTTTATTTTATATTTATCTGTGTCAAATCCTATTATATGTTCACACTTATTTGTAAATGCTTCAATCAAAGACATGCCTATATAACCACACCCAATAACTCCTATAGTTTCTTGCTTATGTATTATTCTTTCTGATAAATCCCAAAATTGTTTACTTGGATTTAATATTTCTTTCATAGCCTTCTCCTTTCAAGAAATTCTCAAAACTTTTTTTACATTTTTCACATAAATCAAACATAACTCTCATCTCACGCCCATCAAGAGAACTCTGGTATATGGCGTTTATCTTCACAGCATCTCTTTCAATTAATATAACTTTTTCACATCTATCACAAAATATCTTTTTCATAGCTCTAAACACCTCCAGCTTTTCTAAATGTATATTTATATATATCTTCATCATAGATTAGCGAATATGGTACTATAGCCCCTTGATTTATTTGTGCTTCAAAATGCTTACTTACCCCAGTATAAATAAATAAATTAGTTGCATACATGTATTCACACTTAACAATAAATACATCCTTTAGAAGGTCCATAATTTCGTCGTAAAACACTTCTAACATATCTGGTCTTATATTAAACATGCCATATCTTTTTTCAGTAAATGGATTAGATTTTATAGTTTTAAGTGGTCCTTCACAATATCCGCATATCAAATCTAAATCATTATTTGTTTTTTTACCACATTTTCTACATATTTTCATTAATCTTCACTTTCTTTCATCAAAAATGATTTCATTACATCCATTGCTGATTTACAGCAATCAGCACAAAGATTACCCTCAAAGCTTATTCTAGCGCCTATGAGTTTTACAGTATCATCAAAATATTCAAATTCAAATGACCCTTGGTCACTACAAAAAATACCGCATCTATCACATTTATACATAGTCATTGTTTTATACCTCTTTCATTTTCTAGTTTTTTCTGAAGTTCATCAATGCCTTTATTTAAGTCTATATAATCTTTTTTGTAATTCATCAAAGCTGTCCATGTTTTAGGTCCTATGATGCCATCTACAATTAAATCTTCTTGCTTTTGAAATTCTTTAATTTTTTCAATAATATCACTTGTTACATGATCCATTTCGTTATCATCTCCTTCATATGGTACGTAATTCATACCAAAGTATTCACACGTACCCGATACTATACCACGAGCACAAGCCCTATTAAATTTATCATCTTGAGTCATTTTCTTGAACATTTCCGGATTATCTTCAAAATCTAACTCAACTAAAATGGCTATAGCTAAGGTTTTATCTAGCATTGTCCAGTGCTCGGTATTTGCTGATTTTATCCCTCTATTATACGATTTTGTCTCTTTTACTACAGAATCATTCACAAATTTAGCTAATATTTTTCCTTTTTCGGAAATATAAAATGTTTCTATACCTTTACACTTAGTTTGCCATACATCATCCATAGCGTTATGGTGTAATTCTAAATGAATATATGCTCCCCAGGTGTTTGATTTCTTAGCATCATTTAGCCTTGACTCCGGTCCATTTAATGGAGAACTAACATCAAGAACCTGGAAACCATTTGACTTTAAATCTTTTATGACATGGACTTTAACCAGGTCATTTAAGTATCTTTCTTTGATTCCATTAGGAGCCTCTTTCCCTGGTGTTTTCATAGTATGACCAGCTCTTACACTCACTCTAATCATTGATTAATCACTCCTGATATCTTTTATTAATTGCTCAGCAACATACAAATCGGTGCTTTCCCTACTTAATCTGCCTTTCCCTGCTATATGCTGAGTTATAAAGCTATGTCCTGATTTTGCATATTTGTATAATTCTAATAAAGTTTCATTATCATAAGAGTCTATTACATCTAAATAAAACCCGGTTATTTTTCCATAGGATACTGCTCTTAATAAAGCTTTTCCATTAACTACTGAACCTCTAGAAGTATTTATGAAATATGGTTGTTTTGCCATAATGTCAAATTCATCATCAGATATTAAATCTTTGGTGATCACATCAGCAGTACAATTGATAGAAATTATATCAGAAAATTCTAAAAGTGTATTAAAATCTATAAAAGTAACATATCGTACTTCCATATTTGATAAATAAAGATATGGATTAGGATCATAGTAATAAATATTCTTTACTCCAAAGCCTATTAACATTCTAGCAAATTGCTGGGCTATTCTACCAAATCCTACAAAGCCTACAATCTTATCATTTAATTCATCTAATAATCCATATTGTTGTGTATGTGTTCTTTTAAGCAAGTTTAACGTACCCCACATGCACATCTCAGCTGTAGATTGGACATATTTAAAAAGATATATTTTGTTATCTAAATATATTATTTTTATATCTTTTTTTAAATTTTTTAAGTGATTTATATTTGTAGCTGGGCATAATACATATTTTAGATTTGGAAATTCTGAAAAATCAATATCTTCAAAATGCATGTAAATAGCATGTGCTTTAGCCTTATCACATGTATCTTTAATCCTAGAATGTAGTAATATTTTTCTAATACCTGGGCTAATATTAGCAGCGTAATAAATTTTCATGGACTCTAGGTCTCCTTTCATCTTATATCTAAATCTTTCTTACAGCAATACATACATTATATCATACATATTTAATACTTGGCAAGGTATACAAATGTATGCATAAAATAATTGTATTGAAATTATTGGTGGGGTACGTTATAATAAGAATAGATGGTGATATCTCCTTTCGCCAATCTATTAGCTTTTTTGGGATATATAATAATTGTGAAGTGTTTGTAGGTATTTTAATTTCCAAGTTAATTTAATCTTTTCAACAAAAAATCTCGTATATGTATACGAGATTTTTTGTGATGTAACTTTGTCTAGATCTATGCTTTTATATGGTCAGTACTTATATTATATCAGTATCTATTGAAATCTTCAACAGATATTTCCCCATTTACATACCACATAGTTAATATAAAACCCCTTGATGAGTCAATGTTCCCACCTGATGAAAAAGGATTTACATACCACATAGTTAATATAAAACCCATTGCGGTAATATAGACATCCATTTTGACAAACAATTTACATACCACATAGTTAATATAAAACCAATATTGATATAATCATTAATTATATTATATCAGTATCTATTGAAATCTTCAACAGAATCTTCCCCATTTACATACCACATAGTTAATATAAAACGATTTCAAGGTTATAAACTTGTGAATAGTCTTTTAAATTTACATACCACATAGTTAATATAAAACAGTACCTGAAAACAGCAAATCAAGTATTCTCGATATATTTACATACCACATAGTTAATGATTACAGTATATCAGTATCGATTGAATTCGTCAATACTGTTTTCGCCAGGACCAAAAAAACTATTTAATCTAATGTGACCATCGGCAACCATTTTATTTATTTCTTTTTTACTATAACCCCTCATCAATAATTCTTCTTCTCTCCACATTGTACCACGTTCGATCTGAGGAAGTTTTTCGTATTGTGGTGATTTATACCACTCAATTGCAAAATATCGCAGAGCGTCTAAAATATGCGTTATACTATGTGGTTCCGTTGCTATGTCTTCATATTTCTTTTCATCATGTTGAGCAAGTGGAAGATTCTTAAGAAGATAATTGCAATTATCAAAGATATGTATTATAGGCTCAAATTTTATTCCTTTTTCAATATTTCTCTCATCTTCATATTCAAAGTATAACATTTCTTTAATATTATACCAACCAGCTACACGATTGTTACTTGAACATGTCAAAGGAATACCAGAATCATAAAATAAATCGAATGCAGACTTACCCGTTTCCTGTCGTCGCGCTTTTAAATCAGGTGGAGCATATATCCCTTTGATATTTTCTATAAGATTAAATACTTCTAAATCTCTTTTTTTATCATCAAAGAATCTAACATTGAACATCTCGGCAATGTATTCTTTGAATAACTCAGCTGCCTTAGAAATAATAAGATTGGGTACGTGTATCTCTTTTGTTACGTATACATTTTTCTCATAGTCTACAGCTATAAATGTTACAGCAAACATATCAAGCCCATAATCTAATGATATATACCAGAACCAACTATCAGGAATTTCAAATGGTTCAATAGCATGTATACTTTTCCTAAACTCCCTAAAATATTGACCTGCCAATGCATCCCAATCACCGTCTCTGTGAGCTCTCCGTAAATCCTCGGGCATATTATTTAATAACTGGATATAATTTTTATCATTCTTCAAAATGATTTCATTGTCATATATTAAAGCTTTTACAAATGAATAGTCGTCAGGATTTTCTAAACCTTCATATTCCTTATTGATGAATAATCTTTTTATATACGCATGCCCGGGGCCTCCAGGGTTACATGTATAGTATATTCTACTTTCAAAATCAGCTCTAGGACTTCTTAAACATGACGAAATAAAGACCATCTGAGACTCTGTAAATCTTGTTGCTTCTTCAAAACAGATTACATCATACTCGTGTCCTTGATACTGATTTGCGTCGTCCTCATACTGACAATATCCTAGTTTTAGTGTCGAACCATTTAAAAACTCAAAAGTTTTTGCACCTGCCTTATATTTTGCTATCTCGACTAAAACAGTTTGGCCATCTTTAAATTTATGAGTCTCAGATTTCAAAGCCATCTTAAGTGGTTGTAAATGATTTGCTTCGAGCTCTGGAAATGTCCTTCTAAGTAATAATACTCTAAGTTCTGTGTATTGCAAACACAAAAAAATGCATTTCCATCTGATAGCCCATGACTTTCCACCACCACGCTATCGTGCGCCACCGTAACCGACATGCTTATTTGTAGTCTGAAAAAAAGTTTTTTGTTTGGGTTGTGGTTTAGGAATCGCAAAACTGGCTTGTGTTTTTTTGTCGTTACGTACTGACGTTTTCATTGGGCACCACCACCTTTTAGTATATCATTTAATATTTTAATCAATCTGTAGTTTAACCTGGACCTTACAAATTCTTGTCTGTGGTGGGGTCCGTATCGCTTATTGAAAAATATCAATCTCCTTCTATCCTGAGATGATTTAATCATTTACTTGCTCTCTTTCTTCCTTTAGCTGCCATTGATTGAAATTTCTTTTTTCCATATTTTTTACGTCCTACAGTCGCAGCTATAGCCGCCGCTGCTTCTGGGCTTTTACCACTTTCTTCAATCTTATTTTTCAATTGAGCAAACCTACCCCCACCACCGGGCTTATTGGATTTTCCTTTATAGGTTCCACTTCTTTTAAGTCCTTTTTCAATTGCAATAGCTTTCTTTTTAGTTATTTTTCCTGCCATTATATATTTACCCCTTTCTTCTTAAAATTCTTCATTACTTTATTTGCTATACTTTTCATCTGTGGAGTATAACTTGTGTTATCTAGTTGAGTTAAACTTGTAGGCATGTTTATACCTGTAAGATTTGAAGCTTTATCCATAGCATTTTTCATTGATGGTTTTTTCATAGTGCTTTTCATAGTTTTCTTTATTCCACTTGTAGCCCGTTTAATAGGTTTAGTTATTTTTGTTTTGGTACCAGCTGTTTTAGATGCCATTAAATCTTTAACATTCTTATTACTGTAAGCTTTTCTTTTAGCTGTATTGCTATTAACTTTTGTTCCCGTCCTCATAGTATTTATAGTTTTCTCAGCTGCTTTTATGGTTGCTTTCTTTCTATATGCCATTAAGCCCACCTCCGATATTTATTTTTATAGTAATATCTCTTAGACATATTATCATTTGTACTGGCTGTATAATTGGCGCTCCAATCACTTGATTTCCATGAAGGGTCTGGAGTACCAACTAGTGTATAATCCGTACTTCGCTTAAACACAGTTTGTGTATATATGCTTTTATAGTCACGTCGTCTAACATAAGCTTTCATAGTTATTATCCCCTTACATTAAAATTCGAGGATGTATAATTTACGACTATTAATACATCCTCTAAGGTTAGATTACTTTTGTTCCTGTTGTTAATTTTATTATAGCACTTCATCTTTTTCCTGTAAATTATTCATATACTCAGCTGCGGATGTATATCGTTGTTGTTTAATAAGATTGATTGTGTTTTCGTCAAATTCGCAAGTAATATCAAATCTTTTCTTTGCACTTGGTGTGATCCAAATTTCTCTGGTGTCAGGAACATCATAAGAGTTTATATCAGTAGACATATAATACTTTTCAGCTTGTTTATCAATTGACTTTCTAAGTTTCTTATTGCTAAATACTTTAATGGGTTTTAACTTAATAGGTTTATCAATTGTAACAAGTGCAATTACAATTACTAAATCATAGATGTATGTTACAATTGGTAATTCGTTATTAGCAAATTGCCCAGTATATAAAGCGAATAACTCAGCAATTACAGAGACTACCAATATAACAGAAAATAAAAATTTAATTGTATTTGTTGACATATTTAATCCCCCAATACTTATAAGAATTTATAACTCTTTCAGCTATACCCACTAATAATATAGCCCATGCATAATGCCCCATTTTTGTCCCCAAAGATAAAGTTGCTATTATTAGCATAATACAAAATAATGTTTTCATGATTTATTATCTCCTTCCAATAATCTTTTTATAGTTTTATAGGCATCTTCTTTGCCTTCATAGTAATACTTTCCAGCTGGATTATCTTTTTTGAGTACTGCCAGCTTTTTAAATTGCTTCTCTATAAAGTTAAGAATTTTCCTTTCATCCATCATAGTATCATCCTTTCTTACAAATGTAAATACATTTGTTATAACATTAATATTACAATAATAAAGTGGGGTACGTACCCCACCATTATCAATCATTTAAAAGCTTTAGTTCTTCATCAGTTATTGGTCTATATGCTAGTTCAAATACTGCTTTTGGGCTCCATGATATATGTTCTTTTGACCCTGCTACTCCTGGATAAACTACTTTATATCCTGGGGTATTATCTGGTAAGTTACTTTTAAACTCGGTCTTCCCATATTTATCAAGTTTGTATTCACCATAAGTCATTTTCTCAGCTTTTATAATTTTGCAGCCTATATAATTATTCATTTATTACCCCTTTCTTACGCCATGTATAATATAAAGCTCCTACCATTATTAATACTATTCCTAATGTCATATATAACGCTGGTCCTTCAACTCCGGTCTGAGGTAATGTGGTATAATTTCTATTTTGTCCGATTGCAGCTGTAACAGGAGTAATTTCACCTAATGCTATTTGTGATGATTCTTGTGTCTCATTACTAGAAATATCACTATACCCTCCAGTGCTAGAATTGCTATTGTCACTATCAGTATTATTGCTATTATTTTCATTGCCAGTATTGTCAACATCACTATCACCTTCCACAACATTTACATATACCGGTATTTCATTATTCTTAACTATAGTCTTATAATAAAACTTAGTTTTAGAATTATCAATGTAGCTTGTTTTGTAGACATATTTAATCTTTTGTTCAGTACTAACTTTGTTATTATCCCCTACTACCTGGGTACTTGAATTATTAGTACTAACTATGCTATTATCTCCAGTCGTTGTTGTAGTACTTGTTGTGCTATCTACTGTAGTATTATTGTCTCCTACTACAACATTTGTGTCAGTAACATCAACATCTAACAGGTCATTATCTTCATTAGAATTATCTGTTAAGCTTATATCACCTGTGTCTATGTCTGTACAATCATTATCATTATTGATATCTGTATCAATATCTGTATCTATATCTGTATCAATATCTGTCGTATTGCCATTATTGTCGTTGTCATCTCCAACAATAGAATTGTTTACGTCAGGGCTTGAAACTGGATCCGGTGAAGGGCTTTCATCAGCAAAAACACCACTATACATAATTGTCATCAATCCTACTAGAGTTATCAAAAATACTAATTTTTTCATAATTTTTTAATCTCCTTTGTTTATTTTATTCATGTATTAACAAATCGCATTTAACATACTTTTCCTCTTTATCCTCTTGAATTAAACCTGGGTCGAACCGCCAATTACCAGTTAAGTCGGGTAAATGCTCATCAATTGAGCTTTCAAGCTTATATGATAGCTCTATACCTACCAGCTGGCTAAATCTGATATAACATCCTGCATAATACCCGGTAATATAATTATATCCCAGGATGTATTTTCCTGTAATGTCTGTAACAAAATAACCTCCTCTTTCATCTATAATATAATTTTTCTGATTGAAGTTAAATATACCTAGTAATAAAGTCATCAATTTATTTGTCATTGCAGTGTACCTCACAAATAAAATTTTGCTATAAGAAAGACTTTAATCACCATATACATCCTTAACTTCTTTACTCATAAACACTTGTAATGATTTCAATATTTCCTCTGTGTCAGTTCTTTTGAACTCCTCAGGTGCCCAATTACACAGTAGAAATATAATCAGCTGTGGGCTACCTCTTACCCATTTTTTAACTGTTTTAGTTCTTGTTGTCTGTCCTAAATAACTGTCTATTGTCTCAGTATGTGTTTCTATTGTCTCATAGCCTAAAGCCTCTCTTAGCGCATTATGTTTTAATTTTGCTACATTTTTTTCTTTTCCACTAGCATGTAATACTTCCAATTCTGTATATGTTCTTTTCCACTTATAATAAGTACTCAATGGTACGCCTACAAAATCAGCTATTTCTTTAATTGGATATCCACTTGTTATCATATTTTCTATTTCTTTAAGTTTAGGCATAACACAATGGAAATAATCATACTTTGCAGGTATACCCCTCTTAGGCATATGACCACCAACTTTCTTAATTCTCTGATTTTCTCAAATCTGTGCAATAAATAAAAATGCTTTCTAATCTTCTTAATTACTAATTTTCACTTGAATTTTAAAGCTTTATTTGTTTTTCATTTTACATCATTTTCTCAAGTTTGTCACTACTATGTTATACAATATAGCACACTAAAATTACCTAATTTTTGTAAATATTACAAAAATTAGAAAATAAATACATAGCATAGCAATATAATGCTATTAGTAATACACTATTTAGCATAACACACTATGTTAATAGTAACATAATATAGCACAATAATATTATACTACCTTGCATAACAATGTATGTTAATAGTAACATAGCAAAAATATCTTTTATTTTCAATTTTAAGCTGATTTATATAAAAACATAGAATTATACCTCTTATATCAGAAATACAATTCTATATAAAAATTAAGAATGATACAGATAAATATTTGGTATTCAATAATGCAAAAAATATAAACAATTAAACTACACTTTAAATTATATATTCAAACGTGCCCCAAATCAAGTTTTATAAAAATATTAAAAAAAGTTTTAAAAAAGTATTGACATGTGTTATAACAAATGATATACTTATAATTGCAACAAGGGCACGACGCATAAATGCACTTTGACAAATTAATATAGAAGGAGGAAATACTAATGATAATAGCTTTAATTATAGTAATGCTAATTTATACTGCTTATACACTTTATGTAGTGTATAAGGATAAAAACTCTGATAAATAACCATAATGGAATACACACCGGTTCGAGTCCGGTGGTGGTATTACCCTAAAAAAAATAAATTATTGGAGGAAATAACAATGAGCAAAAATTATTCAATATCCTATAATGAAATAACTAATAAATGCACAGTGAGAGTATTAAGAAAAAGAACTAGAGCATTTAGCATAATAAAAAAAATACCTGGTATAGCTTATGTTAAATCAAATGGATTAAATCACTGCTTAATATTCAGAGGAACCATAGAAAACTTTAAAAACGAACTAAATAAATTGTTGGAGGTATAAAGAAATGAATAAATCTAGATTATTATGGCTAGCACACAAGAAGACACAAAGATTTGTATCTGAAAACGGAGGAAATTATCATATAGCTTTAAGTTATATCTTGAAAAGATTACATTATGTAAATTCACTGTAAAAATAAAATTAACCATAAAGGCATACACACCGGTTCGAGTCCGGTGGTGGTATTACATCAAGGCAATACGTACCCAACAATAAATTAATTGGAGGTATAAAGAAATGGAAAATAAATTATATTGGGCCAATAAAATTAAGAGAGAAAAAGCTAAAAGAGAGGAAAAGTTAAATACGCAAGCCAATAGATTAAAATTAGATGCATTATACAAAGTCTATAACGAAGAGAAAATGAGATGTATTCAAGCGTATAATGCTTATAAAAGAGCAGAGAACGAAATAAAAAATGCACCTAAGAGATTTTTACTAAAAGACCACTATGAGAGACAAAGACTTGAACACTTCACAGACTATAAAGCATATAAACACTTAGTAAGAGCATTAGAAAGAATATTGGAAATACCGGATGAAGAATCAATATATAATTTAGAAAATTAACCATAAAGGCATACACGAGGGTTCGAGTCCCTCGGTGGTATTACATCAAGGCAATACGTACCCAACAATAAATTAATTGGAGGAAATTAAAATGAAAAAAGTTTATTCATTAACAATGACTGAAAAGATGCTAAAAGCAGTAGGAAAAAAGGAAGACAAAAAAGAAGATTCAAAAGTTATCGATTTATTTGCAGATTGGCTATGTTATATAGCCGAAAACGTAGATAAAGTAACCTTTGAGTAAAAAAAAAGAACCAGCTGGTTCTTTTTTTTTAAAATGCGGTATAATATAAATATATTTAAAATAAGGAGTGATTCTATGTTTAATTATTTCACAAGAAAACGTTTACTAAAGCAGCTTAAAAAAAATAATTCAGATATGGAAATTTATAAAAGGATTTTATTCTTTGAAAACAAACATTATTTAGAAAATACTTTGATAAAACCAAAGATTCAAATTTTTAAAGACAATAAATTATATGCTATAAAAATAGCCGGTCAAAAAATAGCAGCTGATTATTTTATAGATGTATTGC
>Ga0315555_1002212_pt1 | contig 13792 bp, 10 predicted proteins | sample SalMarSW160380MG_FD_202113 | JGI IMG/M metagenome (GOLD analysis project Ga0315555, IMG submission 202113) | Salt marsh sediment microbial communities from the Plum Island Ecosystem LTER, Massachusetts, United States - Salt Marsh Sediment SW1603-80 ... | reverse complement strand
CCCTGTCCTCCGGCCAGTATTATGGTCACAACTTTCGCCATATGCTTCACGTCACCTGGGATTTTTCAAAGGCTGACAACTAAATTCATTTTAATATTAATAAATAATTTGATACTATAAAACCTGAATTATTCATCACTGAGCACGTTAGCGCCACGGAGGACAGATAGATTACATACCTTTTTACAGCCCCGGGGATTGGAATATGATTAATCAACTTACTCCCTCTCTCCATTACCTTTATTATAGTTTTGTTACACGGCGGGCAGTCAAAATAATTTGTGAAATCAGTGGATTGAGAAAGACAAAAAAGTCCACCAATTATCCTAACTGTCAATTTGTTTATCTGTTGTTTTTTAGTTTTTGCACTGTATTTATCTGATACCTGACACCCGATACCTGGCTCTTAGCCACTGCACGACAGCGGCTGCAAGCAGTAGCTTGCTTTGGGAGTGATAATTTCTCTCTAAAGCCGGATAGCATGGCAAATCTGCCGGAAGGGAATCATCAGGATTTATCTTCCTGAAGGATATATTTTACCTGGCCCGGGATTTTTGCAGATGATGGCTCATCCTCCGGGCCGTTTGAATTTTTCCCCTTTTCGCCGCTTTTGGCGCGTTTCTTCTTTCCTCCCTTATGCGCTGGTTTACCACTTTCGGGTTTATGATCTTCTTTTGTTTGCCGAACATCATGACCATTTCCCTGCCCATTATCCAGCATCTGCTTTTTACGCGACGGGCGGCCACGTTTTTTCTTTTCCTGTTTGGGTGCCGGAGATTCAGTTTCATTTACGGCCGCATTCTCCTTGAGTCTGGCTAATCGCTGAGCTTTGGCTTCCCTGATCTCGCGAATGATTTTCTCAACCCGGGCAGATCGCGGCTTTGCTATTTTTCCCTCCGCAACCGGTTTTTTCTCGGCTTCTTCCTCCTCAACCGGAACAGATGGAGCAGCCACTTGCGTCAGATTCTCGGGGTGAAGCGTCACTTCTCGCGGCAGGATATGGTAACGGTTCATGACCAAAGCCCATTGATCAATTTCCTCCTTAAAGAAACTCATGCGAGCCCTGGACGGATTGAAGTGCGAGGGCACTTCATTACGAAAAGCCATTTGTGTCAGTTCGGATACTTTAGCAAGCCCCAGATATTTGGATGCCTCTATGGGACTGAGCAGTGTTTTCGGAGCTTCATAAATCCGGAAATTAAATTCTTCTTTGATCCAGTCATTAACCCACTGGGAATCCTCTTCATACAGACTGTCCAATATGGGTATATATTTTTCATCAAAACGGGCATAATAGATCTGCGCCAGACCCATTCTGGCCTCTTTTTCTTCCGGATCATCCTTCAGAATCTGCTTGTAAATTTCCTCCGATTTGTCAAACAGTTTCCCTTTACGGTAGGATTTAGCCAGATCCAGTTTGGCATCCAGAGAATTCTCCAGCCGGGCGTATTGCTCATAGTTCCTCATCGCTTCATCATATTTCCGGACTTTTTTAAGGGAACGGGCCAGCCATTTATATGCTATACCGTAATCCGGCCGGATTTTCAACAGCCTGCGAAGCGGATCAATAGCACGCTGATACTCTTCCCGTTCATAATATTTTCGTACCCAGTTCAACACAATAAAGAACTGGATGTGCTGAGGTAAAAAGGCGATATCCACATTTTCATTATACACGTCCAGGTGCGTACTGAAAATCATTCGTGAGCGCCCCTTTTTGCGTTTCGGATTGTTCAGCTCTGCTGAAATCTTTTTAAAGTGGGCCTGAACCCTCTGGCGAACGAAATTCTCATTCATCATTTCAATACTAAATTCCATTTCTTCAGATTCGCCGTTTCGAATTTTCTGGTCGCTCTCAATTTTTAATTTATTTAAAAATTCTTCCATCATCTCATTCGGCTGGGTAAGGGAAAGCTCCACATTTGACTGATATTCCTGCTTATTTATAACCAGAACAATCTTCATATACAGTCGTTGCTTTTCCAGGTCCCATTTGCGAATTTCCAGTGATATCAAATTGATGACAAATTTTTGCATCATTGCTCCACAATAAGTTGTCGCCTGTTAAATACTATTTTGTGAACCGGTGGACTCCTGCCAACCTTTCACGGATATTAATATAGATTTTTATATTAAACACCGGTTATAATCCGGAGTTGCATCAAATTTAATTGTAACTGTTATAGCATTTTTTTTGTACTATTGTTTCACCTGCTTGGTCTATGTCCTCCCCACTCACTCCTGCATTCTGTTACCCGATTGTACAATTTTTTTAATTTAATTCCCAAAGATGAATAAATCATGAAGACGGTAATAATTTTACCAGATTGGCATCGTTTTCAATAAACGGCTTTATTCTGCCCAAAGCAGATGTCAGAACTGTTGTAACACCGGGGCCATGCCCGGATATCACGCTGTTGGAATGGGCAATCACACCGATTGATATCGCTCCTTCGCGGTAAATCCAGCCATAGGATGAATCAGAATCTATAATCGCAACCAAATCTCCCAACTTTAAATCGTTCAGACGATATTCTTCAATGGCCTTTTCATCAAAAATCTGGATGTCATAATCTCCCGAATGGGCGGATATATTGCCAATACCGGCCCCCATTATCTTGGCCGGAATAAAGTGGGTAACCCCTGTTTCCAGTAAATTTCCATTGATCCTGAGCGGAAGATTCTGAAATAATGCGGGATCAATATTCATGACCAGTATATCAGGATAGAAATCCAGCAACCGCAGACCGACGCCGAATGATTTAATCAGAATTTTATCCCCCGGAATCATATCTTCCATAATTTCAGGCAGGAAATCCGCCATCACATGATCAATTCCACCATGCTTGCCGGTAATATGTCCTAACCGGTTCCTTGCTTCTCCCGTAATTACCTGGGCAACATTACCAATACAAGCCAGGACATTCAAAGCCCCGTTAGGTGAATATTCAGCGACAGATTTACCACCGTTTATAATACTGACACCGGGTTCCACATGATCTGCCATCCAGCCTACGGCAGGATCTCCGATACGTACATTATAAGCTACCCCACCCACACTCGGATAGACTTCAGACCTGCCTCCGGCGTTAACCACATAACCGGTCTTCCGTAAAGTGGGATGATCAATTTCACCGGTAACACTCAATCGTACCAGCTTCTCTGTATTTAAATTAAGTTTCATAAGCAAACACCAATTTCCTGTTTTTAAAACCGTATCAGGAAATCACTTTCCCGGATGATTCCGGCCGTATGTGAATGAATCGCCTGATACGGCCACCGGAGCTGTTTAATTTTCTAAATCTGGACTGGTAAAAAACCCGGTATCAGAATTGTATGTGATTAATTTCTAATAATGATTAATTATAATCCAGAATGAGCCAGAAAACAATATAAAAATCTATTTTTTAAGGAAAAAGTTCCCAATAAAAGTATTTCGAGAATGAAAGGTAATTAGGTGCAGGAATCAGGAAAGAAAGGTCAAAGATCAAAGAATTAAGACGAAAGATGAAAGGGGAAAAGGGGAAAGGGAAAGGCAGGTTTCAGGAATCAGGTGACAGGAAGCAGGAAAAAAAGACTCAAGGAAAAAGGATAAAGGCTAAAAGACAAAGGCTTCTCGTGAATAAAATTCCCGTCGAAAGCCGGACAGGCGTAGAATTTGTGGATATAAAAACAGTCGGCAGTCAGCTGTCGGTCAGTCTCGTAAGCGCTCACCGGACAGGCAGAAAAGCAGGATTAAGGAAGAAGACTGGCGGAAAAGGTGAGTATCTATCGGTTATTTGAGGTCGACCACCACATCGACCACCGCGTGTGCGGTATTCTGATCCTGGTTCAACAGAACTCCTTCGGTTGAGATCCGGGAGTCCTGAATATAACCGGCGGACTGGATAATAAGTGCAGCTGCCCGGGCCCGTTTTTCAGCCAGAGCCTTATTGTACTGAGTATTTCCAACGCCACCCTGTCCCAGTTGCACGGTAATATGCTGGGTGGGAAAGACTCGCAAAGCCACACCTATTTTTTCAAGTCTGGTACGATCCCGGCCGCTGATCTGGATCTGGCCCAGTGGAAATTCAATTCCATTCATCCTCATAACAATCTGATCAGATTGATATATCACATTAATATTTTCCGATGCCAGGCCGGTCCTCAGATTTTCCACTTTGTGCCGGATGGTCTGATCTTCGCCCAGTTGAGTCTTCAGAGTGGCAATATCTTTTCTGAGACGGTTTAGGGAATCCAGCAGTACGGTATTCTGTTTCCTCTGCCGATCCAGTTCATCCATCAACTCACTTACCGACTGGTTGATGGATTTAAGAGCCTCATCCACATTACCGGCAAAGGAAGAATGCACATTGAGCAGAAGTACCAGTTTATAAATTGAATCTTCCAGCTGTAGCATGTGATTTTCAAATGCCGCATCATCCCGGTGGATCTGGTGGGCTAGTTGCGCCAGGTACAGTAAATGTTTGCTCTCTTCCAGAAGACTGGCCGCCTTTTCTCCCAGCGAGGGATCATTAAAATTCTGAGCATTTATGATTGATTCCACTTCTTTCAGCAGCCCGATTACTTTACCATAGGTCTGTGGAGCGGTTTTCTCCGCATTCAAATCTTTCGATTCCTGAATAAGTATTCGTACTTCACTAAGCAATTTATTTTTCACTGCTTCATATTCTGCTTCCCGGTACTCTCTGATTACCTCATTTATCTTCTGTTGTGAGTTAGAGGAAGTTCCCCGGGATAAGCGGTCGGCCACTTCGTGCATTCCCTTCTCCGCCTTTTGAAAGAGGTCCGGTGCAAAATCATTGGCATCATTGGAAAGGGCACCATCACGGGCCTCAAATATGCTGCCCATGAAAGGCTTCAGTTCTTCTGCCTTATTGTTCAGATCAGAAAATAGTGAATATAATTGCGATAAATCTGAACTTTCCGTATCCGTGAGCGGTCTTTCCACCGCAACGGCTTTTAGCCGTTCCAGTTCTTTATAATAATCACCAAATTTCCGGGGAAAAAGGATATCGGCCCTGTTCAACCGCAGCGATATGACTAATTCATCCAACTGCATGAAGTCAATGGAATCCTGCGCGCTTGCCAGCTGAAAACTCAGTATCAGAAGAAGTGTTATCAGAATCAGTTTAAGAGCCACGATATTTCCAATATTTAACTGATTAATTTAAGAGAATTTAATAATGATTTAAAGGAAAATAATTAAAGATGTTCCCGGGAGTCAAAGATTTATGTGATTGTACCGTTTACTATTATAACATTCCACGGTCTGACCCCTTGTCCGGCGGCACAGCCAGGTGAAGAGAGAGAAAGTAAAATTTGGAGAAGATAATTCATAACATCTATCTGTGAAAAAGGCATAATCATCTATGATTTTCGGAATGAGTAAAAACTCAGCTGAAAACTATAAAAAAATTTTCAAATGAAAATAGAGTACCATTGTGAGCTGCATTCCTGGAAGAGTCTAATGCCTAAATATATTTTGCTTTACTTTTTTAGGTCTGTTATTTATTTTAATCCGAAATTTCTGTAGAATAACCAGATAGAATAACCACATGAGGACCTAATGGAACAGAACAAACGCAGTCTTCCTAAAAATGCTTACCGCAAACTCGAACCCGGTGAAGAATACTTACCAGTGGTTCCGGCTGATCAATTCCTGCCGGAAGCGACTCCCTATTCCATTCTATGGGGAATGTTTTATGCCGTTCTTTTTTCAGCGGCTGCGGCTTTTCTGGGGTTGAAAATTGGACAGGTATTCGAAGCGGCTATTCCCATCGCTATCCTGGCGGTGGGCCTTTCGGTTTTTCTTAAACGGAAAAATTCTCTTTCGGAAAATGTCATCATCCAGTCCATTGGTGCGGCATCCGGGGTGGTGGTGGCCGGTGCAATTTTTACCATTCCCGGTCTCTATATACTGGGGCTGGACGCCACATTTTTCCAGATATTTCTGACGTCTCTGTTCGGCGGCTTTCTGGGTATACTTTTTCTCATTCCCTTCCGGAAATATTTTGTCAAGGATATGCACGGAGAATTTCCTTTTCCTGAAGCCACTGCAACCACCGAGGTCCTTGTAGCCGGTGAATCGGGAGGAGAACAGGCAATGATCCTCCTGAAAGCTGCAGCGGTAGGGGGTTTATATGATTTTCTGGTGTCCGGCTTCGAAGCCTGGAAAGAGGTGGTATCCACCACTGTTTTCGGGTGGGGTAAAGCCCTGGCTGAATCCACCAGGCTGGAATTCCGCCTTAATATTGGGGCAGCGGTCACCGGGCTGGGTTATATCGTCGGCCTGCGATATGCGATGATCATTGCAGCCGGGTCATTTCTGGCCTGGTGGGTTCTCATTCCCATGGTCTATTTTATCGGACAGTATATCCCCGGTCCCATATTGCAGTCCGCCCAGCCCATTTCGGAAATGTCTCCCCTGCAGATTTTTTACGATTACGTCCGGCATGTGGGTATTGGGGGGATTGCAGCCGCTGGCATCATCGGCATTATTAAATCCTGGCGTATAATTTTTGGTGCCTTTAAACTGGCCAAGGAGGAAATTTTCGGCGGCGGCATCACCCAGCAGGAAGATTCCCAACGAACCCAGCTGGATGTCCGGATGAAGTGGGTAATTTCTCTGATTATTCTAACCCTGTTTGCCATATTCATCTTTTTCGCCATTGGGGTAGTAAATAAGATCGGTTTCGCCATAACGGGATTGCTGATTGTAACCATTATTGCTTTCCTGTTCACCACGGTTGCGGCCCGGGCAATTGCCATTGTAGGCACAAACCCGGTATCCGGCATGACCCTGATGACGCTAATACTCTCCTCCGTGATCCTGGTACGGGTAGGTCTTTCCGGGAAGGCAGGTATGCTGGCAGCACTGCTGATCGGTGGGGTGGTATGCACCGCCCTGTCCATGGCGGGCGGATTCATCACCGACCTGAAAATCGGGTACTGGCTAGGGACCACTCCCCGCACTCAGGAACGTTATAAATTTCTGGGAACAATCCTGGCGGCAATATCGGTAGGATTCGTCATAATGGTGCTTCACCAGACCTTCGGTTTTGGTCCCGGCGGCCTGGAGGCACCGCAGGCATCCGCCATGGCTGCAGTGCTGGAACCGTTGATGTCCAATCAACCCGCTCCATGGCTGGCCTATATGGCCGGGGTGTTCATAGCCATAATCCTGGAAATGATCAAAGTACCGGCGCTGGCATTCGCACTGGGAATGTACCTGCCCATTCATCTGAATACACCCATTCTGATAGGCGGTATTATCTCACATATAGTTTCCACCCGCTCCAGGGACCAGGAACTGAATAATGCCCGCAGGGAAAAAGGAACCCTGATTGCTTCGGGATTCATTGCCGGGGGAGCTATCATGGGAGTGGTATCGGCATTTATCATCTATGCCGGTCAGGAAATTATCCGCCCGGGATGGACGATCGTACGTGCCCTAGGCACGGTTTATGAACACTGGACTCAATCCAGTGGTGCCGAAATCCTGGGTTTCGTCATGTTCGTTCTGTTGTGCATTTATATGATCTGGGATGCCATGCGGACCGGAAAACATTAAAGAACAATAAGATCTGGAATTACCACGAAGTGACCGTTATACGGAAGATCAAAGGTAAAAATAATTGGCACAAAATACGAAAAAAGGCAAAAAATAAAAGAAAAAAAGAGAACATTGCCGTGAGCCTTAAAGCCTGATTCTCAGTGTACTCTATCAGCAAATTTGACTTGGCAGGCAGGCCTGAGATAGACAACAGAAAGTCTAGGTTGCCCGGCATCCGGAGTAAAACCTGGGGATACAGGATTTGTGAGGCAGTGGAGCCAATTGAGGCGTTCTAGAGTAATCCCCAGCGCTTGCGGAAAAACCACTCCAGGCTGAATAGGAATATCAATAAAATAAGCCAGTAGATTTTATTCCAGAGTACGTAATCCATGGTCAGCATCTGAACCTGATCATAAAGCTGCATCCTGCTTACATTTTGCACAAAATGCATAACAGACCAATTCTGTCCCCCGGCTTCGGAGGCCAGCTGGCGCATCAGTCCGGGATCTGCTTCGCTTTCCTGCATTTCCAGTTCAAGCTGTTCGACCACGAATTTTCCTCTTATTTTCCCCAGATTCCGGTCCCCCTGAGAGGCTTCAATTTCATAGTTATAAGTGCCGCTGGGGAAACCCGCCGCACGGTAGGTATAGAATCCTCCCTGATTGGAAATAACATCCTTAAGTTTATAATCCTCACCGGTAATGGCAATTTTTACAGCAGCATCCTGGACCTGATGGTAGAACTCATCCAGTACCTGTCCGGAAAATTCCACAAATTCTCCCATGCGATACACTCTCTGATTGGGGCGGATCTGAATCTTCTGGATATCTTCCCGGCTGACCAGCCAACGCAGGCTGTTTTCAATAAATTTTCGGAAGAACAAATCCTTCACCGGATCATCCTGAAACTGGAAGTGCCAGCTGCCGAATCCCCCCGCACAAAGCACCAGGCTTTTTGTTTCATAACGTATGGAAGCCATTAATACCGGTGCAGGCCTAGTATCATCATCGATCCGGGCGTTAAGCAGGATACTTGCATCTTTTTCCGGCAGCAGGTTTTTCCCAAAAACGGTGACAGGGGGAAGATCCTTCCATAAATTCAATGTTAGCTGGGGATTCTCCTCAATGCGGGTAGCCGGATGCAGCAGTCCTGCGGCGGTAAGTGTCACCATGGCCTGTGTGCCACCGTCCGGGACCGATTTACCCGAAAACGGCAAAATGTCCAGAATGGGTTTCAGGCTGTTAAAGCTGGTGGAATTATTCAAAACCAAAAAAAGTGGCTTTTTACTGGTTTTGACAGACTGCAACATCGTGTTCACAATGCCCTGCTTGCTGCGCCCGGTGGGATAGCCCAGAAAAAGGAAAACATCCTGCGAATCCAGCACCACCTTTTGAAAATCCCTTTCATAAAAGCGGCCATTCACATCTTCGGTTAAAACAGAAAAGCGAACAGCAGGAATCTGTTTAAGAACATACAGCAGCATCCGCTGATCAACGGAAGCCTGCCCACTGACCAGCAATACTTTCAGCCTGCTTTTCAGCACATTTAAAACGAAAGTTTTCCGGTTATTCTGTTTGTTTACTTCATCCTTGCCGGGATCGATTTCCACAGTATACTGGGTTTCTCCCGGTTTCTCTGCCGTAATGGTAAAAACCACCTGTTTCTGAAATCCACTGGCAGGGAGATTGACCACCCTGGCGGCCAGCTGCTCGGATCCCCTGTGCAGACGCACAATCACTTCCAAATCGTCGTAGCCGGTATGCAGAACTGTAGCCCAGACAGTGGTAGTATCTCCGGCGTAAACAACTGCATTGTAACGGATTCCGGAGATCTCTATATCTTTTTTCAGGCTGCTGTCTCCAACCGTGACGGTATGAATTACAATGGGACTGTTCCGTGCGGTGACCAGCGGATTCGCGCCCTGATTGAACTGACCGTCCGAAAGCAGGAATACCGATTGAATATTATATTGAATCAGGCTGTCCAGGATACTTTCCAGGGCAGCTGAAATATTGGTTTGGCGGCCGGAAAAAGAGAGGGTATCACCAGCCAGGGGTGCCAGATTTTGAGCGAATTTATAGATTCTGATGGCCACCGAATCATTACCGCCTGCCTGGCGGAGATTTTCAAGCGCATAGCGCAGCGAATCTCCCCGCTGTCCATAGCCGTCTTTGATGGTCATACTTCTGGAGTTATCCAGCAATATGGCCACGGTAGGCGTCTCATGGCGTTTAATAATCAGCTGAACTACCGGCTGAAAAAAAATAAAAAATATCATGACAAGACTGAGGCTGCGTAAAACAGTCAGAAAAATTCTGCGTGGCCGGGAGAGGGGCGGGAGTGTGCGGCTGTAATAAAAAACCGCAATACCGATGAGCACCCATAAAAGCAGGAAAAAGATCCAGCCGGCTATGGAAAAATTGAGAAGCAGTTGTTCCACCATAAGTGCTACCTAGCAGCTCTCTCCCAGTCTCAGTGACGGGTAAACATTAAGATCCCGTGAACTGTAGTGTTGGCGGGAGAAATATTCCAATCCGACGCGGGCAATCATGGCGGCATTGTCCGTGCAATACTCCAGTGATGGCAATATGACTTTCATATGATACCTGGCAGCTTCATCCCTCATCCAGCGGCGCAGGAGCGAATTGGCGGCCACTCCGCCTGCCAGGGCAATCCGTTTGATCTGATGTGTGCGGGCAGCTTCAACTGTTTTTTTCACCAGAACTTCCACTGCGGCACGTTGAAATGAAGCGCAGATATCATTCAGATGCTGCCGGGACTTTTCCGGGCCCATCTCCCTGGTCAGATTTAGTACGGCAGTTTTCAAACCACTGTAACTGAAATCAAAATCAGCTTTTTTTATCAAAGCACGCGGGAATTCCACAAAATGAGGATTACCCTCCTCTGCAAGACGATCCACCTGTGGTCCTCCCGGATAAGGTAGTTGCAGAAGTTTGGCAACCTTGTCAAATGCTTCTCCCACTGCATCATCCCGCGTTTCTCCCAGAATGCGATAGCGGAGGTGATCCTGCATAACTACAATTTGGGTGTGCCCGCCCGATACTACCAGGCAGAGGAAGGGAAAGGATATGCTATGTCCATTCAGGAAATTGGCATAAATATGACCTTCCATGTGGTTAACCCCTGCCAGGGGTAAGTCAAGGGCCAGGGAAAGACCCTTGGCATAATTCAATCCTACCAGCAATGCGCCAATCAGGCCGGGACCACAGGTGACGGCTATTCCATCAATGTCCTGCAGACCGATACCGGCCCTGGACAGGGCTTCTCTGACGATGGGGATTATTTTTCTGACATGCGCCCGAGAGGCCAGCTCCGGTACCACCCCTCCGAAATTCACATGAACCTCCTGGGAAGAGATAATATTGGATAAAACTTTGCGTGGTGTGATTACTGCAGCGGATGTTTCATCACAACTGGTCTCAACTGCGAGTATAAATCTAAATGTATTCTGCATCAAATATCTTTTTCAACTTCCCCGTTTTTTCTGTACGATTAACTCAAAAAAGGGAGGTCGAGTTTCCATATATAAAACATTGGCATCAGTTTTTATATCTGCCTTCACCTTCTGCACACCCGGCTTCCATTCTTTTCGGAAATCGATGATAATCTGAAAATCCTGCATACCCAGATCGGCCAGAATCTTCTCTCCGCCTTTAACATAGATATTAGCGGTTGAAGGTAGCGGAATGACTTCCAGATTGGCCGGTTTATCAATCACCGTAACCGGAACATCCAGTACTTCTTTTTCAGCCAGGCGCTGTATATCGAATGTAGCCTTCACCTGTGTCGGATCATATTCGGCAAAATATTCACTGGACTCTTGAATTATAAATTCTGCGGTGAAAGGTTTAACCATTTCCTTGAACTCTTTTTTTTCGGTATAGATCCGGTCCACTTTTGTGAAAATTTCGGCCGGACCGGTAACCATCACGGAATCCGGATCCACCAGGATATCCACCAGAATCATTCCCGGTGGTTCATCCATATCGTAATCAACTTCTACCGGGAGTTTTTTCAGCATTTTTTGGTCAATTTCCATTATCAGGGTGCGCGGCCGCAGAATGGATTTTACCGTCACATCCAGTTCCCGCGGGAAATTTACATATTCTGGGTGTTCGCTGAGATCAAATTCGGCGTACCGGGACACACCCGACAGATCAATCATATAACTCACTTTATAAAACCGAAGACGCAACAGATCCAGTCCCTTGCCGATAAATTCCACATGCACAGAATTGCGATGGGGATATTTGTATATTTTATCCTGGTCCAGGTTGGAATACTGAATTGGAATATCCATGGCGTATTCATACACTTTATTCATTTTCACCATGAACCAGAGGATAAATGCCAGGAAGGTCACTCCCAGAATGGACCGGTAATTCTGTCTCAGCGAGGATAATTTTGGAATCATTTTCATGTATCAGGGTTCCTTTTCTCGGGAATGACTTACTTTCAGGACAATATGATCGCCTGCTTTCATATTAAGTGTCCGGGCGGCATTGCCACAATTCTGGGCAAGTTGCAAAAAACCACGGCTATCCCAGGTCAACAGCAGTTGGTCAACTGCCGCTTCGGCAAAGGTTCGCTTAATGCCGTAGATGAAGGAGTGGTTAATCTGGGCCCTTACATCGGGCGGGCTTCCCAGGGTTTTCCAGTCAGACAGGGTAAAATTTACAATCAAATTCCCGAAATGATCCACATGAATCACCTTCAGGCGGTATTCATCATCTTCAAGGTCATCGAAAGACTCATAGAAAGAGGTAAGATGCTCCAGCGGTTGCGAAAATTTATCCGGAGATTCACCTTTGAGGATACGCACCGCAGCCGGGGCAAATATATCCCGGCCATGGAATGTGGGGCTCACCTTGGAACCGAAGAGTTCTGTGCGGATCCGGAAAGCCCGGTAACCGGTGGTGTGGAGAATATAACTGAATATTCCATTATTGGGTCCGATAAAATAGTAATCCGAAGTTTTCAGAATCAGGCAATCCCGCCCTGTTCCAACCCCCGGATCCACCAACGCCAGATGAATGGTTCCCGCCGGAAAATAAAAGGCGTAATTCATGAGGGAAAACGCCGCCTGGCGGTAATTAAACGGTTGAATGTTATGGGTAATATCCACAATAGAGACATCGGGAATGCTATTCAGCAGTACACCTTTCATGGCGCCCACATAACCGTCTTCCGTACCGAAGTCCGTTAAAAGAGTGATGATGCACTGACGTGTTTTCATTCTTATTTTTGACATTTTTTACAAAAAAAAGTGGAGCGGCTATTTATTACCGTTTTCTCAATCGGCGTTCCGCATCTCATGCAGGATTCACCGTACCTCTGGTATACTTTTAAAAAATTCTGATTCTCCCCGTTAATGCCCTCTACCGTACGATAAGCGCTGTAGGTGGTTCCAAAACGTTCTGTGGCCAGTTTCAGTATTTTTTTTATTGAATGATAAAGTGTTTTTATCTCACGTTCCGTTAAGCTCTGCGTGTTTCTTGCCGGACGCAGACCTGCATCGAACAATATTTCGCTGGCATAGATATTTCCTATACCGGCCAGTACCCGCTGATCCATCAGAAACGACTTCAGAACCAACTTTCTTAAATGTAATAATTTCTTGAAGTTATTTAAAGTAAAATTTTCCTGCGTGGGATCAGGTCCCAGGTGAGCGAAATTCGGGATCTGCCGGTAAAGGTAGATTTTGCTGAACTTGCGCACATCCTGAAAGAACAGCTGCAACCCGTCAGAGAAACGGAAATGAATATGAATGTGGCGTGGATAGAGTGAAGTGGCCGAATCACTGATAAAGATACCCGACATTCCCAGGTGGTATACCGGATAGACATCATCCACCGTCCAGTACATGAATTTACCATAGCGTTCTACCTTCAGAAGGGTTTTCCCTTCAAGTGACTGCTTAAAAGCGGCTGCCGTGATGTTTTGGAAAATTATCACGGGGTTTGCTGTTACTTCTATAATCCTGGCGGACAGGTAACGGGCGGCAATCTGACGGACAATCGTTTCAACTTCCGGTAATTCGGGCATAGATGTAATTTCTCCTGAATAAAAAAATTACCTGAATTGTATTGAAAATCCAACCCAACTGTCAATTGATTTTTTTCTTTTCATCTGTTTCACGCTATCCTGGCTGTAGAGATTGCTGATGAAGGATAAAAGCTTAACAATAAGGTGCCAGGTATCAGGTTTCAGGCATCA
>Ga0315555_1002210_pt1 | contig 13798 bp, 18 predicted proteins | sample SalMarSW160380MG_FD_202113 | JGI IMG/M metagenome (GOLD analysis project Ga0315555, IMG submission 202113) | Salt marsh sediment microbial communities from the Plum Island Ecosystem LTER, Massachusetts, United States - Salt Marsh Sediment SW1603-80 ... | reverse complement strand
GGACTGAGGGAGGGTACGGCAGCCTTGGGCGCCGGGGCGGAGCGGGGCCCCGCCCCGGCTGGAGGCTCAGGAGGGCTGAGCTGAGGGTCTAGGGGATCCCCTCCGTAAACTCCGGGCAGACGACCGGCCCGCCGAGCGAGAAGTAGTGATCGAGCGTCCTCAACGGGGGATCGTCTCCCGTTTGGCAGAGCGCGTGCGCGGACGCACGCGCCACGCATCCGCAGACCTCCTCAAAGACGTCGGGCGAGGCGTCCGCGAGCGCCGCGAGAAGATCGCCGAAGCCGGCGTCGCACGGGAGCCGTACCGTCTCCTCCATCCGAGCGCATTCCGCTCCGCCTGACGGGAAGACGACGACTCGAACGACCTTCCAGCCCCGGGCGTTCATGGCGACCGGCCCGGATCCGGCCGCGTTCCGCACGAGGACGCCGACGAGGAGGACCGCACCGGCGAAGGCGGCGGCGAGGCGGCGATCCGTCGAACGTCGGGCCGATTTCCCGTGAATCCGGAACGTCCCCGTCCGTGCGAGCGTCGTCTTCCGCTTCTGCATCGGTACCACCTCCTGGTCCCCGGGTCGGGGATCCGGCCCGCCGGAGTCCCAGCGGGCAAAGCGAAACGCAGACCCCTGGGTCTGCGCCTTCGTGTCGGTCCTCGTATGCTCGGCTGCGCTTCCCGCTACCCGGGCACGAACGGACCGACGGTCTTCGTGCGAACGTGAAGGAGAATCCGGACGGCGATCTGTGTGCTCGTGGACCATCCCCGCGCGTTCGACATCATGGGCGCATTCTAGGCGCAGGCGGGGGGAGTGTCAAGACCTAGACTTGTCTCACGCAAGATGAGCATGAAGAGGGCCGGGGTTCTCACTCAAGGTGAGCACAGGCGTCGATCAGGAGCGGGCGTGAGTCGCAGTCTGGGAGGCGATGATTGTTACGATGAGCGACTCGCGTGTGATGACAATGGAAGAGCTGGTCGCGTTTCTCAAGTCCAGCGGAACGCTGAGCTTCCGAGGGAAGACGCGTCAGGAGACCTACGCCTGGGTCGAGAAGATCCTGCGGCAGTACAAGTATACCTCGCGCTCGAGGGCGGAGAGGGGATTGCTGCGGCAGTACCTCGGGAAGATGACCGGCTACTCCCCCGCCCAGTTGACGCGCCTCATCGCCCAGTACCGTCGCACGGGGCACGTGAAGCTGCCGGTCTACAGGCGCCATCGCTTCCCCGTCAAGTACACTCGGGAAGATCAGGCGCTTCTGGCGGGGGTCGACAACGCCCACGACCAGCTCTCAGGAGCGGCCACCCAGGCTGTCCTCCGTCGGGAATACAGCGTGTTCGGCCGCAAGGAGTTCGAGCGTCTCAGCACGATCTCGGTGGCACATCTGTACCGACTGCGCCAGGGGTTCGTCTACCGCCAAGGCAGCCGTACCGTGCACAGGACGAAGCCCACCACGGTTCGCTTTGCCGAGCGCAGAAAGCCCGATCCCCAAGGTCAGCCCGGCTTCTTGCGCGTGGACACCGTCCACCAGGGAGACCGGGACGGAGAAAAGGGCGTCTACCATATCAACACGATCGACGAGGTGACCCAGTGGGAGAACCTGGGATGCGTCGAGCGGATCAGCGAGCACTACCTGGTCCCTGTGCTGAAGGAGATCATCGCCCAGTACCCGTTCCGGATCCGGGGATTCCACGCTGATAACGGAAGCGAGTACATCAATCATGTCGTGGCGGAGCTGTTGGAGAAGCTGCGCATCGAATTCACCAAGAGCCGCGCCCGGCAGACCAACGATCAGGCGCTCGTGGAAGGCAAGAACGGGAGCATCGTGCGCAAGCAGATGGGCTACGGATGGATTGCTCAGAGTGAGGCAGAGAAGATTCAAGCCTTCTACAGCGAAACGCTCAACGTCTACCTCAACTACCACCGCCCGTGCGGGTATGCGACCGAGGTCGTCGATCGCAAGGGCAAGATCCGCAAGCGCTACGATTCATACCTCACGCCCTACGAGAAGCTCAGGAGTTTGTCCCGCCCGCAGCAGTACCTGCGGCCGGGCAGGACAATGACGGAGCTGGAACGGATTGCCCAAGCCCACAGCGATACCGAGTACGCGCTGCTCGTCAAGCGGGCGAAGGCCGAGCTCTTTCGTTCCTTCCCTCCGCCGGGTACAGTGGCATGACGGCTCACGTCCTCATGCTCATCTTTCAATGAGAGAAGACTGGATCCGTTCGGCGAAAGGGGGAGCGAGATTTGATTGCGCCGTTCGCTTCCGCAAGAGGGCGGACCCTCCGTCGACTTCACATCGCCGGAATGGACCGATACCCTTGAGCGTGGTCCGCGGGGACGATCGCGTCCGAAGGGGTCGTCGACGACTCGGTGGCCGGAGAGGGCCGTCGGAACGCGGATGTCGCTCTGTGAGGAAAGGAGAAGGAAGAGGATCATGAACGACGGGGATCGGTATCGACCCTCCGAAGCGGTCCTATCCGGTCGAACGGCGGACGTCTACTTCCTTCACGCCCGGGACGTCCTGATCGCCGAGGGGAGGGACCCGACGGTGACGATGGAGGTCTTCGCCAGCCAGGGGGGCGTCCTGTGCGGCATGAAGGAGGTCCTCCGCCTCGTTCGCGACGCGTTGCCGGCCGATGGGCAAGCCTGGGCGCGAGAGGAAGGAGATCGGATCGCCCCGGGTGAGGTCGTCCTGCGGATCGTCGGCCCTTACCGGCGGTTCGGGATCTACGAGACCGCGATTCTGGGGATCCTGGCGCACGAGACCGGGTGGGCGACGGCGGCGAATCGATGCGTGGAGGCCGCGTCGGGAATCCCGATCGTTCACTTCGGTGCGAGGCACGTTCATCCGGACGTGGTCGCGCGGTTGGAGTACGCGGCGGTCGTCGGCGGCTGCAGCGGCTGCGCGACGCCGGCGGGAGCGGAGCTTGCCGGGATCGTCCCGTCGGGAACGATGCCTCACGCCTACATCCTGTGCATGGGGGACACCGTGGAAGCGATGAGGGCGTTTCATCGACACGCCGATCCGACGATCAACCGGATCGCCCTCGTCGACACGTTCAAGGACGAAGCGGAGGAGAGCCTTCGGGTGGCCGAGGCGATGGGGGGCGACCTCTGGGGCGTCCGGCTCGACACCCCGGTGGAGCGAGGTCGGGTCACCTCGGACCTCGTCCGCGAAGTCCGTGCGCGGCTCGACCAGTCGGGCTTTCCGAACGTTCGGATCGTCGTCAGCGGCGGAATCGACCCGGAGGCGATCGATCGGTTTCGCCGGAAGGGCGCCCCTGTCGATGCGTTCGGGATCGGCCACGCCATCTCCTCGGCGCCCCCGATCGACTTCACGGCCGACATCAAGGAGATCGAGGGCAGGCCGATCGCGAAGCGAGGGAGGATCCCGGGGACGTCGGACGACTCAGCTCTCAAGCGCCGGTTCTGACGCGGGTGCGAAGCGCTCGAAGCTCCTATTCTTCGCGGGCTACACGTAGACCGACAGCCCGAGGAGAAGATGGAACGTCGCCAGCGCGAGAGCGGCGTACGCGATCCAACGGTGCAGCTTGAACAACAGACGGAGGGACCGCCTGTTCCACCGCCTGAAGACCATGGTCAAGGCCGCCGCGAGGAAGAGCGTGTACGTAGCGAGCCCGACCACAGCGATCACCGGAAGCGGGCCGACGTAGTGCCCGTAAGCGAACTCGCTGAGGAGCCTCATGTGGGTTCCTCGCGGATCGAGCGTGGTCGGCGACTGCGTCGTTGCAGGAAGACCGGGTCCCTGAATTCACTGAGACGTTCCATGTTTCCCCCCTATTCGTCGAGCCCGATCGAAACGACCGACCGTGCCTTGTGGTGCATCCTCAGACGGTCGCTCGACCGGCGATCTCCGGGCCGAACGCCACGGCGGAAGGGCCGCCCCGATCGCGCCCGCCTTGAGGATCCTGCTTCGGCTCATCGATCCCTCCGACGTGTTGAGAACTCGTCCGTCCTTGATCTACGATGGAGCCTAGGGACGGATCGTGAAGCGGGCAAACGGAACCTGTGAGGAACCGATGAGGATCGGTCGAAGGGGGCGGACATGAACCTCGAGTTGAGCGGGAGGGTGGCGATCGTCGGCGGAGCGAGCCGTGGGCTCGGGCGAGCGTGCGCGGAGAGGCTCGCCCGGGAAGGGGCGAACCTCGTGATCGTCGCCCGTGGAGCCGAGAGGCTTGAAGAAGCGGCGACTGCGATCTCCGAAGGGGTGGGGGTCGAGGTCCTCCCGATCGCGGCCGATCAACGCCGCCCGGAGGAGATCCGAACCGTCGTCGAGCGCGCGATCGAGCGATTCGGCCGGATCGACGTTCTCTTCAACAATACCGGCGGTCCTCCCCCGGGGCCGTTCGCCGATCACGACGACGCGGCGTGGCGGGCCGCGTTCGAGGGGACGCTGATGTCGGTCGTCCGATTCTACCGGGCCGTCGTTCCGATCATGCGCGGCCAGGGATGGGGGCGGATCATCAACGACGCGTCGTTCACGGTGAAGGAACCGGCCGAGCGGTTGATCCTGTCGAACGTCTTCCGCGTCGGGGTCGTGGCGCTGTCGAAGACGCTCTCGCGCGAGGTGGCCGGCGACGGGATCACCGTGAACTGCGTCTGCCCCGGCGCGTTCGACACCGATCGGCTCCGAGCGATCTTCCGCGAGCAGTCCGAGGCGAGCGGACGGGATCCGGAGGACGTGCGGCGAGAATGGGAAGGGAGGATCCCGATCGGTCGGTTGCAGCGTCCCGAGGAACTCGCCGATCTGGTCGCCTTCCTCGCCTCCGAACGCGCGGCGGCGATCACCGGCGCTTGCCTCCCGGTCGATGGCGGGATGACGAGAGGGCTGTTCTAGGTGTCTTCCGAAGGAGACGGGGGGGCATCGGACGCCGAGCGGCTCCAAGGGACGACCGCGTCGAGCGGCTTCCTTACAACGATCAGCGGATTCGGCCGGGAAACCAGAACGCATTCACCGCAGAGGTTGCAGAGACCGCGGAGGGGGAAGCCATGAGGTTCATCGATCGTACGTAAGGTCAAAAGCAGCGTCGGCCCCGGCTTGTATTCCTTGTCCTCTGCGTGACTCTGCGGTAGATGGTGTTGAGTTTGCTACTCCTTCACGTGCATGGGCACGTCGCAACAGACGAGCGTCCCGACGCCCGACTTGACGACCCTCACTTCCTGTCCGCACAGATCGCAGACGTAGACCTTCCCTTCCTCCGCCATATCCACCTCCTTCTCAAACGAAACGCCTTGCGCCGCAGAGGGCGATCGGTCCGCGGAGAACAAGACGCCGCTTGCCATCAAGCTTCTGCCTTCTTTCCGCCTTTGACCCCGTGGGTTTCGAATCCATGGGAAGAAGACCGTGTCAGCCTCTCCTCTGCGGCTCTGCGGCCGCCTGTCTCTACGACGGACTACCCCCTCTTCTTCATCTCCTCCAGGTCCTCCATCAGGGCCTGGAAGTCCTCCTCGTGATCGACCTCGTCCTGCAGGATGGAAAGGGCGATCTGGTAGGTGATTGGGTCCTTCCCCTCCGTCAGTTTCATCAATCGGGAGTAGACGTCGATCGCACACTGTTCTCCCTCGATCCCCTGCTCGATGATCGCCGTGATGTACGGATCGGTCGGGTCGAGGTAGGCGCAGTTCGCGGTCTTGCTCCAGTCGTTCGGGGTGGTGACCGGCGTGCCGCCGAGCTGGATAATCCGGTCGGTCAGCATCTGGGCGTGCCGCAGCTCGTCGGCGGCGTGCTCGGTCAGCTCGGTGATCGCCGCGTCCTTCATCGGTCCCTTCACGATCGCGGCTCCGATCCAGTACTGGTAGTAGGCGAGCCACTCGTCGGCGAACGCCTTGTTCAGCGCGTTCAGCAATTCGTCGACGTCGAGTCCGACGATCGATCTTCCCTTCGTTCCCATCTGTAACCTCCTTGATAGAGACAGACGTCGCCCATCGGCCCTGTGCCGAGGTCCGTCAGAATCCCCTGAACAGCTCCCGTTTCGCTCCGCAGACGGGACAGAACGCCGGTGCCTCGCCCTCGACGGTATGCCCGCAGACCGGGCAGATATGGATCGTGTCCAGGGTCGGATCGCCGTCCTCTTCGACCGTCCGCTTTGCGGCCTTGTACATCGTCTCGTGGATCTTCTCCGCCTCGAGGGCGTAGTGCGTCGAACGGACCGCGCCGGCCTCGCTCTGGAACTCGGCCGCGTTGTTGTACACCGGGTACATCTCGTTCACTTCGAAGTTCTCGCCGTCGATGCAGGTCTGCAGGTTCCCGGCCGCGTCCTGGATGTTCCCCAGCTCGCGGTAGTGGTTCGTCGCGTGGACCTGCTCGGCATAGGCGATCGCCCGGAACAGCCGCGCCAGGTTCGGAAGGCCATCCCTCTCCGCCTTTTCGCCGAAGATGAGATAGCGCATGTGGGCCATGCTCTCCCCGGCGAACGCCGTCTCGAGGAATTCCTTGGTCATCCTGTGCATTCGCTCTTCTCCTTTGATTTAGAGTCCCTTGAGTACTTCCAACAGTTCGCCGGGGTCCGGTACCGCGTCGATCGGGTAGACCTTGACGAAGCGGACCGTCCCCGACGCGTCGACGATGACCGACGCGCGCTCGCTGAACCCGTCGGCTTTCCGGAAGAGCCCGAAGGACGACGCGACCGCGCCGTGCGGCCAGAAGTCGCTCAGCAGCCGCGTCCTCTTGACGCCGATGGCGTCGGCCCACGCCTTCTTGGACGGCACCGGATCGACGCTGATCCCGAACGCTCGGACGTTCAGTTCGGCGAGCGCGTCGGCGTTCATCTCCAACGTCTCCATCTGGCGTTGGCAGGCGCCCGTCCACGCCAGGGGGTGGAACGACAGCAACCGGTTTCCGTTGAACGATGAGACGTCGATCGGCTCCTTGTCTTGATCCGGCAGCACGATCCTCGGTGCCGGGCTCCCGACTCGAATCGTCTCCACGGTCTCTCCTTTCCCTCGTTTCTACGATCCGACCCTCATCCGAGCCAGGTGCTCCTCCGGGATCGATCGGTCGATCCTCGGCAGTTCGTAGAGCGGTCCGTCTCCGACGCGTTCCCGGTACGACGCCGCGAACGTCGATCTCGGCGGGATCTCGTAGAGGACGCCGACCGGGAAGGCGTCCTTTACGTCGATCGCGAGTGCGAGCGCCCGATCGCGGTCGGTCGGATCGTGTTCCACCGGGATCGGGATGACGCGCTCGCGGTACCAGCTGACCGGGTGGTTCCCCCACGTGATGCACGGCTGGATGACGTCGACGAGGGCAAGGCCGCGGTGCTCGATCGCCCGGGTCAGGATCTCCGACAGATTGTCGATGTCGCCGGCGAAGCCCCGCGCGACGAACGTGCACCCGTGCACGATCGCCGTCGCGAGCATCTGCGCCGGATCGATCTGGACCCCGTCGAATTGCAGTCTTGTCCTCTCCCCGCGGGGGGTTGTCGGCGAGCCCTGCCCCTTCGTCAGCGCGTAGATCCGGTTGTCGTGGGCGACCACCGTGATGTCCGGATTCCGCCGGAACGCGTGCAGCAGGTGGTTGCCCCCCTCGCCGTACAGGTCGCCGTCCCCCGACGTGACGATCGTCTTCAGCTTCGGGTTGGCGACGTGGATCCCGATCGCGGCCGGAATGGCACGGCCGTGCAACCCGTTGAAGACGTTCGCCTTCAGGTAGTGCGGCAGCTTCGCCGCCTGACCGATCCCTGATACGAGACAGACCTCGTGCGGCGCCAGGTCGAGCCCGACGAGGGCCCGCTTGAGCGCGGCCAGGATTCCGAAGTTCGGGCAGCCGGGGCACCACTGGTTCTCGACTGGGCTTGCGTACTCTTCGATCGTCGTCATGGGATCCTCTCCACGATGAACCGGGCACCGATCGGGAGCCCGTCGCTCCGTCCGATCGTCCCCTCGATCGGCCATCCGAGGGCGCCTCGGAGGAGTTGAGCGAGCTGGCCGGTCGCGTTCCCTTCGACCGTCCAATACTCGGCGCCCTCTCGCAGCTCCACCTCGGGGAGCGGCCAGAGCTCAGTGAAATGAACCGCGCCGACCTTCCGGCCGTCGGCCCGCAACAGGTCGACGGCCTCGGCGATAGCGTACCTCGTCGATCCCCACCCGACGAGGATCAGCTCGGCGTCGTCGGTCCGATCGGTGCGCGGAGGGCGGATCTCGCGACGTAGTCGCCCCGCCTTCTCCAGGCGCTTCCCGACCGCCGCCGGACGGACGCTCCTCAGATCTTCGGTGATGTGCCCCTCGGGCGTGTGCTCGTCGCTGTCGATGTAGACGATCCGCCCTCCCTGCCCGAACGGCAGGCGAGGGGAGATCCCGGTCGCGCTCGGTGCGTAGCGCCGGTAGACCTCGAAGTCCTCCGGATCCGCGAGATGGTCCCCGGGGATCTCCGTTGGCAGGTCGAGCGAATCGAGCGAGAAGCGCGAATCCGCGAGGTACTGATCGGTCAGGAGGATCGCCGGAACCTGGTATCGATCGGACAGGTCGAACGCGCGGATTGTCAGCTCGATCGCTTCCTGCGGATCGGACGGCGCCAGGACGACCCGGGGGAACTCCCCGTGGCCGGCGCGGAGGGCGAAGAGAAGGTCCTCCTGCGCGGTCCGCGTCGGCAGCCCGGTCGCGGGGCCCGGACGCTGCGCGAGGACGATCACGATCGGCGTTTCGATCATCCCGGCGAGACTGAGCGCCTCGACCATCAGGGCGAACCCGCCGCCGGAGGTCGCCGTCATCGCCCGCGCCCCGGCGGCGCTGGCGCCGAGGGCCATGTTGATCGCGGCGATCTCATCCTCGGCCTGCTCGGCGAAGACGCCGAGGTCCGTTTCGCGGGCGAAGGCGGTGATGATCCCGGTCGAAGGGGACATCGGGTAGGCGCTGATGAATCGACACCCGGCGACCGCGGCGGCGACCGGGAGCGTCTCGTGCGCCGAGGCGAACGCGTACGAGGCGTCCCGCTTCGGGAGACCCTCGACTGGCCGGTCGCGCAACTGGTCCACCGCTCGGTCGAATCCCGCCCGCCCGGCGGCGACGTTGGCGCGGACGATCTCCTCGCCCCGCTTCGAGAACGCCGACGAAAGGACGCCCTCGAGGGCGGTGAACGGGAGGCCGACCGCGGCGCAGAGCGCTCCGGCGGCGACGGCGTTGGCGTAGAGTTCCTGGCCGCCGTGTGCGGTAGCCAGGGAGACGAAGGGGATCTCCAGATGATTTCCTCCGTTTGTTGTGGTGTCCGCCGAGATGACGAGCCCGTCGGGACGGAGCGCGTCCGCGTAGCGCTCGCGCGCGACCGGATTGAGGGCGAGGAGGACGTCCGCCTCCTCGCGCGTCGCGTTGCGGGGCTCGTCGGCGACGCGGATTCGGGCGCTCGAGTTCCCGCCGCGGATCCGCGACTCGAACTCCTGGGTTACGAAGACCGGGTAGCCGTGCGCCAGGAAGCAGCGGGCGACGACGTCGCCGATCGTCTGGATTCCCTCGCCGGCCGCGCCGGCCACGAAGATGCTGCGATCCATGGGTCTCCTCTCTCCTATTTCAACCCGCTGTGACGCGCGGCGATCTCGTCCGCGAGGGCGTCGAGCCTCTCCTCCGTCTCCTTCGTCGGCTGCCCCTTGGTCAGGACCGGGTCGAGCCACTCGGCCTTCAGGTTGGCGCAGAGCCCTTGGATCTGCTCGACCGCCTTGCTGGCCCAGCCGTACGACCCGATGATCGCCGCGTGCTTCAACTTCGGCCGGAGCGCCGCGGTCAGGTACGCGGCGAAGACGATGTGCGGATGCGGGCCGACAAGGACGGTCGGCGCAGCGAAGACGACCGTCGCCGCATCGACCAGATGGACGGCGTAGGCGCCGAGGTCGGTCACCGCCATGTTGAACGGTTCGACGTGGACTCCGCGGTCGGTCAGCGCTTCGATCAGGTGTTCGACCATCCGCGCCGTGCTGCCGTGCATCGACGTGTAGGGGAGGACGACGAGGTTCCTCGGCGGGTCGAGGACCCAATGCCGATAGGCGTCGACGATGAAGCTCGGATTGTCGTGGATCGGACCGTGGCTCGGGCAGATCGTCCCGAGCTCGTACGCCTCGAGCTTCTCGAGGTGGCTCTCGATCAGGTGGCCGAACGGCATCATGATCTCCGCGTAGTAGCGCTTCGCCGCCTCGTAGACGCGCGGGCGGTCGACGGCGAACAGGTCGTTCGTCGCCAGGTGCGAGCCGAACAGGTCGCACGTGAAGAGGACCCTCTCCTCGCGCAGATAGGTCAGCATCGTCTCCGGCCAGTGGACCCACGGGGCGTGGACGAACTCGAAGGTCCGATCCCCGAGCGACAGCGTCTCGCCGTCCTCGACGGTCGTGATCCGCCCCTCCGGAACCCCCAGATGGTCGGCGATCATCGGCTTCGCCTTCGGGCTCGAGACGACCTGTGTCTCCGGGTGACGGTCGAGGACCGCCGGGAGCGTCCCGGAGTGGTCCTGCTCGACGTGCTGGACGATCAGGACGTCGAGCCTGTCGATCCCGTCGAGCTGTCTTAGGATCTCCTCGCTCTTCGTGGGATCGGCGGTGTCGATCAACGCCGTCTTCTCGCTTCCGCGTACCAGATACGCGTTGTAACTCGTGCCGTCGGGGAGAGGGATCAGTTCGTCGAACAGCCGACGATCCCAATCGATCGCCCCCATCCACCAAATTCCCTGCCGAATCTCTCTGGCTCTCACGCTTCCTCCTGTACGGGTTCGCTGTCGGAACCGGCGGGAGAACCGACCTTCCAAGGTGGTTCTCGCCCGTGACTGGCTGGTCCCGTCACGCGGTCTTCTCGAACATGTCCTTCCCGGCGCCGCAGACCGGACAGACCCAGTCCTCGGGGAGATCCTCGAACGCCGTTCCCGGCTCGACTCCGCTCGTCGGATCCCCGACGGACGGGTCGTAGACGTAGCCGCAGACCGTGCAGATCCATTTTTCCATCGTGGGTTACACTCCTTCTCGGATGCGTTTTCGGTACTCGTTGTAGGTGAGCGGTTCGCCACCCTCACGCGTTCCGGCGCGGTCGACCGAGGCGACGAACAGCGAGTGGGTTTTCAGGTCGACCGTCATCTCCGGGATCACGGTGCACTCGTAGATCGCCACCGCGTCCGGGAGATAGGGTATCCCATACTCGGTCAGCTCGTGCGGGAAGTCGGCGAATTTGTCGACATCCCGTCCGGACTGGAAACCGAATCGACGGATCACGCCGGGACAGCTGTCGTTCTCCCGGTCGAGCACGCTGACGACGAACCGGCCGCTATCGGCGATCATCTCGTGGGTCAGCGACCTCACCCCGATCCCGATCGCCATCCGCGGCGGCATGTTCGTCACTTGCATCAGCGCGTCGAGGCACTGCCCGTTGATCCGCTCGCCCGCCCGAGCCGTCAGGATGTAGAGGCCGTGGGTGACCTTGAACAGTGCCTGGTTCAACGACGCGTTGTCGGTGACGAACGTGAACGCCATGTCCCTTCCTTTCGACCCTGTGCTACGCCGCGGCCTCGCCTTCGGATGCCACCGTGGGAAGCGGACCGGGGATTCGCTGACCGAGCTCGCGATCGGCCATCACCAGCCCGTGCCCGGAGTCGCCGATCAACTCGAGCATATCGATGACCCTGGCGACCGAGTTCTCCTCCTCGACCTGCTCTGTGACGAACCACTGCAGCATGATGCCCGCGGCGTTGTCGTTCTCCTCGCGGGCGATCTTCACCAGATCGTCGATCCTGCCGGTGATGAACTCCTCGTGCTCGAGCGCCGCCCTGAACGCGGCGAGCGGCGAGTCCCATTCCGCCTGCGGTTTGTCGATCGCCAGCAGTTCGATCCGGCCGCCGCGGTCGTTGATATGGTTGAACAAGCGGAGCGCGTGACCGACCTCCTCCTGCGCCTGAGCCTTCATCCACCCGGCCATTCCGTCGAGACCCTTCGCGTGGAAGTAAGCGGCCATCGAGACGTAGAGGTAGGCCGAACCGGCCTCGTGCATGATCTGCTCGTTCATCGCGCGTTCCATACGTTGTCCGATCATCGTCCATCACCTCCGTCGGGTTGTCCCGAGGATGGAGTCAGTATTCTCAGGTTTTCCGTTTCGTTCAACATCAAATCGATGGCCGTCTGCCAATGCTCGGCGAGCGGCTCCTCGCGCGCGACTCGGGCGAACTCGGGGTGCGTCGACGACCGCTCGTGGTCCTCGCCGCCCGCCGCCGCGCGGTGGTTCTCCGCCGTCCGCCTGCCCTTCGACTTCATCCGTCTTCCCCCTTCGAGGGGCCTTCTCAGGTCTGACACGCCGGGCAGTAGCAGGTCGAGCGCCCGGCCTGCATCACTCGCTCAATGGACGTTCCGCACCGCTCGCACGGCTCGCTGTCGCGTCCGTAGACGGAGAGCCGGTTCTGGAACGAGCCTCCCTCCCCCGCGGAACGCCGGTAGTCCGAGACGCTGCCGCCGATCGTCGTCCCGAGTTGCTCGATCGCGTCGTACAGAACGGAGGTGATCCCGGCGTGCAGGGCCGCGATCTCGTCCGCTCGGAGGGAGTTCGCCGGTCGTCTCGGGTCGACCCCCGCTCGCCAGAGGGCTTCAGCGGCGTAGATGTTCCCGATCCCGGCAATCTTCCGCTGATCGAGGAGCAGTTGCTTGATCGGCGTGCGCGATCCGGCCGCGAACTCGGCGAGCACGTCGACGCTGAAGTTCGGCCCGATCGGCTCGATCCCGAGCTCCCTGTCGAACCCGTGCGGACAGAGGGAGACGGTCCCCAACCGGCGCGGGTTGACGAAGTAGACGCAATCCCCCGAATCGAGGCGGAGGATCATCCGCGTGTACGGGATCTCGTCGGCCGAGCGATCGAGGCGGAGCCGCCCGGACATCCGCAGGTGGACGATCAGGTCCCCGCGGCCGTCGAGGCCGATCACGATGTACTTCCCGCGACGCCTCACAGTACGGATCGACGCACCGACCAGCTGCTCCGCGGTGACGGTCAGTCGATCGTCGAGGATCTCGGCGCCGGCGATCCGCGTCCCGGCGATCGGCGTCAAGCGGCGAACAAGCGTCTCGACCTCGGGCAGTTCAGGCATTTCGAACCTCCTTCGTCCGGTCCGATTCCTCACGACAGCGTGCGCAGACGCCGTAGGCGTACGTGCAGACCGATTCGACGAGGTGTCCGGCCGCACGGACGTCGATCGGCTTCCCGTCCTTCACCTCGACGTCGTAGACCTCGCCGCAGACCCGGCAACGGAAGTGGGCGTGCGGGTCGAGGTCGGCGTCGTACCGCGCGACCGCCGGATCGACGGTCAACCGGAGGATCATCCCCGCCTTCGTCAGCGCGTCGAGGGTGTTGTAAACCGTCGCCCGAGAGATCGACGGGAACTTCCTTTTCACCGCCGCCAGCACCTGATCGGCCGTCGGATGTTGCCTCGACTCCCGCAAGCATTCGAGGATCGCCAACCGTTGGATGGTCGGGATGAGACCGACTTTCCTCAGCATCTCGGCGTGCTCCGCGGATCTCATTTTCGACAGATTATGATCTTGGATATAGTCTAAATCAAGAGCGCCACGTTCCTCCTTCCCATTTCGGCCTGCGCTGCCAGACCGATTCTGGCATATGCAGACATGAGGCCATTGACAAGGGATAGCGACCGAGTATAATTGCGTTTGTGCAATGAGTTAACGGCACAGGTAGAAAATTGCGCAATGGTAAAACCTTCACACCGACAAACCTCTTCACAAGCCGAGCGACCGATGGAAACCCAAATACGCTACCCGATGAAGGGAAGGAGGTGCTCGACATGACGACACAGAAGAAGGGACCGTCGAAGACCCCCAAGAAACC
>Ga0315555_1002206_pt1 | contig 13823 bp, 14 predicted proteins | sample SalMarSW160380MG_FD_202113 | JGI IMG/M metagenome (GOLD analysis project Ga0315555, IMG submission 202113) | Salt marsh sediment microbial communities from the Plum Island Ecosystem LTER, Massachusetts, United States - Salt Marsh Sediment SW1603-80 ... | reverse complement strand
CCCTTTCAGAACCCGCCTGTCTTCAAAGTGTAGGGGTGTCCCTCAGGCTTGGATTCCGTGAACGAAGATATCCGCGATTGTCTTCACTTTGTTGATTGAAAAATCAGGACTTCTGTGAAGAGGAGCGAAGTCGAGGACACCCGCGATCAGGCAGAGAATGCCGTCAATGACATCCTGGGGCTTGAGCTCCGCGCGCAACTCGCCCCGTTTGATTGCCTCTTCAATCAGCGGGCGAAAACTACCAACTGAGTCGATGTAGACCTGGTTGCGCTCGCGGAATTTTACATCGACCTCGGCGGTCTGCTCCGACAACTGGAGCAGCACCGTGAGAATCGCCTGATATTCTTTATTTTCAACAAGTAAACCGAAGAGGTTGTGCAACAGTCTGCGTATCCGTTCGACGGTGGGAAGCTTGGCATTGCGGGCCTCGCGAATCACCCCGACCATTAGCGATTGAGCGCGCAGCAGGATCTCATCGTAGATCTCAAGCTTATCCCGGAAATGGTGGTAGAACGCGCCGCGAGTGACTGACGCCTCCTGCGCGATGTCCTCAATCCTGGTCGCGCTGTAACCTTTGAGCTGCATTACCCGGATCCCCGCTGCAATCAGGGTTTGGCGTGTTTTTTCTGCCTCTTCGCTGGTTCGGCGCATGGTTCTTCCCACGGTATTTTTCCGGTGAATGAAGCGGTCTTGTGCCGGATGTTCTGGTTCCACAATGGTAAACATACATGAATGTATGTATAGGGATCAGTCTTGTCAACTGGGCGGATCATCTTGCCCCTAAGGCTCTGGAGAACGTTCACGACCAGCCGCCTATTTTTCGGCCTGCAGCAGCGCGGCCTGCGAGAAGGGGACACAGCGCGGTCCGAGAATGCGGAATCCCGCGCGCCGTGCGATGTCCAGCGTAACCCTGAAACGGTTATTTGTCACATGCAGGAGCGGTTCGAGGATCAACAGGAGGGATTCCGGTTTCAGGGCATCGTGCACCTGCGAGAGAAACGAAAAAGCGTCCGGTACCTCGTGAATCATCATCGAGGCGAGGGCGAAATCCGCCGACCGCGGGTCCAACCTGATGTCTCCTGGTGCGGCATGGTGGAGGCGGATACGGTCCTGCAGGCCGAGTTTCACTGCGCGGCGGGCCACTTTGCCGAGCATTCCCCGCTGGACGTCGACAGCGATCACCCTTCCATCGTCGCCCACCATACGGGCCATTGCGATCGAAAAGACCCCGCCGCCGCACCCGAGGTCGAGCACGGTCATTCCGGGTCTGACCAGATCGCCGAAGATCTTGTCGGGATTGTGCACCAGCGTGCGGAAGCGGTTGTCGAAGGTGCCGACGACCCATACGGGGCATACATGACCCGCGTCGCCACGAAAAGTTCTCCACAAATTCGCCAATCCCATCGAGAATCTCCTCGTTCACTGAAGGCCAGTTGAAAAATATCACCTATCGATTCTTTCTCAAAGGTGTCCATCGTTGCCGCTCTGCCGGGAGGTGCCAGCTCAAATTCGTACTGGAGACTGTGCCGGACTGTTGTGGGCGGTTATTTTGCCCTTTGGGTTAACAAAAACCAGGGGGAACGATGGAAGAGCTGCGACAGTCTGTGGACGCCATCCGGAGCATTATGGCTGTCTGGGCGCTTGCCAGTGCAATCGCGTCGTATGAGATCGCCCGCATCCACCTAAAGATCGAACGACGCTGGTATGCCAGCCGCTATTTCTGGCTCGGCCTGTTGGGAAACATCCCGGCGTTGATCGGCTTTGCGGCGCACGTTCATTTTTCACTGATAACGGGGAGGAAAGAGGGGGGAGCGGAGCAGACGCCGAAGTCGGAATAGGGTGGGAATAAAATCCTTCAGTAGTGTTGACCGCTGTTATACATAATCTGGGACAGTATACTAATATTTGAAATATTAGTATACTGTCCCAGAAGTTAGACATTGTGACTAATTAACTTAGCCAAAGCTTCTCCTTCAATGCCACGAGCCGTTTCGTCCAATAGACCATCTTTTCTTCGCATTCGACGGGTCCGGCGAGATCGCGATGGACGACGGTGATCGAGGCTTTTTTCGGCCCCTTCTTTTCGACGACGATCTGTAAAACCGTCTTTCCGCCGGGCCAGGGGAAGGTGAACAACGGATTGCCGGAGAGCACCTTCTGCTCGGGTTTCGGCAGTTTGACGTCGATCCATGCGCCGCGTTTGCGTCCGTCAACAACGAACGCGATCAACTCTCGATCGCTGACCGGAAACGTTCGCAGGCGGCTGATTTCATAATGGCCGTCGGAGCGCTGGTGAACGTCGCGCAGCCCGCGTTCGCGTTCGTACTGGACGGTCACCTCCTGCTGCCACCAGGGGCTGGTCTTGCCCGCCGCCTTGACCGCCGCGACGATGGTCTTGTGGTCCTTGTCGCTCATTCCTGCCTTATCGAGCAGCGAGAACCACTGATCCCAGGTACGCCCGGTCGCCTTGGCCACTGCCTGATCGCTCGGCCGTTTTACGTCCATCAGAGTTTCCTATTGCATACTTGATCTACACTTAGAACAGCACCTGTGTGAACATCAGGTAGAGCGCGAAGGCGACCATCATCAGCCCCTCCCCAGCGATGAAGCCGGAGGCGAGGGACGCGCCGTACTTGTCGACGCGCACCGGATGCTTTTTGTTGTAGGCGTAAGTCAGAATCGCACCGAGCCACATCCCGATGCTGTACACCGCCGGGACCATGAACGCGATCCCGAAGGCCACCGAGCTCGGCAGCCACCGTTTCAGCCAGCCGGGTCCGATTTTGCCGAGTATCGGCAGCAGGATGCCGAGCCCGCCGCCGACGGCCGCGCCCCACAATGCACCCGCCGGGAGCGCCTTGAGCCCGACGGCGAGAATCTCCGCCATCTTGTACCACGCGAACACCGCCGGTCCGGGAAACTCCGGGCCGGGGATCTCATAGACGATCGTGAGTACGCGGTAGGTGGCCGCCGCCGCGAACACACCGACGATCACTCCGGTCAGCTGGGTGAGTACCTGGCGGCGAATGGAGACGCGGAGCATGTACCCCGCCTTCAGGTCGTGCATCAGGTCGCCCGCCTGGGAGGCGCCGGCGCTGGTGATCGCCGCGGCCATCAGGTTGTGGACCATCTTGCCCGGCGACAAGGCGCCGTAGATCACCTGGGTGATCTTGCCCATCGCGCCGACGGGATTGATGTCGGTCTCTCCGGTTGCACGGACTGCGATCGCCGCGATGAACATCGAGATAAACACCGCGAGCAGCGACTCCCAGACCGGGATGTCAAAATAAATCCGGGCGAGGGTGACGGTCAGCGTTGTTGCCAGAGCCATGCCGATCACCCAAAATTTCATCGGGTAGGGATCGGGAGCATCGGGCTCCTGCTCTTCGGCGGAATTTGATTCGCTGCCAACGCCGCCGTTTTTCCTCTGCACAACAGCGCGCATGCTGCCAAAGGTCCGCGCGATGGTTTTGTACTGCATCCCGAGAGTGGTCAGCGACGAGGTGATCATCAGCGCGACACCGGTCCAGAGCACCCAGTTGAATCCGCTGCGGTAAGGGCTGGTTGTCGTCGGGGCACCGGTGATTTCCGGCACGGGCTGCGCCTGCTGCTCAGGTGTCATTCCCGCCTTGCGAAGCAATTCCGCCGGGGCGTTGTAATGGCGGAGCACGTCAACGGAGGTCACACCGGAACGGTGGCCGGCGATCGCCTCGGCGCGTGTCAATGCCTCGCGAACAGCAACATTCAGGACCCGTTGGGCATGGTGCGACTCCGGGTGCTCGACGGTGCGCTGGAGCGCTGAGCTGACCGCCGCGACATCCGGCGACACCTCCACGGTGCCGTTGTTGATCAGGATCGGGGTCATGATGCCCCAGGCGATGATCGCGCCGGCAAGCAGCGACCATCCGACACGCGGGCCGATCAACACTCCCGCGCCGAGCATCATCGGCGAGAGGTTGAATCCGATCTGAAGCTGATAGACCGGGATTGAAAGGATGGCGATTCCGGCGAGCCCGACGTCGTTCAGCGAGAAGTCCTCGAGGGTGCCGATGCTGTCCGGGAAGGCGAGATAGAGCAGTTTCAGCGACGCCGCGAAAATCCCCGCCCAGAGCAGCACCTTCGTTTTCTTCATCGCCTCGACCCCGGAAGCGTACATCGCCTTGATCGTTTCGGCGGTCGCGGTCCCGGTGGGGTAGCGGAGTTTCTCGGTGACCACCATCTGCTTGCGCAGGGGGACGGCAAAGTGGACCCCGAGGAACGCCACGGCCATGCCCCAGATAACGAGGCTGTGGTAGGGGAGGGGAGGCTGGCCGTTCGCCATACGAATCATCTCGAGCGCAGGGATCGCGCTGACAAATCCGCCGGCGCTGGCCATCGTTCCCGACGAGGAGCCGGCGGTGGCCGCAATCAGGTTTTCCCGTTCGTCGAAGGGACGCCGCATGCTCCGCATCGTCGCGAAGATGGCGAAACTGATCACGGCTGCGGTGATTCCCGCGCCGAAGGTCCACCCGATCTTGAGGCCGATGGTGACGTTGGAGGCTCCGATCAGGCAGCCGACGAAAAGACCGGATAGAACAGCGCGCAGTGTCAGTTCCGAAAGGGGTTTCTGGTTCATGCCTCCCTCTGCAGGATGTGCACGGACAAGGTTGCCGCAAGATAGTCCGAAGCGGCCCTGCGGGCAATTCACTGGGAGGATCAGGGCGCGATCGCTCGAAATGAAAGAGCGCGGGATGCGACAATGGACTTGAAGCACCCCTCGGCTTTTGGTTATTCTGCACTCCCGGCCTGTATTGGGGGGGTAAGCAGGGTCCATTGGACAGTTTGCTGCCTGGGAGGGGAGGATGGCCGAGAAGGGGAATATTCACAACCCGTTGAAGATTTATATGGGCGGTCCCTGGGCGCTGATCGTGATGGCGCTCGCGTCCATCGTCGGCGTGCTGGTAATGCTTGCACAGCGCAGCCGCCGCAGGGCAAGCGCGCCCGATCCGGTGGAGCAGTTGGACCTTGAACACTATTCGGGAACCTGGTACGAAATCGCCCGCATTCCAACCCGGCAGAACCTTGACTGCATCGGAAATACCTCGGAATACACTCTGCAGGGGAGCCGTCTTCGCGTCCGGAACAAATGCACAATCGGCACCTTTGATGGACCGCAGCGTGAAGCGAAGGGAATGCTCTGGCAGGTAGATCCGGCGAGCGCCGGGAGGATGAAAGTGCGGCTCGGGTTCAACATCGCTTCGGACTACTGGGTGATCGATATCGCGTCCGATTATTCCTGGTCGGCTGTTCTCGGGCCGGACCGGATGAGGTTGCGAATTTTCTATCGTGAATCCCAGATGCCCGAGATCCTCTATCAGGAGGTTCTCCGGAGGCTACGCGAACGGGGTGTGAACACGACCGAACTCATCCCGACGCCCCAGCCGGACAGCTCGGCGCAAAAAGCGGAGACCGTCGGTGGCAAGGAGTAGAGCCAAACTCTCCAACCATCGCACTCGAATCAAAATCTGCTGTATCCAGAGTGCGGAAGAGGCCGCCCTGGCCGTCCGCTACGACGCGGACGCCGTCGGCTTCGTTTCCGCGATGCCGAGCGGACCCGGTCCCATCCCGGAGGCGCGGATCGCGGAAATCATCGATACCGTTCCGCCGGGCATCTCCACGTTCCTGCTGACGAGTGAAACGAAGTTCGAGGACATTCTTGAGCAGCATGTCCGTACGGGAGCGACAACGCTCCAACTCTGCGACCGTGTCGGCCCAGACGTTCGCCGTGCGATTCACAAGGTGATCCCGTGGGTCAAGATCGTCCAGGTGGTTCACGTCGAGGACGAATCGGCGGTTGAGGAAGCGCTGGAGGTCGCCGAGACCACCGACGCCATCCTGCTCGATTCCGGAAGCCTGAGCGCGGAAATCCGTGCGCTGGGGGGAACCGGCAAGGTGCATGATTGGCAGCTTTCGAAACGGATCGTGGACAGCGTGGATGTTCCGGTATTCCTGGCCGGAGGGCTGGAACCGCAGAACGTGGCAAAAGCGATCCTGCTGGTGCAGCCGTACGCTGTCGATGTCTGCACCGGGGTGCGCACCGACTACCATCTTGACGAGACTAAACTGGCAACCTTCGTGGAAGCTGTCCACACTACTCGCCGATAGACCCTTCCCTGAAGCAGGAGCGGATGAACGAAATTCTTTTCTTTGCGTTGGTGCTGTTTGCGTTCACCGTAACCCTCGCAGCCGCTCGGTTCGGCCGCCGGATGACACCGTTTGAGAAATGAATTAAAAAGGGGACACGTACCTTTTAATTTCTTGAAAATAATAATGGGTATGGTGTAGCGAATGGAATTAAAAGGTACGTGTCCCCTTTTAATTCCGTGTTAGAACGTGATCCGCTCGATTCCCCAGTCGCTTTCCACCAGCAGCGCCTTGCCCTCTGCCTCAGCCGCTGCGAAGGAGGCGTCGAGGATAATCCCGATATCACCGTCCGAAAGAGAAGTATGCCAGAGCGAACGCGGCTGCTTGCTGGAGATTCGGTTGGCGTATAGGTGTTCGCCATCTCCGCTGATCGATGGTCTCAAAGCCGCCTGCAGCATCGGAGTGCCTGCGGGATTGACCGCGAGCGGCAATTGCGTGACGACACTCTGATCGTCCGTGTCCAGCACGCTGACGTACACCGAAGCGCTCGTCGGGCTGAAGATGACGTCCGAACCGACCTGCGAGGCGAGCTGCACCGCATGCGACCAAATTCCGCCTGTCTCCGATTGCCAGATCAGTCTCGTGCCCAGATTGCTCGCGCTGCGATAATAGACTACGTCCGTTCCGGAGGGATTCAACGAGGGCTGGAACCCGGAATCGGTGATCTGGGTGACCGCCTCCGTGAGCAGATCGAGGGCGACTATCCGGCCGTCCTCCGTCGCTGCGATCAGCACCTCGTTGCTTTTCCACGCGGGGTGGCGGCCTCCGCGGAGGAATGAGCTGCTTGAGTCGTCGGCGATGGTGACAACGATCAGGCCGCCATCCACGCCCGGCCCGCTGAACGCCACCATGCTGCCATCCGGGGAAGGCACATAGTCGTGGTTCTGCGGGCTAGCCCACAGACTGGTTACGTTTCCTTCCAGGTCGGAGAGATAAATGCCCTCCGGACCCTCACCCTGCTTGTAGGAGAAGAGAAACTCCTCGTTCTGCTCACTGACCCAGACGGGTTGCGCGCCAAATTCAACCAGTTGGGTGCGATGAGTGGGGATCACGATCGAATTGTTGCCGCCGTTGGAATTGCCCGACGATCCGCCGCATCCGGTCAGCATCATCGCTGCGAGGGGGACGAGCGCGATCCATCGGCACAAACGCTTACCGTGCATAGCGAATCTCATAGGTCAGCGTTGACGTACCCCCGGATTCCACAGGGACGTCGAAACGGATCGTGCGCGCGTCCACGGCCTGGTGCATCACGCTCTTGCCGTTCACCGTCGCCTCGGGAACGCTGTAGTCACCGAACAGGCGGTCAAGCACCCGCACAGTGACGGCGTTTGGACCGGAGTTGCCCAGAGTCACACGGAAGCTCTGGCGGGTATCTTCCCCGGAAGCGGCAGACTCGCTCAACCGGGTCCGCTTCGCGGTGAGGTCGAAAGCCTGGGCAAGGGTCAGGGTAAGCGGCGACCCCGGAGGCGTATCGTCCACGTTGTCCGAACTGGTGAACCATGTATCGCCGTCGCGGGACTCATAGACCTGAACTTCGCCCGCGGGGATCGCATGCTCTCCAGTCACCTCCACCTTGGCGTGGACCCGATCATTGTAGATCGCCGCATCGTACACGTAGAAACGGTCGGCGGAAAGATTCCCTTCGCTGGACAACGTGAACAGGTTTCGGCTGTCTTCGGAGAGCACTCCCGGCTGATCGACGATCCAACGCCGGACCTCACCGAAACGGCTCGGCTTGTCTCCACTCGAAGCGCCGGGGGCTGGATTCATGCGGTCGACCTTGCGCTGATCGCCAGCGAGGTGAATCTCGCCGCCGACGAGCACAAGACGTGTGAACGGCAGTTCGAAACCGGTGTTGTTGGTGACCAGGGTGCCGGAGACTAACGTCGCTTTGCCGCCATCGAGCGTCAGGCGGTGGCTGCCGGACCAGGTGACGTCGTCCGCGAGATAGCGCAGACGGATTTTAGCGTTGCCGCCTTTTGCCTTCGCCACGTTCCAGCGGAGCGTTGTCTCGGTGACGATGCCGGAGGGAAGATGTTTGATCGTCAAGGAATCCTCCACCTGTCCGCGCGGCACCAGGATCAGCGCCGGACCGTCTCCCTCCTGCAGAAAAAGCCTCGCCGAGGTGACGCGGCGAAGGATTCCGGTGTAGGTCGTGTCCTTGGTCGCGAGCGTCACTTTTTGACCGAGCAGACCTTCCCAGTAGCCGTCCATGTTGAGCAGCCGGGTCAGTGTTTCCAGGGAGGCCGTTTCCGCCTTGCCGGATATCAGTTCAATCCGGGCCGAACCAGGCTGAATCGTCGGCGCAATCTGCTGCAGATCAACGTACCCGTTGCCCGAAGGCAGTTCGACCGTTCGCGTCTCGCGGATTTCCGCGAGGTTTCTGCGGTAGACGACGATCTCGCGGCTGGTGGCGTTGTCGGGACGGGATGCCAACGTGGGGGAGATCGCTAGGACCAGGAGCGCCAGAACGGAAAGAGATCGGACAGAGCTCATGACAACCTCTCGGTTTCGATAGATTCAGGGGAAGATACGATCTGTTGGAGACGATTTCCCGTCATTGTGATTTGTTCTTCGCACGCTTCACCGAGGGAGCCGGATTTGGTTGCGTTCTAGACGGAATTTGGCCAGGACTTCGGGCAGTATCCTGCTTGGATGGGGCTGACCGGGTGAATGAAACCGGCTGTTTCAAACAGATCGCCTCAGCGACTTGGCATCGTGTTAATTAGGGACTGTCCCTATTTAAGTTATAATAATGTGATAGTGTTATTTAATATCAGATAAATAGGGACAGTCCCTAATTAATTCTGAAGGGCTGTCTGAACAAAAAGCTTACTCCTCTTTTTCTTCTTCCCCGGCGCCTTTGTCGCGCAACAAGGGAAAGAGGATCACGTCCCGGATGGAGAGTCGGTTTGTCAGGATCATCGTCAGGCGATCTACGCCCATTCCCAGGCCTGCGGTGGGAGGCAGGCCGAGCTCCAGCACACCGATGTACTCCTCGTCGAGTGGCATCGCCTCCTCGTCTCCCGCCTCACGGTTAAGCTGCTGCTCCTCGAAGCGGTCACGCTGGTCAGCCGGGTCGTTGAGCTCGCTGAAGGCGTTTGCGATTTCCATACCGCCCAGAAAAGCTTCGAACCGCTCGGCGAGCCGTTCGTCGTCGCGGTGCCGTTTCGCCAGCGGCGACAGTTCGCGGGGGTAATCGGTGATGAAGGTTGCCCGGCCGGCAAGTTTTGGCTCGACCAGCTCGCCGAAGATCTCGTCCACGATTTTCGCCCAGCCTGCTTTTTCGTCGTACTCGACGTGGTGCCGGTCGGCGACATCCTGCACATGTTCGATGCTCGCCCCGAGCAGATCCTCACCGATCGCCTCTCTGAGCGCATCGAAGAATTTCACCCGTGGCCACGGTGTCGAAACGTCTACCTCGCCTTCGCCCCACGGCACAAGGTGGCTGCCGTGAAGCCGCTGCGCCATGTCCGCCACCATCGTCTCGACCAGTTCCATCATGAAGGAGTAGTCCTCGAAGGCGGCGTAGCACTCCATCATCGTGAACTCGGGATTGTGGGTTCGGTCGACGCCCTCGTTGCGAAAATCCTTGCCGATCTCGTACACCCGGTTGAGTCCGCCGACGATCAGCCGTTTCAGGTACAGTTCGTCTGCGATGCGGAGGTAAAGGTTTTTCTTCAGCTGGTTGTGGTGCGTCGTGAACGGCCGCGCCGTGCCCCCGCCGTAAAGCGGTTGCAGGACGGGCGTTTCGACGTCGAGGAACCCTGCGTTCTCAAGGTGCTCGCGCATCGTCTGGATAATCAGCGCACGTGAACGAAAGACTTCACGTTCATCCGGGTTGACGATCAAGTCCAGGGGTCGATTGCGAAACCGTTCGTCCGGATCGGAGAACTCGTGGTGACGTTCGCCGGTTTCCGCCTCCTCCTTGACCACGGGCAGCGGACGGATGCACTTGGCGAGGGGAGTGTACTCGAGGGTATGGAGTGTTTTCTCGCCGGTTTTAGTAACCATTGGGTATCCGCGCAGACCGATCCAATCCCCGAGATCGACGGCGTTCTTGAACACGCTGTAGGGAGTGGTTTCGCCTTCGGCACCTTCAGGATTCACGTCGTCGCGACTGATGTAAAACTGGATTCTCGTCGTATCGTCGTTAAGGTGCGCGAAACTGGCCTTGCCCATCACCCGCTTGGCGACAAGACGTCCCGCGATGCGTACCTCTACTTTCTTCTCGAGCAGCTCGTCGAAACCATCCAGCAGCTGCTGCACGGTGTGAGTTCGAGAATAGGAATAGGGGTAGGGCTCGAAGCCCGCCGCGCGCCAGGCATCCAACTTCTTTCGCCGCGCTTCAATCAGGTCCTGATAGGTTTCCATCCTTTGCCTTCGTATATGCGGGGCACGCGCGGCGTCCAGCCGCAGAGGATTTCGTACGCGATCGTCTCCGCCTTCTGAGCGATCTCCCAGGCCGTGATCGTCTCCTTGTCTTGAGTGCCCAGCAACGTCACATCTTCCCCGACTCCGAGTTTGTCGTCGCCGAGGAATACCATCATCTGGTCCATCGAGATGTTGCCGACGATGGGGTACCGCTTGCCTTTGATCAGCACCTCACCGCGGTTTGACATCAACCGAGGGTAGCCGTCACCGTAGCCCATCGGCAATGTAGCCAACCAGCCGTCGCGCGGAGCGTGCCAGGTGTGCATGTAGCCGACTCCCTGGCCCTTGCGGATACCTTTGAAGAAAACCACCTCGCTGTGAAGGCTCATCGCCAGCTTCAGTCCCCACGTGTTTGGAATGTGAGCTCCCGGCGGATACCCGAACATGGCGAGCCCGGGTCGGACGAGGTTGAACCGCGCATCCGGGATGTTGAACAGCGCGGAACTGTTCGCCATGTGGACGTGCGGAAATTCGATTCCATCACGTTTGCAGCCGTCGAGGATTTCAACGAATTGAGCAAGTTGTTGCTCGGCGAGGGTGGTGTCGGGTCCCTGCGCCCTGACAAAGTGGCTGAAAATGCCGACGAGGTCGATATTCGGAAGACGGGCGACCTCCTTGACGAAATCGATACCGTTTGCGGCACGCACACCGATCCGGTTCATCCCCGTGTCGATTTTGAGGTGGACACGGGCGGTACGGTTCATCCGCTTCGCCTCGCCGGAAATCTGCTGGGCTTTGTAGAGCGACGAGGCGGTGAGGTCGAGGTGGTAGTCGAGGAAATGCTTGACCTGGTAGCCGACAAGTCCGCCGAGAATCAGGATTGGCGCCTCGATGCCCGCGTGGCGGAGCATCACCGCTTCCTCGAGGAAGGCCACGCCGTAGAAATCGACGCCCTCATCAGCCAGTTTCAGCGCGATTGGAACGAGGCCGTGTCCGTACGCGTTGGCTTTGAGGATTCCCATGATCCGAGCGCCATCCGCCTGCTTGCGCAGAATCGAGAGGTTATGGCCGATAGCGTCCAGGTCCACGCGGAGGAAGGTAGGCCGCGTCCGAAAGGTCGGAGGCATGCGGTACTCGGCATAGGGATCGTGCATCTCGGTGAACGTGGACATTTCAACCCCGTGAAATGCGGCTATGAAGTCTCTCCAGCCGGAGAATACGGCATCCCAGCGAATTGCGCAAATATAACAATCACTATTGGCTGGAGTGCCGGTATCGAGGCGGTATCGTTGGAGTTTCGAATAGAGAGGCGTGGACCGGAAGCGTCAGGTTAGAGTTCAGGCCATTTTTCTCTTGCTGTCTGCTGTGGAGTTGCGTACCATGTAATGGGCATATGCCAAATAAGTGGACAGTGACGAGCCCCTGATGTCAGCAGGAAAGGAGCGGACAATGCCTGGTTTTGATCGCACGGGACCGTTCGGCGGAGGACCACGTACGGGGCGGGGCATGGGCCACTGCGGCCGGGGGCGTTATCTGGATTATCCCGGATCCGGCGTCGGGCGTGGAGGCCGTCCCTGGGGCGGCGGTCGCGGCCACTGCTGGGGCGGCGGCGGCGATTGGTATCGCGGCTGGTACGGGGAAGCATGGAATCGTGAGGAGGTGCGTCGTTCACACGACGGCGTCGAGATGTTGACGGAGCGTGTGGAATGGCTTGAGCGCGAGCTCAAAGCCACTCGCGAGGAACTGGAACGGGCGAGGAAAACGGAGTGACCTGGATTCGAGGTGGGATTCGGCCCCTTCCCGGAAATCGCCTGCCCACGCATTTTTTCTCATTCGTGGAGGACGTGTGCCAAGACCCCACATCGTACGTGAAGTGAGCGGGAATCCAGTCGTCAAGGTGTTCAAGCCACTTGGTGTTCCGGTTTCGGATTTGAACCGTGTGGAGCTGACTCTTGACGAATTGGAAGCGTTGCGCCTCGCGCACCTGAAGGGATTTTACCAGGTTGCGATTTCCCGTCGTATGGGTGTCTCGCGGCAGACCGTCGGCAGGATTCTTGAGAGCGCTCATCACAAGGTGACGCAGGCGATCGTCGAGGGCATGACGCTCAGCATTGGCGGAGGTACGTACGTAGAGAGTGATCTTGACCCGTCTTTATGCCGCCGGTGCGGCCGCCACCACGCACGCCACGGACGGCATGGCCGGGGATACATCTGTCCCGACGAGGACGAGTAGGGGACAGGTTTCACATGGCCAGGCTGATAAATGATAGTGGCTAATCAAGGGATTGGATGAAGAAGTCGAGTGCCATCGAAAGGGGGGACGATGCCTCTGCGTGATGGTTTGGGTCCGCCGAACGGCGGACCTCGCGGCGGCCGCGGACTTGGCTGGTGCCGCGATCTTGTGCAAAAACCTGCAGCCCGGAACACCATCTGGAGCGCTGCGCTGATCTCAGTCGGAGCGGCGATTGTCAGAGATCTGTCACAGCCGAACAGCAACCTTCGACGGATTTTCCATACAGTCGCGGATCGCATTTCGGGTCGCTTGGAAAAATCACTGGGCAGTGGCACTAGCTCTGTTCGGATTGACTCGCGCACGGCGGACCGCGCCGACATGATCGAGGTACCGAGGGACAGTAGGGCAGACGATGGCGATAACAACCGTGGGAATCAGATCAAGTCCCAATCGCAGCTCGATCATTCCGGGCAGTGACAGGAATCCGCGCAGTGTTGCAGCAGAGGCTGATGATTACCAGCTTCATTGGCTTTGCGCTTGGATAGGCGGGTACTGGGCGGATGGCAAAACATGACGTACAAACCTGCATATACGTATGGTCCAGTTCCCTCCCGCCGCTTGGGACGCTCGCTGGGAGTGAGTGTCATCCCTCCGAAAACATGCACCTTTTCATGTGTGTACTGCCAGTTGGGCCGGACAGATCGCCTGCGGATCAAGAGAAAATCCTTTTTCGATAAAGAAGCCGTGCTCGCTGAAATCAAAGAGCAGGCATCGGCAACGGCGGTGGACTACATCACTTTCGCCGGCGACGGCGAACCGACGCTGTCGTCGGACCTAGGTTGGCTGATCCGGGAAAGCAGGAAACTGTCTAACGTTCCTGTCGCAGTCATCACCAATGGGTCGCTGCTTGGACGTGAGGATGTCAGAGGTGACCTGGCGGAAGCCGATGTGGTTCTCCCCAGCCTCGACGCGGGCAGTGAGCGTGTTTTCAAAGCGATCAACCGGCCGCACGGGACAATTACGTTCGATG
>Ga0315555_1002201_pt1 | contig 13841 bp, 12 predicted proteins | sample SalMarSW160380MG_FD_202113 | JGI IMG/M metagenome (GOLD analysis project Ga0315555, IMG submission 202113) | Salt marsh sediment microbial communities from the Plum Island Ecosystem LTER, Massachusetts, United States - Salt Marsh Sediment SW1603-80 ... | reverse complement strand
ATATCGGTGTAATTGCTCGTTTTACCCATGAAAATACCTCTTAAATTTTTATTTTGTCGTCATCGTAAACACACGGTCCCAATCGGAAGAGGGCGGATTCTTGATCAGCTCGATGCACCGGGCAACATAGAGCCTGCTCGGACCGTCCGAAGGTTCGAATTCAATCGCCTTCTTGAAAAAATTCAATGCCTCCTTGAATTTCATCTCTTTGTACAGTCTGAGGCCCTCAGTATACATTTCAAGCATCTTTTTCTTGCTTTCACGTATCATATCGACACCCTCCGAAACCGGACGATCATATCTCTATTCGGCCATAAATCCGGTATACCGCTTTCTCAAATTTTCAATGCTCCGCATGAGCTTCTTTTCTCTATCAACAACCATCTTTGGCAGATCACCGATGTTTGGGACATTCTCCCCCCTGTTCTGCTTGATATATGCAATCATCTCCTTTGAATCAGTGCATGCTCCGTTAAAAAATGCTTCAAGCGCCTCCTCAAAATCTTTTAGCAGCTGTATCCGTTTTTCATTCTCACACAGTTCGTCCCTGTATGCCTTCGATCTGAGGACACTCCGGATTCTGGCAAGTATTTCAATAAAATTGAAGGGTTTGATAATATAATCATCGATTCCAAGCTCGAGCAAATCAACTTTCTTGTCAACGTCACTCACCGCGGAGAGTACGATTATTGGAATATCCTTTGTTGTTTCCTCACTTTTCAGCTTCTCTATCACTCTGAAACCGTTCAGGCGGGGCATCAGTAGGTCAAGCAGTATGAGGTCTGGCCTGAACTCCTCCAATTTATTTAAAACCTCTTCTCCGTCATAAGCCACAACAACAGAAAAACCAAGCTTGCTCAACATCACTTCAAAAAATTCGACATTGACCCTTTCATCGTCGGCGACAAGAATTTTTCCCTCGAATTTCATCTTCTGCCCCACTATATTAATCCCTTCCGGATAATCATCCGATTTGAAGCTATTCTCCTACGTTTTCAGCATACCCTCCATGATATTTTCTTTCAACATACTGTCAACAGATTTTTATAGCCGCTTTTCAGCGGCATTATTTCATATCTCTTTGTAAAATACCCGCCGAATCACGAGGAACAGAAAAAGTGCGCTGACAGTACAGAAAAGAACGATGGCGAGAAGGTCTCCATGCCGTGTATAAAAGGTAACGGGATCTCCAGTCAAAACAGGCACATCGCAGACCAGATAGTCACTGGTAAAAAGAGACAGCCTGTAAAGCTCTCTACCATAGGGATTAATACACGCGGTTACGCCGCCGTTTGCCGCTCGGACGAGGCTTCTCCTATTTTCAATCGCTCTAAAAATCGATTTGACATAGTGCTGAACCTCAGCCTTCGGACTTCCGGTCCAAGCATCATTTGTAATAGTAACTATAAGGTCGCTTCCCCGTGATACGAATTTTCGAGCGAGGTTTCCGAATACATCCTCAAAGCATATAAGTACGTTAAAAGAGAGGCCTCCAGTTTGAAATACTGTAAAATCCCGGCCGGGATTGAAACCACCCGCCCCGGCATTCTCGAGAATTTTTGTGATAAACGGAAACAGCCTCTTATATGGAAACCACTCACCGAAGGGCACAAGATGGATTTTCCGGTACACTCCTTTCAATTCGCCGCCGTTATAAAAAATAGCTACGTTATAGAAATCACCGACATACCTCCCGTTTCTCAGTTCCCCATCCAGATCGACTGTCCCGAATACAAACGGCCTGTTTACACCAGCAATATAGTCGTACATCATTTCTGCGTATTTATTGTTCTCTTTTAAATGGTAGCGATAGTAAAAGGGTACTGACGACTCACTCCACACAACAATATCGGGATTTTCCGCAAGCGCTCTGTTTGTAAGTCTCATCTCAGTTGCAAGGTTTGCTCGTACACGCGGGCTCCAGGGGTCAAGATTCGCCTGTATAAGGGCAACACGGGTGAAATCGTAAAAACCCTTTTTTTCTTCAGCCCGTTTCGTTAATCCGAAAACAAAAGAAAGACCGATCAGAAACACAACAATCAGGCCGTGCACAACACAGACACGCATCGAATTTTTCTTCCCGGAGAGCATACGTGCAAAAAAAACCGCGAGAACTGCATTACCGTAAAGCATAATCAGGTCGATCCCCCATATTCCGAAAACACTTGCACTCTGAATAAACAGGAGATTTTTATACTGGCTGTATGCAAGTATGCCCCATGGAAATGCGAGAAACCCTATAGTTTTCAAATAATCGAGCGCAATCCATCCCAGGGGGAGCATCAACGGCTTCAAATATTCTATATAGGCGCCCTTATTAAAACGACGCCCCTTCGGTATAACGAGCTGGAGATTATAATAGAGAAAACGGGAAAGCATGACTGCGGGGACAAAAAAAACAACCTCGGCAAAAACCGCACCGGAAAGCGCTAGTGGATGTTTATACTCTTTCACCCACCATAAATAGAAGATATTGAACACAACACTCGTTACGCCCGCTGACAACAACACTCTTGAAACCTTCTCGCGCTGAATAACGATAAATAACGGTACAAAGGCTATCCATCCAAGAATCGGAAAGCCAGGTGCGGGAAAGGTAAAAATAAGAATAACTGAGGATGACAGAGAAAGCAGAAGCCATCTATATTTTTCCGGATTTCTCGTGTTCATACTCTTTCTACGGTATTGATCGGCCTCGTCGTTTTTATTGTTGGTCATGGACGGAGTTTCTATTGAAGGTTAACCGTACACTGCACGTCCGGATAATGCTTTTAGTGCCTGTGGTGCCGCCGGACATAACAACCGCTTGTACGTCTCGAAGAATATCCCGCTCACCGGTGGCACTATGTTGTGATTAGCTGATTCTATTTTTAGAAATGGATTTCAATTCCCTACCTGGTCTGAAATAGGGGACTTTCCTTCTTGGTACCCGTACTGAATCTCCGGTTTTGGGATTCCGGGCCTCTCTCTCTTCCCTTGTTTTAACCTCGAAGGTGCCGAATCCTCTGAGCTCTATGTGTTCATCTTTACGCAACCCATCCTTAACAATTTCAAAAAATAGATCGATCACCCGGGCAATATCTTTTTTTGTTAATCCCAATTTTTCATTTATTTCTTCTACAATTTCTGCTTTCGTCAAGATTCCCTCCTTTTACTTACCCGGAATTAACAGCAGTCATATGTGTGTGCCTTCTCGTATACTCTTCACGAAACAGATCAACCGCACTACCTGTGGAAATATTATGCACAAATTACAATAAATATCAATACGAATTTTATGACAATTTTACAATTTTATCCGGAGAATTTCATATTTTTACGGTTTTTGCTCTGCGGACAGGCAGTTTTTTGATCACATGGATATTTCTTTATTAACTCGATTCCCTTGCTGCTATTTTTTTACCTGAAAAAGTACAGGTCTATGGTTACCGGGAGAGTAACTTCTGAGACAATCTTGTTTTTTTTCTCGATGCAGTATTGCGGTGAATCACACCTTTTGATGCTGCACTGTCAACAACAGAAACGTACTCTTTGAAAAGTGTATCGACGTCATCCGTCTGTTTTTTTTCGAGGGCCCTCTCAAGCTTGTTTTTCGCTGTTTTTATCTTTGATTTCCACATCCGATTTCTCATCCGCGCCTTTGCATCCTGGCGGACACTCTTCTTTGCCGATTTATGAGATGCCAACGACACCCTCCTTGAATATAATTTCAAATTTCTACAAAATATTATTTACGATTATGGAAAATACTGTACAGAGCTTGTGTTTCGCTGTTATGACCTCAATTAATTAGTACCTGGTACTTTATACATTGATTACATTATGTATAATTAAATTAAAAAACATATTATTGCGAGAGTTAAGGTAGTACTGCAAAATCATTAAGTCAAGGTGAAAATAACATGCGGCCTTCTGAATACGGAGGACCTGCACACAGTTTCTGATAAAGTCATATGAAAAATACTGTATTGAAGGCACCTGTATCCATCAGTAGTATTCCGGAAAAACCCGGCGTATACCTTATGCGTGGAGAGGACAGAAGCATTCTCTATATCGGCAAAGCAAAAAATCTGAAAAAACGGGTGTCTTCATACTTTCATAGAACGTTGCAAAGCAGTAAAACCAAAACTCTTGTACAGCACATTTCATCGGTTGAAACTTTTATCACCGATAATGAAGTCGAAGCGCTTATACTTGAGAGCAACCTCATAAAACAGTACAAGCCGCGTTACAACATTGAACTCAAGGAAAATGAATCATACCCCTACATCAAAATAACGAGGGAGACCTTTCCAAGAATAATTAAAACGAGAACACGGATCGATGACGGCGCTCTCTACTTCGGACCATATACAAACGCTTCATACGTAAACAAAACGATACGGACTATAACCGAAATTTTTCAAATGCGCCGGTGTAGTAAAAACCTGGATAAAAAGAAACACTCATCACCATGTATTAACCACTACCTCGGTAAATGTATGTGCCCCTGCTGCGGTAAAATATCAGAACAGGAGTATGGTGCGCTCGTCGATCAGGTGGTGCTGTTCTTAAAAGGACAGAATCAAAAACTCGTGTCCCGTATTAAAAGACAGATGGAATACGAGGCCAAGAACAGAAGGTATGAACAGGCGATGCAGTCACGAGACCGGCTTCATGCGCTGGAACACCTGCTGGAGGAGCAGAAAATGACAACAGAAGCCGGTGAAAACGAAGATTTTATCGGCATTGCGAAGGGAGATAATATGTACGCGGATACCGCGACAGCGACTATCTCGCCAGAGACTATCTCGCCAGAGACTACCACCTACGCGGTAAACACGTGCACAGTAACCATTCTGGTGAAGAGAAACGGAAAACTGACGGGAAAACAGGATTACACGGTCAAGCAGGGTGACAGCATGCCACAGGTGCTCGAACAGTTTCTACCACTGCACTACGATGGATCTACACCGGCGCCCCGAACTATTTTTCTTCCTTTTAAAATACCTGATCTGGAGGTCATCAACCGTTACCTGCAAAAAACTTACAACCGGTCGATACGAACAGCGGTGCCGCAAAAAGGTATTAAAAAGAGACTGGTAGACCTTGCATGCAGGAACGCGGAGCAGAAAAACCGTGAAGAATTCCGCCCTCCCGAACCCGGTGCGGTTCTTCAGAAATTAAAGAACACTCTCCGTCTGCAGATATCTCCGAACTGTATTGAAGCCTTTGATATTGCCACAACTCTCGGTAATTATTCTGTAGCAGCAATGGTACGATTTACCGCCGGAGCACCCGACCGTAAGCAGTACAGAAGGTTCAGAATCAAGTTCACTCCGGGGCAGAACGATGTTGAAATGATTCGAGAAGCAGTCGCAAGAAGATACCAGCGTCTGATCAATGAAAATAAACTGCTACCCAATCTGATTCTTGTCGACGGCGGCACGCCACAGGTGCATGGTGCAAGAATTGTGCTGGACGCCCTCGGCATTCATGATATAACGGTTGTCGGGCTTGCAAAAAGACATGAGGATATATACTTGAATGGAAGAAAAAAACCGATCAGGCTCGAAAAAAGCGATCCTGCACTCAAACTCCTGATGTCGATGCGTAATGAGGTGCACCGTTATGCCAACACCTATCATATAACCGTACGGGCAAAAGAAATGCTTGTGTCCCGCCTCACAGAAATACCAGGAATCGGAGACAGTCTTGTTTCCGCAATACTGTCTATTATCGACAAAAGCAATATACCGGTTACTATTGATATCCTGAAAACTATTCGGGGGATCGGTTCAAAAAAGGCAGCCCGAGTTTTGTATGTGCTGAGAGAGAGCGGAATCGTTCCTTTTGAAGAACGCCAGACCTAGTACTGCATATCAAGGATATGCATATCAGGAATAAAATCTGAGACCTCAGGGTATAGTTGACAACTGTACAGGAGCTTGCCGGTGTTAAACCGAAGCAGAGTGCTGTATGATGATCAGCCGATCGAATGGATTACGCCTGCTTGTTTTCCCCGTTCGAAGCCGGGCTGCTCCCCGGACCCGCATCGGGTTGGACAGAACCAGGGTTCGGCATCTGCTGATTGGGCATCTGGCTTCCAGCTGCTTGATTCGGAACCGTTCCTGGTGAAGCACCCGCCGGACCTGCTCCTGGCGGCGTTTGCTGCGGGGCTGCTCCCGGAGGATATTGTCCCGGTGCGGGTTGATACTGACCCTGGGGATTTGATCCTCCCTGGGGATTCCCCTGCTGAAAATTCGGATTCTGCTGAGCATAGTTGTATTGTGGATACTGCTGCTGCCCGTAATTCTGGCCGGGCGGCATATACTTCACATTGCTGGGCCCTTCTTCATCATCATCTTCAAGGCCTTTGACTGTTTTTTTGAACTCCTTTATTCCCAACCCAAGAGAACGGGCAATTTTCGGCAGCCGGGCAGCCCCAAAAACGAGAAGCCCCACTATCAAAATAACAACAATTTCCTGAATCCCTATTCCACCAAGCATTAGAAGGCCTCCCTTTCTGATTTTATCTCAGTGTACCCCCCTTTCCATATAAAATCAAGTAAAATAATCCGTCTTCTGGACGCTTTGCATCGGGATAATGCAATCGGACCAAAAATAAAAACGGGTGATTTATCTTGATTAATGAAGGTTTTACAATATTTTAAACAGTAAAATGAAAGGGGTAGATAATGGGTAAACTGGAAAAGTATAAAAAACTCGACTATGAAGTACCACAAACATCCCTCGCCTGGAGGATTTACGGGAAAGGCATGGAAAACTTCGGTAACAATAAAAGGCCTGTCGAGATAACAGTTCTTGAACCTGGTGATGATGAAATACTGGTACGCAGTGACGCAGTGGGGCTTTGCTTTTCAGATACGAAAATTATCAAATTCGGGAGCAGCCACCCACGGCTGCAGGGACGGGATCTAAAAAAAGAGCCGGTTATACCGGGACATGAAGTAGCGCTCACTGTAGTGAAGGCGGGAAAGAACAGGCAAAAACAGTATAAACCCGGCGACCGATTCATTATACAGGCGGACATACGGTACAAGGGGACGAAACCATCCTACGGGTACGTGCTTCCGGGTGGCCTGTCTCAGTACGGCGTTATCGGGAAAGAGGCTCTCGACGGCGATGGCAAAAGCTTTCTCATTCCGCTCGAGAATCACAATATCGGGTACAGCGAGCTTGCTCTCGTTGAACCCTGGGCATGCGTCGTTGCCGCGTACAGGATAACGCACAGACAGGGAATAAAAAACGGCGGAACAATGCTCATCACGGGCGGCGGAAGTGACACGAAACAATGGTCGTTCGGCACACTGTTTTCAGAAAACACTCCGGAAACAGTAGTACTGCGTGATATCGCTACGCAGACAAAGGAATCCATCACGAAGGCGCTCAGCGGGGCTTCTACTACAATAACGATAAAAAATGAGCCTATTGAGAAACTTATCACCGCGTATACCGGGGGGAAGGGCTTTGACGATATCATTCTCCTCGGCGATTCTCCGGATGAAACTGTCGAATCCGCCGCATCAGGTCTCAGCGTAAACGGTATTCTCAACTACATGGCATCATCGGATAACGTGCAGGTTGTGCGTATCGATGCTGGGAAAACCCATTATGATGTTACCGCTATTATCGGCAGCCTCGGCAATGACGTACAAGCGCCCTACTCTGAAAATCCCGACTACACAATAAAAGGGGGAAGCGTCCTGATGATAGGAGCCGGCGGTCCTATGGGTCAGATGCACGTTCAGCTCGCAATGGATAGTAAAACGCCACCCGAACGCATCATTGCCACAGATATCGACGATAAGAGACTCGATACGCTTAAAAACAAGTTTACCCGGCATGCGCAGGAAAAGGGTATTGAATATCATGTGGTCAACCCGAAGAGCTTCAGTACTATGGATGCCTGCCGTGAAGAGGTACTGCGGCTGAACAACGGCAAGCTCTTCGATTATGTCGTGTGCCTCGCAGCGATTCCTGCAGTAATAGAAGATGCGGCGAGCTATCTGGGGGAGAAATCGGTACTCAACATCTTTGCAGGGGTTTCAAAAGGAACAATCGTCAACCTGAATATCAAAGATACAGTGACAAAGTCGGTACGCTACATTGGCTCGAGTGGTTCAGGGCTCGACGATATGGAAATCACCCTGCGGAAGCTGGAAAGTGGTGAGCTGGATACGAATAACTCTGTCGCAGGCGTTTCAGGGATGAATGATGTTTGGAAAGGCATAGATGCGGTTCGCACCGGAAGTTTTCCCGGTAAAATAGTAGTTTATCCGCATATACAAAATCTCGACCTGATCTCTTTAGAAGAACTGCGGGAAAAATACCCGAAAGCAGGCTCATTTCTATCGAAGAACGGGAAGTGGACAAAAGAAGCGGAAGACGCTTTGCTCGAGGAATTGACTGATCTCCAATAATGTGCGTACAGTCAAAACAGTAGTACGGTATTCCAGAAGGCTTTTTAAAGCACTGAGATTTTTTTATCACTATTTTCATCACAAATCGAGAGAGGAGTACTGATCCATGGCTGAAAAAAGGTACAAGGTCGTTTTCGAACCGGAAGGAAAAACGGTATATGTTCTCCCGGGGACTACCATATATGAGGCTACGGGGGAAGCAGGCATAATTATCAAAGGCGAATGCGGCGGCGTCGGGGTATGCGGCAGTTGCAGGGTCAGAATCGTCAAAGGGGAGTATGAACAAAAAGGCTCTGAGAAATTTCTCACCGACAAGGAAATGAAAACTGGCCTTCTGCTCGCATGCAGAACGAAAATCAAGAGCGACATGGTTATCGAGATCCCTATATCGAGCCGATTGTATGAACAGAAAATCCTCACGGAAGGGATAGAAAAAGAGCTCAAACTTTCACCCAATGTCAGGAAGGTGTTCATCACCGTGGACGAGCCCAGTCTCGAGGACCAGAGGTCGGATCTTGACCGGGTATGGGACAAACTCGGACAGGGGTGCCCGGGACTCAGAATTCCCGTTGATGTGTTGAGAAGGCTCCCGGAAAAACTGCGAAAGGGCGAATACAGCACCACGGTTGTGCTCAATGAGGATGAGATAATAGGAATTGAAACTGGAAACAAGGAGGACAGGAACTACGGTGCCGCCTTCGATATAGGCACCACAACCGTTGTCGGTTATCTCATGGACCTGAACACAGGCAGACAGCTCGCTGTGTCCGCACAGACCAACCCCCAAACCAGCTACGGCGACGATGTGATCACACGGATTCAGTACGCAAACACAAACAAGGACGGCCTGGAAACCCTTCATGAAAGAATCATTTCATGCATGAACGACATCATCGTCGATCTTGCGTACCAGGCACATATCGATACAAAATTCATTTACGAGGTGACCACCACCGGTAATACAACCATGACCCATCTGTTTCTGAGTTTGAATCCAAAATACATCGCACTGTACCCCTATGTCGGGGTTTTAAGATCCAATATCGATGTGCGTGCACGGGAACTGGGGATCCACATCAACCGATACGGAAAAGCCTATTCAATGCCGAATATTGCCGGATTTGTCGGTGGTGACACAGTCGCCGTTATCCTTGCCTCCGAGATGCATAAGAGCAAGGATTTGAAGTTTGCTATCGATATCGGAACGAACGGGGAGCTTGTTATGGGAAACCGTGACAGACTCGTCTCCTGTTCTACTGCTGCAGGTCCTGCATTTGAAGGCGCGAGAATTACCTATGGCATGAGAGCAAGCGACGGCGCTATTGAAAAAGTTCTCTTCAACGAAAATGAAATCGAGGTAAATACCATAGGCAACGCAAAAGCAATCGGCATATGCGGTACCGGCCTCATCGACAGTATCGCAGAACTGAGAAAAGCCGGCGTCATCAATAAAAACGGCAAACTTCTGAAACAGGAGGAACTCCCCGACGATATTCCTGATTTTATCCGCGAAAGAATCATTCAGCATGAAAAATTCAATGCTTCTTTTATTCTTGTACCGGCGGATGAATCTAAAACGGGCGAGGATATTCTGCTCACCCAGAAGGATGTACGGGAAACCCAGCTTGCAAAAGGTGCAATCTTTGCAGGATATCAGCTTTTAAAACGGATTCTCGATGTGAGTGATGATGATATCAAAGAGGTTTTACTTGCAGGAGCATTCGGCAACTATATCCGCCGTCATCAGGCGAAATGGTGCGGTCTGCTTCCTGATATACCCACTGAAAAGATCAGGTTCATCGGAAATGCCGCAGGAGCAGGGGCTAAAATGGTGCTGCTCGCAAAGGAGCTGAGACAGGAGGCGTGTGACATATCGCTCAACACTGAGTATATCGAGCTTGCAACACGAAAGGATTTTCAAAACGTGTTTGCAGATTCCATGTTTTTTCCCGATAAATTGAAGTATAATTAATAGTGTATACAGTTATTTACGGGAATCGCGGATGAGTGGTGGTGTGCTGCCACTAATAAACGTTATGTTTTCTGCGTCAGGATAAAAGCACGTTGCAAACACACAGACAGCCCGATGGTACCCATTCATCCGATGGTTGGTGGTCGATAGACTACTTGTTGGCTGAATACTGGGTGGACCGACATGGTCAATGAACGTATCATATACAAAGCTGAAAATTTTATCGGTGAAAGCCCGGAGATTAAAAAAATATTTGAAACTGTTCAGGAAATCGGACAGACCGCAGCCCCAGTCCTGCTCACCGGGGAAACCGGAACGGGCAAGGACCTCATCGCCGGCGCAATTCACTACAACAGCAACAGGTCAGACCGTCCGTTTGAAAAGCTGAACTGTACCGGACTCAGTGAAAATGTTCTGTACCGGGAGCTTTTCGGTTATGAAAAAACGGCCTTCATCGAGGCATATAAAAGCAGAAAGGGCAGGTTTGAAGACGCACATACAGGCACCCTTCTGCTCGAGGGAGTCGAGGCCCTGAGTCTCGCCATGCAGGACAAACTGTATGCAGTGCTTCGTGAAAAATCGTACACTACGGATAAGCGGACCGTGCCCGCGGATGTCCGTCTCATTTCAACAGTGAGCAGGGATTTGCTTCATGAGGTGCATCGTCACCGTTTCAGGGAAAAACTCTATTTACAGATCAGTACAGTAACAATCAACGTCCCGCCCCTTCGCGAACGGCAGGGCGATGTAGTTCTTCTCACCTATTTCTTCCTCAATAAATTTTACAAAGACCTGAAAAAAAAGATAAAAGGGATAAATCTTCTCGCAATCAAATACCTGACAAACTATTCGTGGCCCGGGAATATACAGGAACTAGAAAATACTATACGACGGGCAGTACGGATGGCCGACGGGGATCTAATCACTCCAATGGATCTGTATCTTCCGTTCAGGAACAATCTGGTGAAATGGGACCAGAACAAAATCGGCATACCGCCGGAGGGAATAAAACTCGAAGAAATGGAAAAAAACCTCGTACTTCAGGCATTGAAGATGTGCGACTGGGTAAAAAAGGACACGGCAGAACTTCTCGGTATTTCATGCCGTGTACTGCAGTACAAGATACGTCGATTCGGCATCACCCACCCCACATGGGAGAAACAGGAGCTGGATTAACCAAAAAACCCCGGTTTCTTACAACTATGTTTCTCAATAATACTAATGCTCTATATCTCACCCGTTGAAATGAGTGATTGAAAGCGTTTAATATTTTCCCCCATATCCGTACCCCCCATGAAAATCGACGAGGTGCCTGCAACAAACACATCCGCTCCGGCCTTAACCATTTTCGGGATGTTCTCCCAGCTCACGTTGCCGTCAACCTCTACTTCGATTGCATACCCCATTTTTCTGCAGTACGCCGAAACATTCCCGAGTTTCTCTATCATTCCCGGTATCACTTCCTGCCCAGCAAAGCCGGGGTTAACCGTCATAACACAGACCATATCCGCTTCAGAAAGGAGGTACCGAGTCTGTTCGACATTGAGCGAGGGATCAAGAGCAACACCGGCCCGCGCACCGAAGGAATGTATCAGCTGTATCGTCCTGAGCGGGTGCCGGCTTACCTCGGGATGAAAGCTGATAACAGCGTGCGCGAACTCTGCAAACTGCGGGATAAGTAAATCGACATTTTCAACCATCAGATGTATATCGAGGGGTATATCCGTATAACCGGCAAGCACCCTGCAGAAATCCGCACCGAGACCTATGTTCGGAACGTAGTGCCCGTCCATAACATCTATATGAAGATAATCGATGCCTTCCTCAGAAAAAATATCAAGGCAGGCTTTTATATTTAAAAAATCAGCACACATCATCGAAGGTGATATCTTCAGCGATTCCATCATTCCTCCCGGTTTATCCAAATTATAGTACCTCTAAAAATCCGATAATTCAACCACTTCAGAATGAACCCGCCGTTAAAAAACCTCTTTCCTGTATTTCTTGCTCCGCCTCCCTTTTCACACTATTTTCAGATCCGGGGAACGATATGTCGCGGACAGTTGGATTGGCTTTTCCGCCCCCGGAAATCTATATCGGTAGAGGAGGAGGCTCATGAAGGCGCTGGTCCTGAAAAAAAACGCAGTGCTGAGCTATACGGACGTACAGATGCCGGAAAGAATCGGAGAACACTCGTATTTGATACGGATCGCTGCATGCGGTATCTGCGGTTCTGATATTCACAGAGGATTTGAAAACGGCGCCTACCACTATCCCCTCATTATGGGGCATGAATTCTCGGGAATAGTCGAACAGACGCCCTCACCTGAAAGCAGTTTTAAGAAGGGGCAGAAAATTACGGCCTTTCCTCTGCTTCCATGCAGAAAATGCGCCGCATGCAGCACCGGCAATTTCGCCCAATGCAGTAATTATGACTACTTCGGATCCCGGAGGGACGGCGCATTCGCCGAATACCTCTACATTCCGGAGGAGAACCTCTTTCCTGTTCCCGACCATGTCAATATTGTGCATGCCGCTATGACCGAGCCGTGTGCGGTCGCCCTGCATGGCGTGCGTAAACTTACATTTTCAGCCGGGGATACGGTTGTTGTATTCGGCGGCGGTCCGATCGGGATAATGGCCGCCCAGTGGTCCAGGATACGGGGTGGGAGTAAAATAGCTGTTGTAGATATCGAAAGTCGAAAGCTAAAGATCGCCCAGGACATGGGATTTATTGCCATTGATTCGAGTAAAAACAATGCGGTTGAACGGATTTACACACTCACAAAGGGAGAAGGAGCGCAAAAGGTTATCGAAGCCTGTGGTCTTCCACTCACCTACCGCCAGGCAATACTATCTGCAGGGCGTTTTGCCGAACTGCTTTTTCTCGGCATTCTCGGCAGAGACCTTTCAATACCCTGGTCTGAAGCCTCCGACCTGCTTCGAAAGGAACTGAAGCTGTACGGTGCCTGGAATTCGAAAATAACACCCTCCGGCAGTGACGACTGGACCACGGTTCTGAAATATATGGACAGAGAGATGAATGTCGCTCCCCTCATAAGCCATACCCCAACACTCTCCGAGGGAGCGGATGTATTCAATAAGATCGTAAACCGAACAGAGTATACCAACAAGGTCATTTTCACATTGCTATAAAAAATAGGGCACTCCATGTGTGCACCGTGTCGGTTTTTTCAGATAAGCGGCATATTTATACTCCGGGAAGCACGCGTCCATTAAAATCGACCGAGATTTGACGATTATTTGAAGAAAAAGGGAATTACAGTCGTTTGCCCAATTATATACCTGCGCCAAGCTCAAACCCCGTTTTATACAGTGCCTCGACGTTTTCGGGCGGGGTAATTGGTTGAATATTATGGCAGGGTGCCAGGATGTACCCGCCGCCTCTTCCCAGCATCCTGATGTTGTCTGTGACCTCTTTGCGA
>Ga0315555_1002199_pt1 | contig 13844 bp, 10 predicted proteins | sample SalMarSW160380MG_FD_202113 | JGI IMG/M metagenome (GOLD analysis project Ga0315555, IMG submission 202113) | Salt marsh sediment microbial communities from the Plum Island Ecosystem LTER, Massachusetts, United States - Salt Marsh Sediment SW1603-80 ... | reverse complement strand
ACTTCCTTCACCCCCCGGTTAATAAGGTACAATATCACGCTGCCGGCTATCGCGACCGGTGCCGGTATCCAGGCATTGCCGTTAACTACCGCCCAGCCCACCAGCACGGCGACGATAATGACTACCAGTAACTTCCAGAATCGATATGTATTATATCTCATATTAAACCTCCGTTACTCCTCGTACTGGAAGACCTCTTCCAGCGTCACCCCGAAAGCCCGGGCGATTTTAAAGGCCAGCTCGATTGACGGCACGTACTTGCCCTGCTCCAGGGCGATGATGGTCTGCCGCGTGCAGCCCACGCGACCGGCAAGGTCCTCCTGCGTCATTTCGTCGTGGTCAAAGCGTAGTCTTCTTATACGGTTATTTATCCTAGCTCTCGCCATAATTCACCTTTCGGCCGTACAGTAAAAGGGCCGTGATGGCCTGAGTCAGCAGTAAGGTCACCCCGCCGACGATGACGATGAACAGGGGGAAATATACGGGGATGGTCTCGCTGTTGCCGTTCATATAGGTAATGGCTAGTGCCAGCAGCAATGCGGCGACAACCGCGTAGGATACCCCCGTCGCCCAGAGCGAGGCCTTGCGGAAGATAGCCCTGTCCCTCTCGTCCGTTACCTCTTTCCGGCGGTTTTTCAGGATGCCGGTTGATACATTCATGATAACCAGGGCGGCGAAAGCGGCCGCGCAGAGCCAGTAGAACGTCATTTTAAACGTGTTGTCCTGCCAGTAGAAAATAGTCCCGTTGTCTATGAAGAGCGCCAGCCAGGCGATAACCAGCGCACCAAATATCCCCAACTGTGCCCAGGCGCATTTTTGACTTATGGTCATTTTAATTTACCTCCTTTAGGATTAGTCCGTATTATTGACCTCTCCAGTAACCGATGAGGATTCCCAGCGATTGGGAAAGTGTGCTGACGATGAGGACTGACATGAATATCACGTACATATAAACAGAGGGTATCTGGCCGGTATCCTGGTAGACTACGGGAAGAGTGGTAGTCCAGGCCACCAGCGTAAAAACAACCGCCAGCCACTGGATGCGGGGAGCCCTGTCTATTATCAATCTATCTCTTTCATCAACCATACCCGGTTTGCGAAGGGCTAGGTTCACGATAACGAGGTTGGCAACTAGGCCACCCACCCACAGCACGTCTATAATTATCCGGAATACTTGGTATTCGTCAAAGGTCTCAATACCTCCCATCAGGATAAAGACCAGTGTAAAAGCTGCGGCAAAGATAAGCCCAACTATCAATCCCCACCATGCCCTTTTCTGTAATGGCGCCATTTTTCTGCCTCCTCTCCAGTAATCTGTACAATACATATTGTAAATAATTTTTTACTAAATATCAAGTATACATTACATTTATTTCTATTATTTTTTTCTTAAAATAGCCTAGGTGTAAAATGCGTTTTGGTTACAGGTTAAAGTAGCGTTCCCTGCGGGGACTTTTTATTATAGGGTAGGCCGAGGTGTTCGTAGGCCAGCGGCGTGGCGAGTCGACCCCTCGGTGTCCGTTCCAAGAATCCCAGCTGCATAAGGTAAGGCTCGTAGACATCAGTGATGGTATCCGCTTCCTCGCTGATAGAAGCGGCGATGGTGTCCAGTCCCACCGGCCCGCCGTTAAACTTCTCGATAATCGTATGCAGTACCTTATGGTCTACCTCGTCCAGCCCTATAGCATCGACTTCAAGCTTGGATAGAGCCGCCTTGGCCACCGATTCGGTGACAATGCCGTCGGCCATTACCTGGGCATAGTCTCTGACCCGTTTGAGCAGGCGGTTGGCCACGCGCGGCGTGCCGCGAGCGCGGCGGGCTATTTCTCTCAACCCCTCGTCTTCAGCCTCAACCAGCAGGATTCGGGCTGAGCGTTTGAGGATTTTTTCCAGCGATATGCGGTCGTAAAAATCAAGACGGTAGACGGCGCCGAATCTATCCCTCAGTGGTGGGCTGAGCAAGGCATAGCGTGTCGTGGCGCCAATAAGGGTAAAACTGGGCAGGTTCAGCCGGAGGCTCTTGGCCCCGGGTCCTTTACCTATGATAATATCGAGAGCAAAGTCTTCCAGGGCCGGGTACAGTATCTCTTCTACTGTCCGGTTGAGTCGGTGGATTTCATCGATGAAGAGGATGTCCTGACTGCGGAGGTTGGTCAGGATAGCGGCCAGGTCGCCGGTACGCTCGATGGCTGGGCCTGATGTTGTCCTGATATTAGCCCCAACCTCAGCAGCGATGATCTGTGCCAGGCAGGTTTTACCAAGGCCGGGCGGGCCGTAGAACAGCACATGGTCAAGGGATTCACCCCGGGCTCTGGCTGCGGTGATAGCTATTTTCAGATTATCCTTGGTCTTGTCCTGTCCGGTAAAATCGGCAAAGCACCGGGGTCTAAGACTGGTATCAAGCGGTGTATCCTCGGCACTGGGTTTACCCGATACAATTCGAGCTATTTCGTCTCACCCCCTTGGTTCTTCCTTACAAGGATGACTTGAAGGAATATTAGGTATGTTCCTCCTCGTCTTCTTCACCGGAGATATCCATGTCGGTGGCCTCTGCTTCCGATTCCTCGGTATCTTCTAATTGTGGTGCTTCCTCGTTTTCTGCGCCGACGGTCTCCATACCGGTAGCTTCCGTATCTAGTGTATCAGAGTCTTCTAGGCGTATTGCTTCCTGGTCCTCTTCGCCGGCGGTTTCCTTGTCTTTGGCATCCGGTTCACTCAGGCTGGCTATAAGGCTAAGAACCTCTTCGTCACTGGCCAGGAGGCTGAGTGCTTCCTCACCTTCTTCGCCAGCCATTAATTCCGGTATTTCTTCTTCGGCCAGGTAATGGGCCGGAATAAGCTTGCCGATAATGACATTTTCCTTGAGTCCAACCAGTTTATCAATCTTGCCGTTAACGGCGGCTTCGGTAAGGATTCTGGTGGTTTCCTGGAATGAGGCGGCTGCCAGCCAGCTATCGGTACTCAGCGATGCCCTGGTTATACCCAGCAAAACTGTATGAGCCGTAGCCGGTTCGCCTCCTTCGGCCAGTACCTTGGCGTTAGTGTCTTCATAAGTAAATTTGTCAACAAGCTCGTCAGGCACCAGGTCGGTATCGCCGGCGGAATCAATGCGAACCTTTGTCAGCATCTGGTGAACGATAACCTCAATGTGCTTGTCGTTTATATTCACGCCCTGGGAGCGGTACACTTTTTGTACCTCGTCAACCAGGTATTGCTGGACAGCTTCTTTACCCAGTATACGTAGAATATCATGAGGGTTAATGGAACCGTCGGTCAGTTGCTGACCGGCTTTTAATTCGTCACCGGTCTGGACCCAGATACTGGCACTCGAAGGGACGATATATTCACGCTCTTCTTTCTCGGCATAGCTTATGGTCAGCAGCTTCTTCTTTACGGAGACTTCTCCAGCAAAACGAGCTAGTATAGGCTGGGTTTCCGCTGTTGGGGCGGGCTCAGTTTCAGCGGCTTCGACAGGAGCTTGAGTGGCGAGTACCGTGCCTATGTCGACCCACTGTCCATTCTTCACCATGACCTGCCAATTACTGGGTAAGGGATATTCATCATGGTACACCTCAGTGCTGATAATTCTGATCCGCCTTCCTTCCTCGTTCTGAACCACTTCGGCTGTACCGTCTATTTCTGAGATAATCGCCTGCCCCTTGGGTATTCTGGCTTCAAAGAGCTCTTCGACCCTGGGCAGACCGCTGGTAATATCAAGTCCAACCACACCGCCAGTGTGGAAGGTACGCAGGGTAAGCTGGGTGCCGGGTTCGCCGATGCTTTCGGCGGCGATGATACCCACGGCTACATCCGAGCCAACGAGGCGTCCACGGGCAAGATCGCGGCCATAGCAGCGCTGGCAGGTTCCCCGCCTTGACTGACATATGAGTGGCGACCTGACGTGCACCGAGGTCAATCCCGCAGCGATTATTTCGTTGACCTTCTCTTCGTCAATCTCCTCATTTTGTTCTACTATAATATCGCCGGTTTCTGGATGAACTATATCACTCATCGCCAGGCGGCCTGTTATGCGCTCAGAAAACGATGGCAACAGTCCTTTTTCTTTTGGTTCAGATATCCATACACCATCGGTAGTACCACAGTCCTCCTGTGCGGTGATAACATCCTGAGCGACATCAATAAGGCGTCTGGTAAGATAACCGCTATCTGATGTCCTCAGAGCTGTGTCCGCCAGGCCTTTACGGGCTCCATGGGTAGAAATAAAGTATTCCAGAATGCCGTGACCTTCCCTGAGACTCGACTTGATGGGAAATTCGATTATCTTACCGGAAGGGTCAGTCATCAGCCCACGCATGCCTGCCATCTGTCTTATCTGGGAAATATTACCCTTGGCTCCTGATGTAGCCATCATGTATATACCGCCATAGCGGTCAAGGTTATCTGAGATGGTGTTGGTAATATTATCGGTCGTTTCCATCCAGACGCCCACAATGCCATTATATCTTTCATCCTCGGTAATCAGGCCGCGATCATACTGGTCTTCAATAGTGGCTACCCTTTTCTCGGCTTCTTCCAGTAGTTTGGGCTTGCTTTGTGGAACCTCAATATCGTTCATAGCGATAGTGATTCCTGAATTGGAGGCATAGTGGAAGCCCAGTTGCTTGATGCTGTCCAGTACCCTTCCGGTCTCCTCGTCGGGTAGCAAGCGACAGCAATCGGTAGCTATCTGTTTCAGAGTTGATTTATCAATAACTTTATTGAAGAAACCCAGTTCAGGCGGCAGGACTTCATTGAAAAGAATACGACCGACGCTCGTCTTAATCCTCTGGCCGCTTTCTTTGTCCCTGACTTTAATTTCTTCTCTAAGTTTGACAACGCCAAATTCATAGGCAAGCTTTGCCTCCTCGTAACTGCCAAAGATTCTGCCGTCATCTTCAGACTGGTACCTGATACTGGTCAGGTAATAGCAGCCGAGAACCATATCAAGGGTCGGGGTAACGGTAGGTTCACCACTGCTTGGGAGCAATATATTATGGTGGCTGAGCATCATTTCCCGGCTCTCTTTAACGGCAGGCCGGGACAGGGGAATGTGAACCGCCATCTGGTCACCATCAAAATCGGCGTTGAAGGCAGAGCAGACTAGTGGGTGAATCTGAATGGCACTGCCGTCAATAAGCACCGGCTCAAAAGCTTGAATACTCAGTCGGTGGAGGGTAGGCGCACGATTGAGCAGGACCGGCCGCTCTTTTATAACTTCCTCAAGGATATCGTAGACCTCTGACTTGGCCCTCTCCACCAACCTTCTGGCGCTTTTGATATTGGGGGCAAGGCCTTGTGCTACTAGCCGGCGCATCACAAAGGGCTTAAATAGCTCAAGGGCCATCCGTCGTGGTAAGCCGCACTGGTGTAGTTTCAGTTCCGGGCCGCACACGATTACAGAACGTCCGCTGTAGTCCACCCGTTTGCCGAGCAGGTTCTGCCGAAAGCGCCCCTGCTTACCACGAAGCATATCTGAGAGTGATTTCAGTTTGTGGTTGCCGCTGATGGATATGGCCCGCCCCCTCCTGCCGTTGTCAATGAGGGAGTCAACGGCCTCCTGGAGCATCCGTTTCTCGTTACGGACGATAATCTCAGGGGCACCTATGTCTATCAGGTGACGCAGCCGGTTGTTACGGTTGATAACTCTACGGTACAGGTCATTGAGGTCACTGGTAGCGAATCTGCCACCGTCCAGCTGTACCATAGGCCGCAGGTCAGGCGGTAGCACTGGCAGTACCGTTAGAATCATCCACTCCGGTCTGTTACCGCTATTGCGAAATGCCTCCACGACTCGTAGTTGCTTGCTGGCTTTCTTGCGTCGCTGCCCTGAGGAAGATTGTGTCTCCTGCATCAGGTTATTGCGGAGCTCATCAAGGTTAATATCCTTGATTATCTGCAGGATTGCCTCGGCTCCCATTCCCGCTTCAAAAACAGAGCCATATTTCTGTTTGAGGTCATGATATTGATTCTCGTTTAGCAGCTTCTTGACGTAAATTTCCTTTAGCTGCTCAATGTCATTAGCCAGCGCTTCCTCAATGGCTATCTTTTCCTCGTTAAATTGGCTCCGAAGCTGATTTATCTCCTCGACAGTAGCCTGGTCCTGCTCCATCTGGGCAATTTTTGCCTCCAGAGCTTCCTGTCGCTCTGCCATATTATTTGTAGCGCCTTCTTCAAGCTGCCGGATGGCTTCCTCACGGGCTTCTTCGTCAATATAAGTGACAATATACTGAGAGAAATAGAGAACATGCTCAAGGCTGCGCGGTGACAGGTCAAGCAGCAGACCAAGTCGACTGGGTATACCCTTGGCGAACCAGATATGGCTTACCGGGCACGCAAGCTCGATATGCCCCATACGTTCCCGCCGAACTTTGGCGCGGGCTACCTCGACACCGCATTTATCGCAGATAACCCCCTTGTAGCGTATCCTCTTGTACTTGCCGCAATAGCATTCAAAGTCCTTGGTCGGACCAAAAATTCTCTCGCAAAAGAGGCCATCTCGTTCTGGCTTCAGTGTGCGGTAGTTGATAGTTTCTGGTTTGGTTACTTCACCATAAGACCAGCTCCTGATTTGTTCCGGTGAAGCCAGGGAGATACGGACAGCATCAAAATCGTTGATTTCAAACATCACCATCTACCTCTTTCCAGAGTGTTTCATCGGTATCTTTAAGGTCTGTCTCCAGTTTGTAGGCTTCATCTGTAGTCTCTTCGGTGGGGGCTATCCTGGTCTCTTCTTCGTTAATTACCTCCAGGGCAAGCCCCAGACTCTGTAGTTCCTTTACCAGAACCTTGAATGATTCCGGTACGCCTGGTTGAAGGATATCATCACCCTTGATGATAGACTCGTAGGCCTTAGCCCTGCCTGTGACATCATCCGATTTGATTGTCAGCATCTCCTGAAGATTGTGGGCGGCACCATAGGCTTCCAGTGCCCAGACTTCCATCTCGCCGAAGCGTTGGCCGCCGAATTGGGCCTTGCCACCCAGTGGTTGCTGCGTAATCAGAGAATATGGTCCGGTTGAGCGGGCATGGACTTTATCTTCAACTAGGTGAATAAGCTTCATCATATAAATATTACCTACGGTTACTGGCTGGTCAAAGGATTCGCCGGTACGCCCGTCATGCAGGATAACCTTGCCATAGGTAGGTGGTGAGAATCTTCCCTCGGCATTCACTCGCTCCACTACCTGGTCCAGTTCTTCTAGAGTGAGATTACTACTGTCTATGTTCAGATCTTTAAGCCAGAGGCGTAAACCTATTTCTCTTGCCTTTCCTGACTTGGATTCATCAAAGACTGCTTCGCCATCATAACCCTGGCTGTTGACCCATGCTTTTGCCATATCAAGTTGTATGCTTGCTTTCTCTTTCCTGGGGTTGGGATTAACCGCTCCCGCTTTCTGCACAATCCAGGCCCGGCACAAAGCATCCTCGATAGCTACGTCATCAGCACCATCAAAGACGGGCGTGAGCGCTCGAAAACCCAATATCTCGGCAGCCCAGCCAAGATGTGTTTCCAGAACCTGTCCGATATTCATTCTGGAGGGGACACCAATAGGGTCGAGGATGATATCCACTGGAGTACCATCAGGCAGGAAAGGCATATCTTCTTTGGGGGCGATAAGGGAGATAACGCCCTTGTTACCATGTCTACCCGCGAGCTTATCGCCCACGGAGACGCGGCGTTTCTGCGCAATCCATACCTGTACCCACTGGTTAACTCCGGCAGGCAGGTCATCGCCGCTGTTTTTGCTGTCTTTACGCGTATAGACCTTTACGTTTATTACCTTGCCCCATTCGCCGTGGGGGACTCTTAGTGAAGTATCTTTGACCTCCCTTGCCTTCTCGCCGAAGATAGCCCGCAGCAGCTTTTCCTCGGCGGATAGTTCCGTCTCGCCTTTCGGGGTGATTTTCCCTACCAGTGTGTCGTCTGGTCTTACTTCGGCACCAATACGGATAATACCGTCTTCATCAAGCTCACGCAGGCTTTCCTCACCTACATTGGGTATGTCTCTGGTGATTTCTTCCGGACCCAACTTGGTATCACGGGCCTCCACCTCATGTTTGGTAATGTGGATTGAGGTGAACTTGTCTTCTTCGACCAGGCGGCTGCTAATGATAATGGCGTCCTCAAAATTATAACCTTCCCAGCTCATAAAAGCGCACAAGACGTTTTGTCCCAGCGCCAGTTCACCATTTTCAGTAGCGGAGCTATCAGCCAGAACCTGCCCAGCTTCAACATGGTCGCCTTTATCTACCAAGGGACGCTGGTTAATGCATGTTCCCTGATTGGTGCGTACAAACTTCATTAGTTCGTATTCATCCTTGCCACCATCATCTCGCGTGACCACTATGCGATATTTGGCGTTCTCTTTATCCTGGGTATTGCTGGAAAGCTCGGTTATTACGCCTGCGTTTTGGGCAAAGACTACCTGTCGACTGTGCTTGGCAGCTTCCGTTTCCATGCCTGTGGCAACTAAAGGTGCCTCGGGACGGAGTAGTGGTACTGCTTGGCGTTGCATATTGGCACCCATCAGAGCCCGGTTGGCGTCGTTATGCTCTAGGAAAGGTGTTAGGGCTGTGGCGACACTGACCACCTGCTTGGGTGAAACGTCCATCAGTTCTATCTTATCGGGTATCTCCAGAATATAGCCGTTGCTCAGCCTAGCTTCAACCCTTTTTTCTATAAACTGGTTATTTTCATCAAGCAGGGCGTTAGCCTGTGCGATTGTATATTTATCTTCCTCATCGGCCGGGAGATAAATGATTTCGTCGGATACGAAGGGTACTACTTTTATCATCTTTGATTTCAGCTTGGCTACTTTTGCCGCAAGTGCTGGTGTAATCACAGTGCCAGCTTCTATTATTGTGTTGCCTTTGCTATTGGTTACGTCCTCGGTAACCGTTCTGCCCATAAGATTTGCATCCCTGTTGTTTATCTCACTGAAGACCTTGCGGTACGGCGTTTCGATAAATCCGTACTCGTTAATAATGCTATATGTGGCCAGCGAACCTATAAGGCCAATATTTGGCCCCTCCGGTGTCTCGATAGGGCATATCCGCCCATAGTGGGAAAAGTGTACATCCCGTACTTCAAAGCCGGCACGCTCGCGTGATAACCCGCCAGGCCCCATGGCTGAGAGGCGGCGCTTATGGGTTAATTCCGCCAGCGGATTGGTCTGATCCATAAATTGCGATAGCTGGGAGCCGCCGAAGAATTCTCTGACGGCGGCCACGATGGGTCGAATATTAACCAGGGCGCTGGGGGTAATCGCCTCGGTGCTGATTATGCTCATGCGTTCCCTGACCACCTGTTCCAGACGTAGAAAGCCAATACGGAACTGGGTTTGAACCAGTTCACCGACAGTACGCACTCGTCGGTTGCCGAGATGGTCAATATCATCATCGCTGTCATGGCCGCCATTAATCAGAATGATGTGCCTGATTATCTCAACGATGTCCTCACGTGTCAGCGTTCGTTCCTTCAGGCTAACGTTAAGTCCCAGTCGTTTGTTGAGCTTATAACGGCCAACGCTTCCTAGGTCATACCGCCCTGAATCAAAAAACAGACCATTTATCCACTTTCTGGCATTATCAAGAGAGGGAAGCTCTCCTGGATGCAGTTTTTTATAGATATCAAGTAAAGCTTCTTTCTCATCTTTAATCAGCGGCTCCCGTTCCATGGTTGTACTGATGAAATGATGGTCCGAGAGCTCGTCCTCTTTACCAAACAGGTCTAGCAGTTTGTCGTCGCTGCCGTAGCCAATGGCGCGCAGCAATGTCGTGATGGGAATCTTCCGTTTGCCATCAATTTTGGCTGAAATGACATTCCGGTTACTGGTCTCAAACTCCAGCCAGGCACCGCGGGTCGGGATCAATTTGGCCTGGCATAATTCGCGCCCGGTAACGGGGTCTTCTTCACTGGTGAAGTAGACTCCAGGGGAACGGAGAAGTTGACTGACCACCACCCTTTCGGCACCGCTGGTAATAAAGGTGCCTTTAGCTGTCATCAGGGGAATATCACCGAAAAACAGGTCTTGCTCTTTGATTTCCCCTGTCTCCTTAACGAGCAATCGTACTTTGACATAGAGAGGAGCCGAGTAGGTCAGGTCCCGTTCGTGGCACTCCTGCTCGGAATGTCCTGTGCGGGGTTCGCGGTACTCGTAAGCAACGAAGCTGAGCTCCAGCCTGTTGCCGGTCAGGTCTTTAATGGGAGATACCTCTTCCAGTAGCTGCTTCAGGCCTTCTTCCTGAAACCTCTGGAAGGAATCCAGCTGAACCTTAATCAGGTTGGGTACATCCAGGACATAGGGTAATTTGGCGTAGGATTTTCTGGTAACTGGGGATGTAGTCTTGTACGTGGGTGCTGGTGATGTTAAAGCCATCTCTACTCCTTAGACAAATGCACGAAATTCTTCCGTTGTTACAGCGCTATTCTTTAGGATGGAGACGTGCTCGTATGCTGCATGCAGCAACATAGTGGATACACGTATCTGGGAAGGTAATAATAAAAAACACTTGGGGCATTATTACAGTCTATAATAATACCATTATTATCTATGGTTTGTCAAGACCCGTAGCCTGCAAATTTCCACAAAATGGAACAATTTCTCTTATATTTTTGTAGTGCACTAGGTAAGTTTAAGAATAACGGCATTGTCCTGCTATAATATAGACATAGTGACATGGACAGGAGAATGACGACAGCCCGGCTGATACTAGCGATTATCAGCACGGCTTTGGAGGAAGCGGCCATATATGTGATATGGCGCTGGTTCCTCCCTGAGTTTGATATCAGTCTACCTTTTCCAGTACTTGTTGGCATAATGGTGGCTTGGGCTGCTTTCGCTATTTCTCTTTTTGTGTTTACCACACGAACCCTGAAAAAGCAGGTACCGGTTGGTTTGCCGTCTATGATCGGGGCAAAGGGTAAGGTGGCCAGCTCGTTGGACCCGGAGGGCATGGTCAGGATAAAAGGAGAGCTTTGGGTAGCGACGGCGGCTGAGGGTGATATTTCCGCAGGTGAAAATATCGAGGTGGTAGGTGAAGATGGACTAAAACTGGTGGTACAAAAAGCAACAGGCAGTAAATGGCCTATACGTTGAAAAGAAAGGTAATGACATCGCCGTCTTGGATTACATAATCCTTTCCCTCTAGCCTTAGCTGTCCCTGTTTACGGGCTTCAGCGATACCACCGCAATTGACTAGGTTTTCGAAGCTGATGCCTTCGGCGCGGATGAAGCCTTTCTCCATATCGGTGTGAATTTTACCGGCGGCTTTGAGGGCTGTGGTACCTTTTTTAATCGACCAGGCTCTCACCTCGTTTGAGGCTATGGTAAAGAACGATATAAGGTCGGAGAGTTCATAGGATATCTTAATGGTACGTTCGAGCCCGGATTCTTCTATACCGAACTCGGTACGAAATTCTCGGGCAGCACTTTCTTCCAGCTGCGCCAGTTCCATTTCCAGCTTACTGCAAAGGGCAATTGCCCGGCTTTTTTCGCCTGAGTACTGTGAATTGACTTCGGCTTCCAAAGACGCTGTTTGTGGCAGTTGTTCTTCCCCGATGTTTATTACTATCAGGAGAGGTTTAGCGGTAAGAAACTGATAGTTTGTAATAATCTTGGCGGTGCCGGGCTCAAGAGTTAGTTGCCGGATAGGCCTGTCATTTTCCAAATCAGATTTAAACTGCGTTAAAATATCTTTTTCCTGTAGGAGCCCCTGGCGCTCGGGTGGTCTGGCTCCTTTTAGGGAGGTCTCTATCCTTTCCAGCCGTCTCTCCATAATAGTCAGGTCAGAGAAGATAAGCTCCAGATTCAGGGTTGAGATATCTCTCATGATATCCAGGCTGCCTTCAGGATGTGGTATACTTGCGTCGCCAAAGGCACGGACGACGCCGATAAATGTATCAACGTTGCTGAGCTGATTAAGCAGTTCGCCGCCTATACCCTTATCCTGTGCTATGTTCTTAACGGAGGCACCTGCGTCGATATACCTGGCTTCAACCGGCACTACCTTCTTGGGGTGAAGCATCTCATCGAGAACCTTCAGTCTGGGCTCTGGAATCTTGGCGATGCCGATATGTGGGGAGAGGCCCTCAGTCACATGGCTTATGGTATCGGCTTTACCTTTTGTTAGGGCGTTGAAAAGGACTGTCTTGCCGCTCTGGGGCAAGCCTATAATGCCGATATCTATACTCATCGGTTCGACGCCTGGCCTTCGGTTAGGGTGAGGTTATCAGCGCCCTTTCTTGATAATTTCTCGGGCCTTCTTGAGGGCAAGGTCCCTGTGGTCTATATTCAATTTATCGTTGGCGGCTAGGTTAAGCAGGACAAGCAGTGCTTCATGGTCGGCTATTTCACCGAGTTGATTGATGGCCTGGGACCTCATTTTACCGTCAAGTTGCATGTCAATGGCAATATTCGCCAGCTTCTTTAGTTCGTCAGTTCTATTTTGTTCATCAGGTTTTTCTGACATTGTAGCTCACCTCTTGGTTTAAGCAGTATGCCTTATGATTGCTTATTTATACTCTCTTTGCGATTATTCCCTAATGGCGGGTTTTTGTCAACATTAAGAATTTTCATTCTTCCTTATCCCCTTAGCCCACTTCTCCGATCAGGGAGATGAAAAGATAAGGAAACAGAGACTTCGCCTATCTTCTACTCTCTGTCGGGAGAAGGGTGGGAAAGATGAGAGACGAAGGGGATGTCTTATCATATTAAATTTTGGTTCTGCTAAAAATATGCGGGTATGGTAAAATGTAGAAACTCATACCCGGGAGGCCAGTAATTGCTGCACGTGCTTATCGGCGAGGATGATTATTCCGTCCGCCAGGCGCTGGAGGTGATTAAAAAGAGCATCGGCGACCCCGCAGCCCTGCTGACCAATTCTACGATATTCAACGGACGGCAGGTTACCATCGAAGAGTTACAGACTGCTTGTGATACGATACCCTTTCTGGCTGAAAAACGTCTGGTTGTTGTTGAGGGGCTGTTCGAACGCTTTGAATCCAGGAACAAATCAAGCCGCAAGAAATCAGCCCGCCAGCCTGACCAGGATGACTGTAAATCAGTAGCTGACTGTATCAGCCATGTACCGGACTTCACGGAACTGGTGCTCGTTGATGGCAGGATAGGGGACAGCAATCCGCTACTGCGTAAGCTATCAGCTGTTACAAAGGTGAGGTCTTTTCCATTATTAAAAGAAGCTCAACTACGCCAGTGGGTTGAACGTCGGGTTGCCAGGGTCGGCGGTGCTATATCACCGCAGGCAGTTAACCTCCTGATTAGATTCGTGGGTAATAACCTTTGGATAATCTCCAACGAGGTGGACAAGCTGGTCTCGTTTGCGGCTGGACGCCGCATTGAGGAAGGGGATGTCAGAGCCGTGGTGAGTTATGCCCAGGAAGCTAATGTCTTTGCCATGGTTGATGCCATCCTTGAGTTCAGAGTCGGCATTGCCCAGGAATTACTGCAGCAGTTACTGAAACACGGGGCGGCGCCAGCCCAGCTTCTGGTAATGTTGTCACGTCAGGTCAGAATCATGTTACAGATTAAGGATATGAGAAACCACGGGAAGTCCCGAAACGAAATTCAGAATAAGCTGGGTCTGACTTCGGACTTTGTCCTGCGTAAAGCGTGGGAGCAATCAGATAAATATACAATAGCAAGACTGAAAGAGTTGTACCACAGGCTGCTGGAGGCTGACCTTTCCATAAAGACGGGGAAATATGACGGCGAGCTTGCCCTCAATATCCTGGTTGCTGAGCTGGGGCAGCGGGGTGCCGTTTCAGCTTGACAAACCAACGAAATAGGATAAAGTAGTATTAAGATGACCAAGCAAAATAGTGC
>Ga0315555_1002198_pt1 | contig 13846 bp, 14 predicted proteins | sample SalMarSW160380MG_FD_202113 | JGI IMG/M metagenome (GOLD analysis project Ga0315555, IMG submission 202113) | Salt marsh sediment microbial communities from the Plum Island Ecosystem LTER, Massachusetts, United States - Salt Marsh Sediment SW1603-80 ... | reverse complement strand
CAATTGCAGGCAAAAGCTTTTTTCCTTGGCAATACAACGAACAACATAGCTGAATATACGGCTATTTTAAAAGCACTCGAAGAAGCAAGACAGATCGCTGCTGGCCAAATAATGGTTTTCAGCGACAGCGAACTGCTGGTCAGGCAGCTTAATGGGGAATATAAAGTAAAAAGCGAACAAATCAGGCCTCTTTTCAAACGAGCAATAGACCTGCTGGAAGAATTTGACAGTTGGAAGGTCCAACATATAACAAGGGACAAGAACAAAGAGGCGGACAAACTCGTGAACCGGGCTTTGGACCTGGAGCGCAATGTTTCTATGAAGGCAGGGGCCGAAGGACGGGAGCCGGAGAAGGGGCGAGAGATGGCAGATGCGCGTCGAACAAAACCGATTCGGCTCGGAGTGTTAATCAGCGGCGGCGGAACAACATTGATGAATATCCTTAAATATATAAAGAGCGGGCAGCTAAAGGCAGAGGTCGCCGTCGTAATAAGCTCCCGCTCAAGCGTGGCTGGCGTCGAAAAGGCAAAGAAGGCCGGATTGAACGTGAAAATCGTTAGTAAGAAAGACTATCCCGACATCAATGAATTCAGTAAACGCATTGAAGAGGAGCTTGTCGCTGCGGATGTTGACCTTGTGGTTCAAGGTGGCTGGCTGTGCCTTTGGGAAATACCGCCTCGTTATGAAAATCAGGTGATGAACATACATCCGGCTCTTTTGCCGAGTTTCGGTGGACAAGGTATGTGGGGACATTACGTCCACGAGGCAGTTCTTGCAGCGGGATGCAAGATAAGCGGATGCACAGTTCACTTTTGCACGAACGAATATGATAAAGGCCCGATAATTGTACAGCGGTCGTGTGAAGTCAGGGAAAATGATACCCCCGATACTCTTGCTGAAAGAGTATTTGAGCAGGAGTGTATCGCATATCCACAGGCGATAAACTTGTTTGCCGAAGGTAAGATAGTAGTGCAGGGTGGCAGAGTAAAGATAAAATGCAAAAAATAAAGGTAAAAAATCAAAATTGTGAAGCCCCTTAGGGACGATTTCCTAAATTTTGAATTTTGATATTTGTTTTTTTATCTTTTATGAACAGACGACAGAAAGCAATATTAGTGGAGATTATAACTGTAATAGTTCTTACAGCTATTGCGGTAGTGGCGATGCTGCACCTGAGAGATTATGTTAATCGTCGAGAAGCAGAAATGGCAATTGCAATACTCGGTAACAGGATTAGGCAGTACCGAGTTGAGAATGGCTTAGTGCCTCCTGAAAATTGGGTCAGAAGGGAAAGAGAAAATCTGCCGGGGAACGTTCGCCTCGGTGAACTGAATTATAGGGGCAGATGGATAGACTTTGATTCTGCCCCGGATGAGATTTTAGCTTACGTTGAACAAAAATCTCATTCGTTAATATTTAAGAATGGATTTTTTGTGCTTAGGTTGGGTGAAGTACTAAATCGGGACCTAAATGCAAATGTGAACATAGAGTGGATGGGGCCGCAGGAGCTTGAGACCACCCTGGCCCAACAGCAGAGCCAAATGGAAATTGAAATGCTTGGCAAGTAACCGAAAGAAGTATTTATCGGCTAAGCGATTGATAGCCGCCTGTAATAGACATTGCTATTTAGATTGTGTGGCACCGACCTGCTGTGATTCGCTTTCTTCGGGCCCCTTTTCTTTAACGCCTTCAAATTTGAGGTGTTCTTCGTCCTGTACATCTATCTTTATAAGGTTTTTGCCCTTGAATTTGCCTGCCAGTACAAATTCTGAAAGAGGGTCTTCTATATAATGCTCAATTGCTCTTCGCAAAGGCCTGGCCCCGAATTCGGGATTGTAACCTTTATCAATTAAAAACTCTTTAGCCTGGTCGGATAGCTGCATTTGCAAGCCGTGCTCTGTCAGCCGCTTGAACACCTTTGCAAGCTCGTAATCGACTATAATTTGCAAATCTTCTCTTGTAAGCGCCTTGAAGACTATCGTGTCATCAAGACGGTTTAGGAACTCAGGCCTGAAATGATGTTCTACCTCCTTTTGCAGGGTTTCTTTCATCTTTTCATAATTTGACTCAGGGGTCTTTTTACCAAAGCCAAAACCGGCTTGATTCTTAATCAACTCGGCACCAATGTTGCTGGTCATAATAAGAATAACATTCTTAAAGTCCACGCCTCGGCCAAAACTGTCTGTCAGACGACCCTCATCCATAATTTGCAGGAGCATATTATAAACATCCGGATGCGCCTTTTCTATCTCGTCCAGAAGAAGCACAGCATAAGGTCGGCGTCTTATCCGTTCGGTCAGTTGTCCGCCTTCTTCATAGCCCACGTATCCCGGAGGCGCACCGACAAGCCGGCTTACATTATGCTTCTCCATAAATTCACTCATATCCAGCCGTATAAGAGAATTTTTGTCGCTGAACATAAACTCCGCCAGGGCCTGAGCAAGCAGCGTTTTTCCGACGCCGCTGGGGCCAAGGAATATAAAGCAGCCCATCGGACGATTCGGGTCCTTCATTCCGCTTCTGCTGCGTCTCACTGCTTTGGCCACGGCGTTGATTGCCTCGTCCTGGGAGACAACCGTTTTATGCAGTTCGGCTTCGAGTTCCAAAAGCCGTTGGGTTTCCTTCTTCTCCAACTTCGTCAATGGAACACCCGTCATATTGCTGACGACTTCTGCAATAATCTCAACATCTACTACACCTGTTACATCTTTATTCTCTTCGTACCATTTCTTTTGCAGTTGTGTTTTTTTGTCCAAAAGCTGCTGTGCTTCATCTCTCAATGCAGCCGCTCGCTCATAGTCGGTGTTTCTGACCGCATCATCTTTTTCCTTTTGCAGCTTTTCGATTTTGCCTTCTATCTCGGTCAGGTCCAGCGGAGGAGTCATATTCTTTAGCCGAACCCTTGCGCCAGCTTCATCGATTACGTCTATCGCTTTATCAGGCAGGCATCGGCCTGTAATATATCTGGTCGAAAGCTCCACCGCCTGGAAAAGAGCTTCGTCGGTAAATCGGACTTTGTGGTGCGCTTCATAGCGGTCCTGCAGCCCTCTAAGTATATCCAGAGTTTCATCCTTCAAAGGAGGGTCAACTATTATCGTCTGAAAACGCCTTTCAAGAGCTCCATCTTTCTCGATGTATTTTCTATATTCGTCCAAAGTAGTGGCACCGATGCACTGGACCTCTCCGCGGGCAAGAGCCGGCTTCAATACATTCGAGGCATCGATGGCACCTTCAGCCCCACCGGCTCCCACCAGGGTATGAAGCTCATCAATAAACAGGGTAACATTCTTGGCTCTTTTAACCTCGTTAATGACTGCCTTGATTCGTTCTTCAAACTGGCCACGATATTTTGTCCCGGCCACCATCATTGCCAGGTCAAGCACAACAATACGTTTATCCGTGAGCAGCTCCGGCACCTGTTTATTTACTATCTGCTGGCTCAATCCTTCTACGATAGCAGTCTTGCCAACCCCTGCTTCGCCTAACAGTACGGGATTATTTTTCGTGCGTCTGCAGAGTATCTGAACAAGCCGCTCAATTTCTCGCTTTCTGCCGATTACGGGGTCGAGTTCACCATCGGTTGCCAATTGAGTGAGGTCTCTTCCGAAGCTGTCCAGCGCCGGCGTTTTGCTTTTAGGTCTTCGGCCTACTACAGGCCCCATTTGTACTCCGAGTCCGGTAGGTCCATCATCCACTCCCGCTCCCAACAAATTCAATACCTCCTGTCTCACGTCATCAAGTTTCAAGCCGCAATTCATAAGGACCTGGGCCGCTATTCCTTCGCTCTCTCGCAGCAAACCCAACAGTATATGTTCGGTCCCCACATAATTATGGTTGAGAGACCTGGCTTCCTCAATTGCATACTCGATGACCTTCTTTGCCCTTGGTGTCTGGGGCAGCTTGCCCATTGTCACCATATCGGGGCCGCTCTTGACCAGTTTCTCCACTTCAAGCCGGACCTTCTTTATATCAACGTCAAGGTTCTTCAGTACCGTAGCACCCACCCCGCTGCCCTCCTTAAGCAGACCCAGGAGAATATGTTCAGTCCCGATATATTCGTGATTGAAGCGTTGAGCCTCCTGGTTGGCCAGTGCCATAACCTTACGTGCACGGTCTGTAAAACGCTCAAACATATTTTAACCTCTCAAGAAAGGATTAATTTTTTCTTAAATCATTACAGAGCAATCAACATACGGACAATAAAAATCCGGCTTCAGTTCACATTATATCACATTTAGCCCATGTGTCAACCATGCGGAACTTATGAATCCTGCTTCTCATGGCTAAAAATGCCTGCTTCTAATTTTATATATGTCTTTTATTGAGCTTGTGTTCGTTTTTCCCGGACCAACGTTTTTCATAAGTTAAAGTTTTATCGACAAAAAATGCAGCCAACTTTCTGGATATACGCCATAATAAAGAGATAATGCGTTTTAGCCGGCTCACGAGATAACCTCTTCCGACATAATTCAACGAGGCATCTGACCGGATTGATGTAAAAAGCACTTTTTTACTGAAGATTAAGGATGTGCTTTTAGAGAGGGATTTTTCACAGTTATCTTCGATTCAGGTATGTGTTTTGAGACCTTTTGTATTTATGCTTATGGTCTCAGTCGTTTCTTTCCTCAAGCAATTTCCTGAGGTATGTATTTTCCCGGCGAGTTGCTTCAAGGTCGAAAACCTGATATTTAATGCATACTCGCAGGAAATCCAGCGATTCCTGCAGACTACTTATGCTTTTTTCCAGCTTTTTGCGGTTGTCTTGTGCTTGTTTAGCAAGCTCAGCCAGCTTTCGATGTTGTGGATTGGATACTTCTCCGAATTCTTTGACCAGTTCGTTGAGTTTACCTTCCAGGTTTGTCTCGTCCATTCAAATCACCCTAAATTTATAAAACCTCCGAAGCTCATCATTCTATTATTGTGCAAAATTCATACCTGAACGTGCCAAAAACGTCTTTTTACATAATTAAAAACTTGCCTTTGATAAACGGCTGATCCGGCGATACTACGCCGGACTGTTGTGTTGCTCTTATGCTTTATTTCTGCTTTCCACAAGACAACCCTTATAGGGATTAAGACCCTGTGTTGCAAAAAAACAACGCACAGAGCTCGGCTGTATTTTCCTATTGGATATAACGGTATTGTGAAAAGAAAGTTACGATTGTTGTTGAATGGCGTAAACGCAGTAGTTGGTTAGCTGATTTCGACAAAATGTCCGATTATGTTTTCGGATTCATTGTTGTTGTTAACTATACATTAAAATGGGAAACATTATACGCAAATGGGAAATAAAAAAAGCTCGATATGAAAAGAAAATCTCCGGAGCTAAATTGCCTATTTTCACAAATATAAGCAATGGTCCGAGTAGCCCTTTTAGCGAGTTAATAGGACGTGGCTTCGACCTGCTTGAGCAGGAATTAACCCTTGCGAGAACCACCCCTTGTATCTATTAGCCCAGCTAATCCATCTTGATAGTATTTTTTCCTCCAACGATAAAGTGTTCCTCTGGGAATACCGCACCGTTCAATTGCGATCCTATCTGCTTCTTTAGCCCCGTGCAGATAACGAAGCTCTTTTTTGGTATTCGCATATAGCACAATCTTACTTAATTTCAATAAAGCTTCGTCTCTCTTTATCGCCGGACATGTTCCTAATTTTTTTAATTTGTTAATGGCCTTTTGATTATTGATAAGACTTACTACTTCTGTCACTGGAATTAGCTTTTTCCCATTAAGCTGTATCGTGTTGCGAAAGCACTTTTTGCCGTAGCAATTATGTATTGTCTTTTCGCTCAAACCCGTCAATTTTGAGACTTCTGCAATCGTATAATATTCTATGCGGATACTCATTTCAACAGCTCACGTCTCTCCGAAAGCCACTGTTGCAGCTCAAAAGTTTTCATTGTGCTTAACGCATAAGCGATACGCCTTATATTTTCTTCCCTGTTCGGCCTACGCACCGCATACAGGTGAGAATCTTTATCTTTGCCCCAGGCAGGGACTCCAAATTCGTTTTCAATAGAGATACGATATGTCTCAATAAAATTATCGTCCTTGTCTTTGAGCCAGTCCCGAAAAACCGAAACGTTGGAACGAACATCGGGGACGGCAGAGCAATCGTTTTTTTCCGGCTCTGGCTCTCTGACGATTCGCTTAAGTGCCGACAAAGCAAAAGGGCATAACGGGTTTCCGAGCTTAATTAAGCACCAGGTCAAGCCCTGCTCTATCAACACTATAACAAACAGCATAGAGACGACCGGCAGTTGACAGATTGTCTTGATATAGTTTTTCACGGTTTCCCCATCAATTCGCCCGCCAAAACAGGTCTCAGTTCATATTCTAATTTGCCTTTTGAAAACTTAATCGAGCCAAAGCGGAAATTTTCTTTTTTCATAGAGCCATTTTTAGAAATTCGTTTTAGAAATTCCTTGAGCATATTATGTAAATTATACTGGTGCCACAAGTCCGATTCGATAATGTTCTCTGTGTATTCTGTAAGCATTTTAATCCGGTCGCTGAGCAGCTTTCTCTCGGTGTTTATTTTGAATTGCAGCTCCGACATCTCTCTTAAGACGCTGTCAACCTGCTCGATAGAATCTATGCCTTTGGCAGTAATGTTTTCGACAGATTTTCCTTCTGCTCGCTCTTTTGAGACTTTTTTATATAATCTATGCCATTCCCGATTACACTCCTTGCATTTACTTGCTAATCCATCAGGACTGCTCATGTTTTTTATAAATTGTTCTGCCGGTTTTACTAAACCACATCGAGAACATCGCTTACTTTTAGAGTTTATTTTTGAGAGACTTACCGTTTTTTTATATTCTTCGTTATAAGCCCTCAGGCACGGTTTGCAATAACAAAATAAGCCGTCTTTGGCGTGCGTGTCTTTGCCGAACTCGCTTAGCGGCTTTTCTTTTTTGCATCGGCTACATCGTTTTGTATCTGCCATTTATAAAGCTCTCAAACGGCGTTTAAATCCTTTTTACGCTAAATTCCTCGGAGTTACAGGGCCGATGCCGAGGTCTTCTTTATTGACGCCGACAACGGGATTAAAAATTCTGTAATTGTATTGTCGATAATCATAGTTCATAGATACGGGGCCGGATTCTTTAACAGAGCTTACATCAAATGTCCCAGTGTATCCTGCACCGGAAAATGGTCGTCTCTCTCGTTGAATCCTGGTTAAGTTTCCCCACCTTTGCTTTTGTGACATCTGACGCCATTTCCACTCCATCTCAAAATCTGTAAAAATATCTGCTGATGGACTTACTGAAATGCGGAATTTGTCCTTTTCAAGTGATTGTTGATATTCCTGAGATATGGCCTCTCTCTCCTCTGGCGTCAAGTTCTCCTTCCACAACAAATAAGCCGCTTGTTCCTTTTCCGCCTCAGTTCCGAAAGTCAACCATTCTCTTATCTTTTGCCTTTTTTCACTGTGTCTTTCCCTCCGCTTTTGTTCATCAAAACCGATTTCCCTAACATCTTCCGCATACATTTGTTCTTCTGTGAGGTCTAATCTTATTTGCCTTGCCCGTGCCTTTGTAACGGCGTCCCTGGTTTCCAGTGTTGTTTTTCTGGCTTCTTCCTCGGACTTTTCAGCGGCGATACCCTCAGCGGCAGCAGCTTGTCTTAACGATTCCTGGATTCCACGCTGAGGCACAGTCATAAGTTTATAAACTCCTGTGGCGGCTTCTCTGCCGTAAACCTGCGTCAATAATTGCAGATATTTCTGCCTATCCATTGTCGGCTGCTTGGCCGACAAAAAAGCCAGGAGCTTTTGCGGGTCTTTAGTGACATCTTCCGGTATGCCGAGCTTTTCAATATCCGAAAGCTGTGGGGCCATAAGCGCATCTAATGTCGTTGACGGCAGAGACATTTTTTTTCTGCCGGTCTCGCCGGAGGCCAGAAGAGCTATGTTCGCAACCGCCTGTTCGGGTGTCCATCCCATAGCTTTTATGGTCGGCATACCTCGGCCTAACGCACCTATAACCTCCTCGTCTGTTAAGCCGGTAATCTGTGCACCTTTTGAAATCATCCGGCGAAATTCGCCCTGCTTCTGCGGCGTTACCATATCCCAGCCACGCATTATCGAAATAAGCTCTGTCGTAGCTTCTCCACCGTGCCTTGCAGCATAGCCCAGCATCCCCTGCAGGCCCTGGTCATACTGCTGTTGAGTAATCTGGCCGGTCCCTACCAGGGACTTGAATTGCCGAGTATAGGCATTGACAACCGGCAGGCCCATTTCTTGGGTGACGCCCGTTTTTTGCAATAATAAATTTGTGGCTTTTGTAGTGGCCTGCCGAGACTTTTCATCGAAGGCGTCAAGTGCCTCAAACAAGCTTTCATAAGCAGCTCGTATCTCCTGGACTTCCCTGACCGCTTCATCGCTGCGTGTCTTAACTGTATCAAAGAATTTCGCAACCTTGCCTGCTGCTGCTGCAATAGCAGTTCCTATCGCCAAAAAGCCGAGAGTCCCAATTTTCTTTAAGCTGCCGACAATCCAGGCCGAGGCCCTTCCTGTTTTGCGTCCGGTCTGCTCTGTCTTTTCGCCGATTTTTTCTACGGACTTGCCTGCCTCGTCCAGCTCCTGTTTGGCCTGCTGTGTTCCTCTTGTCTTTAGATGTATGTTTATGTCTTTGCTCATAGTATTTTATTATTCCAAAGCTGGCGGGCCATGCTCGGCTAAGAACGGCCCGCCGCTAACACACAAGTTGCAGCTCCGTCTTTAACTTGCAGCAGTTATCAGGCCGACAATCGGGCCTGCTTCGCTCGTGTCACCGACTCCGTAAGCATTGATGTCGATTCGCTCAACACCTCTAAAGCCAATTTGGTCGTTGGTAAAATATACATCCTGGCTTCTTGCTAATTGAAGCTGCCGTCTCTCGCCGAGAAAAGCACCTAATTGCAGGTCGCCGAGGACCGCACATATCTGGTCGTTGGCTTCCACGCTTGGCATAGCAGAGACAAATACAACTTCATAGCCAAGCAAAAACCTGTCTTTACGGTCTGACAGTATCTCGAAGATGTTTGCAACTCCGGCAGTTTCTGCCAGTGGATATACTACGTTGTAATAAAACTTTTTACTCATATACCACTTAGCAGTGTCATCGCAATCTTCCGGCAATATTCCAATCACCTTGCGAAAATCAGCGAGAGTTATCTCATTATACGCATTACCACTTGCCACGAACAGGCCTTTAATATTAGCGATTGTAGCGTCAACGCCTCGCAATGCCCCGACAATTCCGGTCATACCGAAATACGTCTCTGTGCCGTCACCGACAAAGCCGATTTCATCTTCTTTTTTGGCGATGCTGCGTGCCATACTGATACCGATTATTTCACCCAGGGCAATAAGCGAATCTTCCTCCAATTCGCTCGATGCCTTGCATAAACAGGCAAGCTTGTGCGTTGTCAAGCCGACCTGGCTGAAATCCATATCGCTCTCAGTAATTTGTTTGCCTTCGCCAGGCGAATAGACGACCAGGTCAGCTTCGACTTTAGGCACAACCTGCCGGTCAGAGCCGAGAGGGACAACCATAGCGTTTTTGCGGAATTTTCCGTAAACACCGAGCTTGTCGATAATACGGCTCGAATATTCCGTAGGGACTAAAATCCCGCCTTCGCTCATTACGCTTTCGCCCAGGGCCTTGCGGTTAAGTGCCTTGAGTATCAGCTCGCCGAATCCCTTGGCCTCTTCCTCTGTCCGCCAGAAGCGGTTATACTTCTCACCGTCCTCGGTTTTGCCGGTCATAAATCCTCTTGTCACGGTGCGGAACTGCTTGGCAAGCTCGTTGAAGGATTCTCCTATCTCCTGTATCGCCATTTTGCTTTCTTGTATCTCATCGCCTGCGGTCTTAAAACCGGCGGCGATTTTGGTTTTTTCTTCTGCTGTTAATGCCATTTTAAAGCCCTCGTAAACAATAGTTAATCATACTTTACATAACAAAGAGCGGGGAATCCCGATTCACAGACAGAATTCCCTGCTCACAAGGTGAGGTAATTAAAAAAGGAGTTACAAAATCTTCGGCCCTCGCCGAATCTATACGCAGCACCTTCGCAGCACGAGGGACACCGGCAAACGTGTTGTTCGCATAGATTCCCATACTAAAACGAAAAATCTCTCAAGCTGATTTCCTTCTTGCCGCAAATCAGCTCGGAGTAATCGTCAATATCCTTGTCGTTATCAATATCAAAAAAATCGCTGTCGGATTCGTCAGCTTTAATATCGTCCAGCCCCAAAATATCTTTTGCAAACTCCTCGCACTCTGTATCGAAGTCAGGGTCTAATGCCCTGAGTTCATCGAGGAGCTTCTCATCTTCTCGCTGCTGTTTCTTGTCGCTGACAAAATCCAGCTTCTTTTGTTTCGCCTTGGTAAGTGCTTCTCGATTAGAGGGCACGGGCACGCAGCTTATTTCCAACAGCTCTACTTTTTTGTGGACAAATACGCTCTTGCCGTTTCGCTGCTCGTAGTTACCCTCAATCGAAATAAATCCTACGGATAGTGCCTTTTGTATTTTCTGGCTGTAGAGCTGCCAGTATTCCTCGGCAAGTGCGGTTACAGTGTGAAATTCCAAAATGACCTCAAGGCCAGCCGATGTCACGCTGGCCGATATAACATTTGCCACAACAGGACTTCGACCATCGCTTAATCGATGCTGGTGAGCTGCAAGCACTACATTATTTTTGGCAACATAAATCGGCAAGCTCTCATTGAACGCTTCCGGCAGGATAATCTCGTTGTCTCTGTCGAGGTTTCCGGTAGAGGCAATCGCCCTGATTCTCCGATTCTCTTTGTCTATACTCTTGATAGAAAGCAGGGCCGAAAACTGCTTTGTCTCCAGCCCCGCCGACTGAGCTTTCTCTTTCAAAAATATATCTGTCAAATCGACTACCTTGCCGCTCATTTTAACCTCGCAATTTATGCACCCAATCTAATGATGTTGCTCTTTTTTCCTTGTAAACTTTCAATTATCGCTTTGAGCAAATGTGCCGGTTGGCTTGAAAGCAATGTTGTAATTTCATCGAGAAGGTTTTTTTGTTCTTCATCTTCCGGCGATTCCAGCTCAGCTACAAATTGATGCCTGTCTTCTTGTAATTCCTTCAATAAATCAGCACACAATAAGTCCTCGCCAGCCAGCAAAATATCTATACTGGCCAGCATTATCGCCCTTGACCTTGCTATGCTCTCCCGAACATCCCTGGCCATTAACCCCATCTCATCGATAACCTTTTCTGTCTCTGTCTTTGCATTTTTTCTCTCCTTTATGGCTTTCACAATACACCCGCTTTCTGTGCGATGCGCACAAAAAAACCGAATAGAACTGGAGAGGTGTGCGGTGCCATAAGGAACCGTGCGGACGTCACCGCCTCGCAGCTCTCCAGTTTTATCCGGTATGCTTGTTCTTAACGAATTGTTTCTTATGGCTTTCACACTATTACTATAGTCCGATGCTACCGGTCTTGTCAAGCAAAAAATTACTGAAAAAATTATTATTGTTCGCTTAACCATTTTTAGGCAGTTATATGCTCCGTCAGCCCTTGCCCTGCTGCATCTTTGGGGCCGATTTCGGGCCTTGACAGAATCCCGATAATAGCCAGGTTAGAGCCGTTGACCGCACCGGCTGCACTGTGCGGGGCGTTGACCTGCATATAACGCTTGTGCGTCTTTGTCAGGTCGATGTCAATGGCAAACAGCTTGTCATCTTCGTTGTATTGAATTGCATCGGCCAGGGCCGCATCGGTAACGGCTGTATATGCACCGCCGACCGTATCGCACTCCTCGACAAACGGAGCTGTGCCCTCGGCTGTCGAGCCGATGGCGTTACCGGTTGCAACGTCCGTAGTGCCGGTGATAAGCAGGACTCGCAGGTGGCCCCAGCCCCTTGTGTCGATATAGGCATTGCCTGCAAAATCGCCATCATCTGCTAATTGCGGCGGCGTCAGGATTCCGACCTTCATATTTTGTATCTCAATCATTTTTCGTCCTTTCGATTAAAACGACTTGTTTCAGCTATAAACTAACGCCCAGCTTCGCTCCTGCTGGCTGAACTCTGCTCTGCCGGTATCTAACTACCCCCCTTTTCTAATTCCCACAGGTCCATAACGCCCTGGGCGATATAATCCAGTTTTTCACGGGCCAGCTTCAATAGAAATTCTGCCCTCTCATCCGGCTTTGGATTGCGGTCAGGGTGTTCGATGTTCTCCATTATTTCATCTTTTAGGTCGTTTAGTTCTCCGCCCTGCTCTGCCAAGTGACAAGTCAGGTATCTTCGCAGACGCATCACTGCTTCTATTGGTTGTATCGCTGCCATTTTCGGCCTCACTTTCCGTCTGAGTTTCTACCGGTATTTTCTCACTTATGACCTCAATAGTCCCCTCGTCCTCTGCTTTGGTTTCTACTTCCTCGTAAGTCTCTTTTGCGAATCGTGCCAGCATATTCGGCGGCAGGTCTAATTCTCTGCCTGCCTCAAAAATCCCGAAATTATTTACCGTTGTTTTGAGTATTTTAACTCTCACTTTTTGACTTCCTTTTATATTGCCTCTAAATGCCCATAAGCTTCTGCACGTTTTGTAAAATAACTAATCTCTGAAACGAATTTTGAAGCTGCTCTTGCACTAACGCACAATAATGATTTCTTGCTGCAAGGTCGCTCTCGTTAAATGGCATTCTCAATGCCCTTTTCAACGGCTCAACGGCTTTGATTAGTCGTTGAAATTCCGCCAATCCCTCTTTTGTAAACATATCGCAGGGGATTTTTTTAAGTCCAGGGATGTTTTCTATCTTCTCGAATTCCTCATTAATTAAGGCAGTCAGCTCAAATAGAAAACCGGTATCCGTTGATTTATGAGGGTGGCTCTCATATCGTTTTATCGTTGAAACGCTGCAATGAACCTTCGTTGCCAGCTCTTTTCGTGTCAGTCCTAATCTCTTACGAAAACGCTTTAGATATTCGCCAAAACCAACGTCTTCTTTTTGGAGACAGTCTATTTTAGAGATTGTCATTTTCGGCCTTCCTTTTTGTCTCAAGTATCCTTGCTCTCATTTTTCTTTCCCTTTATTGCTTCTTGAAGGGTCACCGCTAAGGCATTTGAGGCAGAACGCATTTCTCTTGCAGCTCTTTTTTTAACCCATAGACAAAGTTTTTTGTCGTGTAATATGATTGCTTTGCTGTTGACTTCCATCGCTAAATTTTATATAATAAACACCATATATATACTCATTGTAATATATCGTATCTATTCTATGAAGGTCAATATAAAAAATGCCCAAAAAGCAGAAAAAAGTTAAAAATAATCAAACATTCGGCCAGCGACTTCGTTTGCTGCGAGAAAAGGCCGATTTAAGCCAGGGAGAGCTGTCCAAAAAATTGGGCTACAAAACGAACGCCTCAATTTCTCATATTGAAAAAGGCAGAAGCACTTTGGATAATATCGCACTGGCTAAGCTCGTGGGCATTTTAAAAGAGGCCGATTTACACTGGCTTATCACGGGCAAATATAACAAAACCACCTTAAAATTAATCGATATTTTAGCTCCTTGTATAACGCCTTATATAGATGGTCTTAAACAACAAATTAAAGATGCAGATAGCGAAATTCTCCGCCTCAGTTTTGGTTTAACCTTCCGAGACGAAGATAATTACAAATCGCTTAAAGAAGCTGAAAAAAAGAGAGAAGGTCTTCGAAATGAGCACGACCTTGTTTTGAGTATTCTTTATGAAATCACTAAACAGCCCTAAAAATTATTATTCACAATATTAGTATTTACAAGCACTTATAAAAATCTACTAAAAAATATCAAAAATTTTTCATAAATTCCCGACTATTCTTGTCTATAATA
>Ga0315555_1002197_pt1 | contig 13848 bp, 11 predicted proteins | sample SalMarSW160380MG_FD_202113 | JGI IMG/M metagenome (GOLD analysis project Ga0315555, IMG submission 202113) | Salt marsh sediment microbial communities from the Plum Island Ecosystem LTER, Massachusetts, United States - Salt Marsh Sediment SW1603-80 ... | reverse complement strand
AAAGAGCGACTGATAGAGAATATTTCCGAGTCAGGACTGTGAGGGGTATTGTTTGTGAAATGTACCGGGATCTGCTTACCGGTGCCTGGTATCTGCAACGCATATACGACTAAAGATGTTGATACTTGTGCCTTAGTGCATGGGTTACAAGCAAAGAGAATCCAGTCATTATGAATAACTACGTTGAGCTTCACTGCCATTCCAATTTTTCCATCCTTGATGGCGCATCCCATCCAGAGGATTTAGTGGCTCGCGCATCAAACATTGGCATACCTGCTCTAGCCCTGACCGACCATGATGGGCTATACGGAATTATCCCCTTCTATAAAGCTTGTCTTGCCGCCGGGCTCAAGCCTGTTATCGGAGCGGAGATGACGTTAAAAAATGGGAGCCACATTACACTGCTAGCGAAAAACAACAGAGGTTACTCCAATCTGTGCCGGCTGATAACCAGAGCCCAATTAGAGCACAGGAAAGGCAGTCCTGCCACTGATAAGAAAGATCTTGCTCGGTATTCCGGTGATCTAATTTGCCTCTCCGGCTGTCGAAAGGGAGAAATAACCACTCTGATTGCTTCTGGACGAACAGAGAAAGCTCAAGAGGCAGCTAGAGGGTATATCGATATTTTCGGTCAGGAGAACTTTTACATAGAGCTTCAGAACAATCTATATCCTGAAGATAAAAGGATTTGTCATGCTCTGGTAAGGTTGGCTAAAGACCTCAACCTGGGCTACGTTGCCACCAATAACGTCCATTACGCTACAACAGAAGGCTACAGGCTTCACGACGTCCTCACCTGCATCAGAAATCGAACGACCTTAGATAAATGCGACACATTAAGACTGAACTCTGAGTTCCACCTTAAATCATCAAAGGAAATTACAGAATTTTTCCAGGAATACCCCGAAGCGATTTCTAATACCATTACCATAGCTGAGAAATGCAGCGCCAATCTAGATTTTTCACAGTACCGCTTTCCAGATTTCCCTCTGCCTGAAGGCGAGACTGCTGCCAGCTATCTAGCTAGGCTATGCTGGCAGAAAATTGACAAAAAATATGCAAACATAAGCCCGGAGATAGAAGCCAAGGTCAGTTATGAGCTCAATCTGATAGAGAAGCTGGGCCTGTCAGGATATTTCCTCGTTGTCTGGGACATCATGGATTATGCCGAAAGAAACGGCATTCCCGCCCAGGGAAGAGGCTCGGCAGCTAACTCTATTGTGGCTTATATCTTGGGCATAACCAAGGTCGATCCTATCAAGAACAAGCTGTTTCTGGGTAGGTTCCTGAACGAGGAAATGTCATCCGTTCCCGATATTGATATAGATGTATCCACAGCCCACAGAGAAAAACTCATCCAATATGTCTATGAGAAGTACGAGCAAGAGCATGTTGCTATGGTCTGTACTTATGTTACCTTCCAGGCCAGGAATGCTATAAGAGAGGTCGGCAAGACATTAGGAATGCCACCCGGGCTCATTGATAGGATGGCAAAATCCGTTTCAGTATATGATGCTAAGGGTATAGAACAAGACCTGGCAGGTCTCAAGGAGTTCGAAAGCTACTTCAGTGCCGCTCCCTGGCAACAATTTATCTCCCTTTGCCGAGAAATTGCCGGTTTTCCCAGACACTTATCCATTCATAACGGAGGCATGATTATCTCATCCCGTACTTTGAGTGAGATTGTGCCCCTGGAGAAAGCCACTATGCCAGGGAGGATAGTATGTCAATGGGATAAAGATGACATTGCCGATTCTGGACTGATAAAGTTAGACCTCCTTGGCTTAAGAATGCTATCGCTTATTCATGAGGCTTGCCAGCTGGCTGAGGAAAACCGCAACACGAAGCTCGATTTGGATAGATTACCTTTGGATGATAGAGAGGTCTATGACATGATTTGCCGGGGCGATACCATAGGTGTATTCCAGGTGGAAAGCCGGGCTCAACTGCAAACCCTGCCGCAAACAAAGCCGCACTCTATTGAAGACTTAACCATTGAGGTGGCTCTGGTAAGACCAGGTCCTCTTCAAGGACACATGGTCCATCCCTATATTAGAAGAAGGCAACATTTGGAGAAGGTAACTTACTTGCACCCAAAGCTTAAGCCGATACTCGAAGAGACTCTAGGAATAATTCTGTTCCAGGAACAGGTGATTCAGGTTGCTACCGTCATGGCCGATTTCACACCGGGCGAGGCTGACTCCTTGAGAAGGGCAATGACCAGGAAGAAACCAGAAAAGGCGATGGACGAGATGAGGCAGAGATTTATAGAAGGGGCGCAAAGAAACGGAATAGATAATGACAAGGCAAGTCGCATCTTCCAAGCCCTGGAGGGGTTTGCCGAGTATGGCTTTTGCAAGAGCCATGCTGCCGGTTTTGCCCTTTTATGCTACCAGTCTGCCTGGCTAAAGAGATATTATCCAGTCGAATTTTATTGCGCTTTGCTCAATAACCAGCCCATGGGATTCTATTCGCCAGAGGTGATTGTGCGGGATGCTAAAAGACACGGCATAGAAGTTCTGCCCGCAGACATCAACAAAAGCAGCCACAGGTGCACCATCGAAGGCGGCAAGATTAGACTTGGTTTCAGGTACATAAAGGAGGTTGGGGAGAAAGCCATGAGCCAAATAATGGCCGAGAGGCAGAGCGCTCCCTATGTTTCTTTCGACGATTTTTATTCCAGGGCCAGACTGGCAAGAACACCCATGGAAAACCTCATTCTCGCCGGCGCCTTTGATTCTTTTGGCTGCCAGAGAAGACAGCTATTATGGCGACTTGGTCCTTTAGAAACGCAGAGCCTGACAGAACTGCCCCTAGAATTTGGCGATACCAGGGTTTCTCTGCCTGATTTTACCGACCTTGAGGAGATGAAAGCCGATTACGAAGTGCAGGGATTGTCTACAAAATATCACCCGATGCATGCTCTGAGAAAGGACATGTCCGAGGATGGCTTGCTCAAAAGCTCCGAGGTTGCCCGCCTTCCCTCAAACACTCGAGTACGCATAGCTGGCTATGTCATTACCAGGCAAAGGCCGCCCACTGCCAAAGGTTTTGCCTTTATGACGCTAGAGGACGAGGAGGGTATGTTGAATGTAATAATCAAACCAAACGTATACTACAGATACCGACAGATCTTCAAGCTCGAGCCATTGATCCTGGTCCAAGGAACAATCCAGAGGCAAAATGATATCTTGAATATTGTCGCTGACAGGCTAATCCGACCTTGTGACGAACGGGAGAAACAAATATCCTCGGCATGAATCGCACGCAAGCTACCTCATTCAATGCCGGCAGGCTTTTTGTTGCTTCGAGCTCGCACCGCTAGTAAAATGACAGCCTGAAGGAATGAAATGGCAAAAATCCGGGTAGGCACCTGTTCATGGACTGATCCGACACTGCTGAGTTCCGGGCGCTTCTATCCTGACTCTGCGCGCTCGGCCGAAGCCCGCCTTCAATACTACGCTAGCCAGTTCAATACAGTTGAAGTGGATAGCAGTTACTACGCATTGCCCAATGAGAGAAATAGCTATCTGTGGACAGAGCGGACACCTGACGACTTCGTGTTCAATTTCAAGGTTTTCAGAATATTCACCCACCATCCGACACCTGTCAGTGCTCTGCCTAAGAGCATAAGGAATGAACTAACTACCGAATTGCAAGAAAAAAAGAATCTGTATTATCGCGACCTGCCGGCTGAATTAGTTGATGAATTATGGCAAAGATTCGAGAGTGCCCTGCTACCACTGGATACGGTTGGCAAGCTGGGTGTCGTGCTCTTCCAGTTTCCCCCCTGGTTTTACCCTGGCTCAGAGCAACTCGACTACATTGAGACGGGCAAGGCAAAACTCCAACAGTACCGGCTTGCCATAGAGTTCAGAAACAATGTGTGGCTGAGCGAAAAAAATCGCGCCGCGACCTTCGATTTTCTCAGCCGCAACGACTTACCATTTGTGTGCGTCGACGAGCCGCAGGGTTTCAAATCGAGTGTGCCTCCCGTCGCCGAAGTAACGTCTGACGTTGGGCTGGTCCGTTTCCATGGCAGGAACAGTCAGACATGGGAAAAGAAAGGTATCGGCCCGGCTGAACGTTTCAATTATCTTTACACAGAAGAGGAGCTCCAACCCTGGGCCAGCAAGATCACTGAAATCTCCAAACAGATTAGCGAGATGCATGTCTTGTTCAACAACTGCTACCAGGACAAAGCTGTTGTAAATGCCAGGCAAATGTGTTTCATGCTCGGTTCCGACGGTCGGCCGCAAATGGCCCAGGAGTAGCCCACAGAGTAAGCCGGTGTCTGACTCCTACGATTACACAGCGGCTGCATTGTTCTCTTCAGGCCAAAACGAGCCTGCTTTGGTAATTTTGCTGTAACAATCCAGCGTTGTGGCTCGCTAACCCTAGAGTATGCCTTGGACGGCGCAACCTATTGACAATCTGCCAGATGGCGGTATAATAGATTCCATAAGAATAGCATCTATTAGTGATGCTGGTTTTGGAATAGCGTCCGTAAGTAATACTACTTCAGGACCAACATAGGGTTGGCGGCCAAGTGTGTCCGTCACAGCTTTGCGGTGGTTCTGACGATGTTCAGAGGAGCACATATAGACATGTGACATTGCTTATTTTCCCCTGCCAAGCTCAGAGCAGGAAGGGTAAAAACTGGATTTCAATTGTCATTTGACTTTTGGGATTTGGAATCTGTTGGGGACTGCTTTGAGTTTGTCGAAGAGCAACTAATGAAAACCGGAGGTGAACTATGAGGATGATACCTGGTTCGAGGAAACATCGTTACTTGGCAAGATTTAGCATCTTTCTTATTACTGTAGCGCTAATTGCAGGGATGGTGGGCTGTAGGAGTGATCAGTACGTCCTCACCATCCGTTGCACCGAAGGCGGTCAGGTAACCTCCCCTGTTAAGTCAAGTTCTACCTATGCCGTGGGAACAGTCATCAACCTGACAGCCGAGGCTGAGGAGGGCTACCGATTTGACGGATGGACTGGTGGTGTGAGCACCATTGCTGATGTCAATGCCGCTGTGACCACCATCACCATGAACAGTACCTATTCTATTTCTATTACCGCTAACTTTGTCCAGGGCCAAGAAATACGGGACTGGTTCGGTTTGAATGCCACTAGGACCGTGGACAACTTGGGCGGCCATCACCGTATGATGAATGACCTCGATTCCACTACTGCCGGGTATAATGAGACGGCAAGTGACGCAGCCAACGAGGGAAGGGGCTGGCAGCCAATTGGAACCTCTGATGACCAGTTTGCCGGCAGTTTCGACGGTCATGGATATGAGATAAGGGATCTGTTTATCGACTGCCCTGACGAAAGTGGTGTGGGGCTTTTCGGCTATGTTGCTGAGGGAGGCGTTGTCGAAGATATCGGCCTGGTGAACACCACCGTGACTGGCAAAAATAATGTTGGCGGTCTGGTGGGATGGAATCAGGGCACTTTGAGCAACTCCTATTGCGACAGTAACGTGACTGGCAGTGATAATTATGTTGGCGGTCTGGTGGGATGGAATCAGGGCACTTTGAGCAACTCCTATTCCACAGGCAGCGTCAGCGGGGATTCGTGGGTTGGCGGTCTAGTGGGATGGAACCAGCACACCGTGCGCGACTCTTATTCGACCGGCAGTGTGAGTGGCGGTTCGTGGGTTGGCGGTCTAGTGGGATGGAATGAGGACAAGGTGAGCAATTCCTATTCCAGCAATAATGTGACTGGCAGCAATGAGCATGTTGGGGGTCTGGTGGGATGGAATGAGGGCACTGTGAGCAATTCCTACTCCAGCAGTAACATAACTGGCAGCAGCGAGCATGTTGGTGGCCTGGTCGGATGGAATGATGGCACTGTGAGCGAATCCTATTCCACTGGCGGCGTGATTGGCGCTTCGTGGGCTGGCGCTCTAGTGGGATGGAACGATGGCACTGTAAGCGACTCTTACTCCACGGGCAGCGTGAGTGGCGATGACTATGTTGGCGGTCTTGTGGGAGATAACCCTGACGGAACTGTGAGCAATTGCCATTCCAGTGCCAGCGTGACTGGCGATGACTATGTTGGAGGTCTGGTGGGATGGAATCAGCGCACCATCAGCAACTCCTATTCCACCTCCAATGTAAGTGGTGGTTCGCGGGTTGGCGGTCTGATCGGATGCAATGAGCGCACGGTGAGCAACTCTTATTCCACTGGCGGCGTGAGTGGCGATGACTATGTTGGCGGTCTCGCGGGAGATAATCATGATGGCACTGTGAACAACTCCTATTCCATAAGCAGCGTCACTGGGGACCGACGTGTTGGCGGTCTGGTGGGATACAACGAGGAGGGCTCTGTGGCCAACTCTTATTCATCAGGCAGCGTGACCGGGGACCGGTATGTTGGCGGTTTGGTGGGATACAACGAGAAGAGCTCTGTGAGCAAATCCTATTCCAGGGGCAACGTGATGGGTAATACAGATTCTGGCGGTCTGGTGGGGCTAAATAATGAGGGCACTGTGACGAACTCCTTCTGGGATAGGGCAACTTCCGGGAAGGGACAAAGCGCCGGGGGCAAGGGCGAGACTACGGCGGACATGCAGGACATCACCACCTTCCTCAACGCCGGGTGGTCTATATGCGAAGCCACCGCTCCTCAGACCAACGGTGCGTGCACCTGGAATATCGTTGACGACGAGACCTATCCCTTCCTCAGCTGGCAGCCGGTTTCATCGTTACTATGATGAGGGTTACTTGGCGAGGCCCTTATTCGAAGATTGCCTGCTCTGCTTAACCTATGCGAAATACCTTGGTCCCGCACCTAGGGCACACACCTTGAGTCGCAGGACGTTTGTTCTTCATTCTGATAGCCTTTGGATTCTTGATCTCAACCTTTTTTCTGCATTTTACGCAATATGCCTGCATTTGAACCTCCTTGCACTCGATATTTCTTTCTGAGAATAACATCAAGATGATGATTAGTCAATAGCCTGTCCAAACAAAACGTCGGAAAGTGACCCAACAATTCTGACTTCTGGTCAATGACTTAACAAAGAAGCTCTATGTTGCCCAACGCTCAACAAAAACTGATCTTCAGATGGCTCCATCATCACAGACCCAAACAAGTCCAATGGAGTCATTTATCGACCCATTGGTGCGTTAGTCTGACACCAAGGTCAGCTTGCAGAGATTCATCCAGGGCATCGGCTACCGGTCCCTTGCATACTCTGCGACCTTGTGCACCCCTCAAGAGCGGGCTGCACTACGAAGCACAGTACTATCGTTGGCATTCTGCCCCTGCCTATTCCATGCTATCTTCCTCAACATCGTACCCAGCTACTTTTGCCCACCATATAGGAATCATTGTCTTCATTGCCTGGAATCCGGTGACAAGGATTGGAACAGTTGTTGCAACCGTAGTCCATTCCGATTTGTTGTATAATGAAACAAGCTTAGTGAATACTATGCAGATGGAAGTACTAATTAGCATGATTAAATCATGAAAATACTCATTGCAACTGATACCTACTATCCAGACGTCAACGGGGCGGCTTATTTCACATATCGGCTCGCCACCATCCTGGCGAAAAGAGGCCACAATGTGTTTGTCATGTGCCCGTCCCGATCGTTCAGAAACACGGTATCAAACGATAAGGGAGTTACGGTATATGGAATTCGCTCCATCCACCTTCCAGTATATCGAGACTTTAGAGTTTCACCGCTCTTTACTTCCAGGATCATTAGGGGAGCGGTCAAGGAAATTTCACCCGATATCGTTCATATCCAAAATCATTTCTTGATCGGCAAAGAAGCAGTGAGCGCAGCAAAAAAACTTGGCATCCCGATTATAGGCACAAATCACTTCATGCCAGAGAATCTAGTACACTATCTTCATCTACCAAGAATTGCCGAGAGGTGGGCGCAGAAGCTCGCGTGGAGACAATTTGTGAGAGTTTTTGAACAACTTGATTTTGTGACGACGCCGACAAAAACCGCGGCTGAGTTGCTCGTGAAGGCAGGTCTTAACAAAGACGTTGTGCCGATCTCGTGCGGCATTGACTTGGAAAGATTCAAGCCAACCAATGATGGGTTGTATCTGAAGCGAAGGTTCGCCATACCGACCAATAAACCGGTGTTGTTATACGTGGGTAGATTAGACAAAGAAAAAAGAATTGACATGATTCTGCGAGCATTACCGGATATTTTGCGCGTCACTAGTGTCCATTTGGTATTAGCCGGTATAGGCAAGGAAAAGCAAAAACTTGAGGAATTAACAGAGAAACTGGGCATACAAAAGGCAGTAACATTTACGGGGTTTGTTCCCGATAAAGACCTGCAGAACATCTATCGGATTGCTGATCTATTTGTGACGGCAGGTATAGCAGAGTTGCAAAGTATTGTAACGATGGAAGCAATGGCGTCTGGCTTACCTGTTGTTGCCGTGAATGCAATGGCCCTGCCCGAATTGGTACACGACGGAGAGAATGGTTACCTTTTTTCGGATGGGGACAGTCAGATGTTTGCTGAAAAAGTTGTCGCAATTCTTTCTAATCAAACAATGCGGGCGCAAATGTCAAAGCGGAGTCTGGAAATTATCAAAGATCACGATATCAACAAAGTAATAGAGAAATATGAATCGATCTACAATGAGATCATAAATCGTTGAACATACTCTATTATGGTCGGATAAACTCTTGAATTCTCGGGCAACATACCGATTAGGCTTGCTGCAAATCAAATCCTATGTCCCCAGAATCACAGCGAGTAATTCCTTGACAAGCGCCACCGCTGCGATTCGATGTATGGTGTGCCTGGTGAGTGAGCCACTCGTTAGAGGCGGACCGCGCAGGGCATAGTAGCGTTACTGGAACAGTGAGAGTTCGTAGGGGAGGTCAACATGGCTGAGGATGGGTTAGCGATGATCATTTTTTCATATCCTTGGCTTCAAGGAAATATTGAAGAGGAGTGAGCGACTAAGGCTGGCAAGCACAATGACAAGTTAGCTCCCAAATTTTGGCCGTTGTTTCGGGCTCCGTCCGAAGTCGCATGTTGTTCATGTTTCTGAGGGACTGTTGCCAGAGCTCGATGCCAGTGGTAACTTCGGTATCACCATGGATGAGTATAAGCCAAAGATAAACCTGCGTAAGATGGTTTTCGTGGTGATTCTCGCTATTGTTCTCATGGCAGTAGCTGGATGGCTTCTAGCCCGTGAAAATTTCTATCAGATGTTTGAAGCTATCAGGAGTGCCAACTACGCACTTATCGCATCAGCCATAGCCACATATTTTATTAGTGTGGCAATTTGGGCTGGCCGCTGGCAAACTGCACTTTCTTTCATAAACTATAGAATAAGCTTTAGTACTCGTTATCTGATACTTTGCGCAACCGTTTTCCTGAACAATATTACTCCCGGAGCACGTGTTGGTGGCGACCCATTCGGGAGACTTTATATGCTGCATAAGCTGGAGAATACGAGTTATTCGTCGGGCATGGCTTCCTTGATTGGTGACTTCGCTCTTACTCCCCTGGTTGTTGTCTCGTTTTTGATGGCGGGCTTGTTTCTGCAATTTGGGAAAGGTTCACTCCAGTTAGGCTTGATTCTTACGGTAGCATGGGTTTTAGCCGCTCTCGGAACAACCTTTATGCCCCGCCTCTTCTTCAAGAGAAGGATCGCGGTCAAGGGTATAAGCAACATCGCAAGGCGTGTTCTCGGTTGGTTTGGAAGGCACAAGGATGTTCAAGCGACACTGGAAGGAATTGAGACCTTCTATTCAAGTACCTACACCATAATGGACAAATGGCAAAAGGTACTGTTGATAGGCAGTTGGACATTACTAACTGGCGGCCTTGACATTTTTCGATTCTACGCGATATTTCTAGCCTTGGGCTATCATCCTACACTTCCCACGCTTCTGGTTGCCTCCTCACTTCCGATTATCGTTGGTCTTATTCCATTGTTACCCGGAGGCTTGGTTCTTGTTGAAGGGTCATTGATTTCGATTTTGATTCTCTTCGGTGTTCCTCCAAATGTGGCAATGGCAGCGACAGTGATTGACCGAGGAATCATGTTTGTTCTGGCCACTATAGTAGGTGCTGGAGTCTTCTCCTATCTTGGAGTCAAGATGGCAGCGAAGTCCAAAGTTCAAAACCAAACGAAGTCCTAAGCTTGGGTCAAACACTATCCGGCACTATTATGTTGCCTGGACCATCCTCAGCGTACTTGATTCAACGACGACGTATTTTGGTTCTCTAGTAGCTATACGTACCTGCCTATAAGCAGTTTGATAAACAAATTCCTTTAACGCGGCCTGACGATGTCAAAGACGGGAAGTCTTCCCTTTTTGCTTTTCTCGCTTATGGTACCATTTCCTGCGTAGCGATGTTATGATGTTGTAACGAAGGTTGCTGGAGACAAATCAAATGTGGAAGCGCAGTCTCCACTTTCTGGTTTTTCTATGTGTCGTTTTAGCTGCATCTAGCTGCAGTGGGTTAGTTGACGTCCAGGTGCGTCTGAACGAGGAGTTCTGCCTATCTATTGGACAGCATGCGTCCGTCACAGGAGAGGACCTAGCGATCAGCTTCGAAGAGGTGACAGAAGACAGCCGCTGTCCAAGTGATGTGACCTGTGTCTGGGCGGGCAGGGTCAGTTGTGTCGTTGAGCTTACGCAAGCAGGTTCCTCCTACCGGGTGACACTGACCGAGCCCGGCTTGACGAGCGAATACTCTAGAGAATTATACGAAGGGTATGAGATCGCCTTTCACGTGACCCCTTATCCTGAGGCTGGCAAGAAAATAGCTAACGATAGCTATCGTTTGCACTTGATCATCAGCAAACTACCCGAACCAACGCAGATAGTTGGCTCTATCATAGCGGAACCATTTGCTTTTGAAGGAAAGAATATCACAGTTATTGGCTACTACCGTGGCTGGGATCTACTGCACGAAGCTGATATGGGACCTCCTGTCACCCGGAGCGACTGGGTGATTAAAGACTCGACCGGTGCAATCTATATCAGTGCTAATTCGGCGGCAAAGGTTCCGGACGGACTAAGCCCTGATTCGCTGCAGGATACGGCCGTCGTCCTAAAGGTCATGGGCATTGTCCGGGTTACCGAAGATGGACAGGCCTATATCGAGGCGAAAAGCATCGAGCGCATCTCCCCCCTAGACCAAAGCGGCGGTTCTACTTGATAAGCCGTCGCTGGCCTGCTCTCAGATGTCACGCAACAAGACTCAGGAATCTGCAGCGGAAATTGATGTCCTGCTTAACAATCGGTATTGTGACGGGTGTCAGATTCTTAATCAAGGGTGACTAGCTACGTTTCATGTCCTGACTCAGTCGCCTGGTGAACCAGAGGACTTTTCTGTAAACATCCTGTGCCAGTGGGTCGGTAGGATCGCGCTGCACCGCTCTCTCCGCGTATTGCTTGGCCTCGTCAATATTGAGGGAGGATAGAGAAACCACTGCCAAATCGGTTAGTATTTTGGCATTGTCCGGTGTCAGACGATCCGCTTCTTTGAGGAGTGACAATCCCTTGGCTACGTCACCACTACTGTACGTAGCCCACCCCAACCCGCGGAGATATTCGCCATCATTTGGCTCTTTCTTCACCGCTATCTCGAATTCCGAAATTGCCCTGTCCCATTGTTTCTTATCGGAGTAGACAAAACCCAGAATGTAGCGGTAGGCCGCCTTCTGCGGTTTCAGACTTATCGCTTTTTCGACATGCTCTTCTGCAAAGTCAAGCTTTTTCAGCGTGAGAAATAGATCTGCAAGGTAAGCATTAGCGTGCTCCACAGCGACCGGGTCGTCGGCGTATCTTATTAGGATATACCTATACGTCTCGATAGCCTTGTCGTAGTTGCCAGATTCGATGTATTGTCGCGCCTCGTCCCATATCGCTCTAATCTCTGGAACAGCGTCTCCGCTCATAGAACTCCTGTTCAGATATCTGACTCCCAGTCCAACAATACAATAATAACATATCAAAAAAAGAGCCAGATAACTATGGGGGACGCCAGCAAAGGGCAAAGGTTGGCTACCAATGGGTCACACGATCTGGCGTCCTGTGACTCCCCAACTCGATAGCATGTTCTGGACACTGCAGCCCATTGATAATTCCTTCACCAGTGATACAATAATACTTCAAGGCTCGTATACATGAAAAGATTTGGGATATTTTTGATTACGGTAGTCTTAGTTGTAGGGCTGATAGGCTGCACTCCTGCTCGGTACAACCTCACCGTCTCCACCACCGAAGGCGGTGAAATAACCACCCCCGGCGATGGGACTTTTAGCTATGACGAGGGAACAGTGGTGCCGCTTGTGGTATTTCCACATACTGGCTACCGCTTTGTCAACTGGACCGGCGATGTAGGCACCGTTGGCGATGTCAACGCTGCCTCGACCACCATCACCATGAACGGCGACTACGAAATCACCGCCAACTTTGAGGAGACTCCGCCCATAACGTTCGCTATAGCTTAGGTTCGATACAATGATTGTTTAGCTTTGGAATGAATCATGCGGGTAACTGAGATAGTCAGGCAGAAGGTGTTGATTCGGAATCTCATATTGGCAACCAGCATATTTTTCGTCAGTCTTGTAGTAGGTACCCTTATTGGTCGGAATACCGTTGAGGAGCTCATAAGACAGTTGGGCGCTGTACTAGAGCCCCTGGCATCGACGGGTAACCTGTCTCTCCTGTTGCTCTTAATAATATTCATCAACAACGCAGTCAAGGCTCTGGGACTAGTTTTCCTAGGTATTTTACTGGGACTACCACCTGTAATTTTTATAGCCGTAAACGGCTTTGTCCTTGGAGGCCTGGGCTCCGCACTTGAATCAGCCAACGGATGGAGATATGTTCTGGCTAGCTTTGTACCGCACGGTGTGATCGAGATTCCAGTGATCTTGCTAGCCGCCGCCTTGGGCCTCACGGTAGGCATGGAATCGCTTAGGTGGCTAGTACGAAGAGATAGTCGAGTGAAATTACAGTTGTCAAATTGCCTTAAAGTCTACGTGAGATGGATTCTTCCTGGGCTTGCCCTTGCAGCCATCATAGAGGTCTTTGTCACCCCCTTGCTAATCGAGCTGGTTAGTGCTGGTTAGCTTGCCTTCTGCACATATCGCCATAGATAAATATGAACAGACTTGAGGACATCTTTGCAGTCTGTCGAGGTTCTCGATGGAGATTCAGCCACTCGAAGAATACTGAGAGGCTTCCTTTGACGCTCGAGAAGCTTGGCCGCTACACGACTTGACGATCTGCGGCTAACCAGTTCCATAGTATGTCTTGACCACCGCAGAGAAGAGCATTGACAATTTGCCACTCAGTGATACAATGATAGTATTAGGCGAATTTGGGGTCAGTGGTTAGATGTGCGTATCATATTCGTGCGGTCCTTTTCACTATGCTAAGCCGAATACATCTAGACACGTCAACCCAGCTGCTTTCGCGTGGCACAGGGACACTGATCCTCTCCATGAACACCTGGGGTCATGGCCGGACATAGCCAAGGTAATCATCTCTCTTTGAGGAAGGCAAAATAAGAGCATGCCGCGGGTCTGTCGAAGAACGAGGATAAATATGCGACCCAGCCTGAAGCGTCGCACCGGGGCCTTAAAGTAGAGGACCGGAGATGGGCGAGTTAACGGCGGGCAGAAAATATCGACAAAAAGGGAGAGTGCAGAAATGAAAGGGCAGAAGGTGTTGTGCGGCCTGATTTGCTTCACCATCATCCTGAGCATCGCAATACCACTCTGGTCAGCAGTTGTCAAAGCGTCGCCAGCAGTCGGGGTATCGAGTCAGCACGATTCTGATCTGTACACTCTTGGAGAGAGTTCGGGCGGCGTGTCTCTGACGGG
>Ga0315555_1002196_pt1 | contig 13854 bp, 10 predicted proteins | sample SalMarSW160380MG_FD_202113 | JGI IMG/M metagenome (GOLD analysis project Ga0315555, IMG submission 202113) | Salt marsh sediment microbial communities from the Plum Island Ecosystem LTER, Massachusetts, United States - Salt Marsh Sediment SW1603-80 ... | reverse complement strand
AATGAGGAAGGTAATTTTAGGAAAAGTATAAATGGAATACTGACTCTTAAAGCTTGCCGTGGAAAATACATCGCCATTTGCGAAGGTGACGATTACTGGACCGATCCGGACAAACTTCAAAAGCAGGTGGATTTTCTGGAGGCAAATAGAGATTATATACTGTGCTTTACCAATTGCTCGATATTAGAAGATGATAAAATCACAAAGGTCAACGCCGTATCTCATGATAAAGATACCTTTTTCCATGAGGATATCCCGATTTATGCTCCAACACTGACACTCGTATTCAGGGGCTCGAAAGCAAGAGAATTGCCTGCACTCGCTGCCGAGGTTCCCGGTGGAGATACTTTTCTTCTGACTTGGCTGTCGAAATTTGGCAAAATGAAGTTCTTAAATTTCAACTCTGCGGTTTACAGAAAACATGCTAATGGAGTATGGAGCGGTAAGACCCCTTTTGAACAGAAAATGCACCTTTTCGATACCCGGTTAGCAATGTATCAAATCGCAAAACTCAAATTACGGAATAAATTACTGCTTCATTTGGAAGAAATTCTCAACCAAAGCGCTTCAATTATCTCCACCGAAAAGGAGTTAAGCCAATATAAAAAGACGATGAGCAGCTACAATTTGCTCATTAAGGAGAAAATGGGAGCTAAACCTCTCAAAGCCACGAATAACATCGGGTACTTAATTTATGCCGATGATATATTATCGAGTGGTATCATAAGAAATCAAGTGATTCCCCTGCTTGAAAAATTGTCACGCGAGTGTAACTACAATATTACACTGATTTCCATTATCCTTCCGGGATTTAGCTATGATAATCACGAACTCGCCGAATTCACCCGGCATTTAAATAAGTACAATATTCACCTTGAAATCGTATCCGAGCTATCTGATGATCAAATCCTCCGCGAGAAATTAATTAAAATTGTAAGAAGCCGTCAGCTATCCATTCTCCACTGTAGATCATATCATGCCACTAAAATTGGACTATTAGTAAAGGATATTTCTGAGATCAAAATAATCTTTGATGTGAGAGGGCTATTTCCTGAAGAACAAAAAATTATGCTTCAGGAAAAAAAATCCGATCCGGAGAAGATCGAGGCAACTTATAATGAATTAAAATCTTTAGAGTCTGATTTAATCACTGGCTCGGATAAAGTCGTTGTCCTGAATCAAAACTTTAAAGAGCACTTAAAAAAAGATTATGCCAATTTATCTAACCTGGTAGAGATCAAGAATTTTGTACCGCTTGAAAAATTTAAATATTCCGAATCTGATAGAATCAGTATCCGCAAAAAATTAAACTGGCTTCAAAATAAAATATTTATTTATAGCGGCGCTTTCAGTCCCTGGTACGATTTGAACATGCTGGCGAAATGGATAAGAACTCTTGCCGAAGCAATCCCGGATTCATGTTTTATAATTCTCAATTATCATGATGCAAATTCGGCTTTAAATCCTAATACAGAGACAATTCTAAAGCTATCTTCTGCCCTGAAAAATAGAATAGTGATCCGCTATATAGAATCCAGCGCGGTTGCGGCATGGTTATCCGCCTCTGACATCGCTTTAATACCACACAATCCACTATATAAGGAAATATTACGACCGGCGCAGCCTATTAAATTTGCAGAGTTTTTGGCGAACGGGTTACAGATTATAGCATCGGATTATTGCGGCGAAATCAAGCACATGTTAGAATCTTTCCCTTTTATTGGCTATCTCGTCAAGGACAAAAAAACTATTCAAAATATTAAAAAAGTACTTCATCAATCGTTACAATTCAATGATACTAAAATAAGGGAAAAAATTTCTTCGGTTGCTGCCGATTACACTATCGAACTTTCTATCAAAGCCTATAGCGATTTATATCAAAACCAATTAAAGGCAATAAATAGTACTCTTAATAAAAATAATAGAGACATACGCATTACCAATCAAAAACGTCCGCTCAATATATTAGTCGTCACCTGCAACCATGGTGCAGTTACCCAGGTGAGGATTTTAAGTCCCTTCCGAGAGTTGTATCAGCGTCATTTGATTCAATACCGGATATTCACACTGCAGGAAGAAAAAGAAATAACTCACGAGGATCTTGAGGGAGTAGATATTGTCATATTTCAGCGAATTGATTTTCAGCCTTTAATTGAAGTCCTGCGATATGCTCGTCGACAGGGAATATTGACCATCTATGAGATTGATGATAATCTTCTAGAATTACCGCCGGAAAATCCCGGTTATCGGCATTACCATAAGTCCGAAGTAAGAAAAACAATTCAGTGTTTCTTAACAGAATCAGATTGTATAACAGTTAGCACACCAAAATTGCGCGAGTACTTTCAAAAGTACAATTCCAACATTTTGACCCTTCCCAATCAAATTGATGCTCAAATCTACAATCACCCGCGCCTAAAACCATCTAAACAGATAAGGATTGGTTTCGCCGGGACTATCACTCATCAAATTGACTTAGCCCAGGTCATCCCCGCACTAAAACGTATTCAAAAAAAATACAAAGAACGGGTAAAACTGGTATTTATTAATTTCATTCCGCAAGAATTTATTGGTGATCCGAAGGTTGAATTTATTGCAGGAATTGATTTTGTTCCTCGGTACGCTAAAATACTTGCCGATGCCAATCTCGACATTGGACTAGCCCCTCTCAGACACAATGTATTTAATCGCAGTAAAAGTGACGTCAAGTTTTTAGAATACGGTATCTCAAAAATAGCGGGCATCTATTCAAAATATGATCCCTATTCCCAAAGTGTTACCGATAAGCAAACCGGGCTGTTGGTTGAAACTGAAAATCCTGAAGAATGGTATGAAAAGATTAGCCTGCTCATTGAAGACTCAATACTCCGGGAAACACTGCAACAGAATGCATACAACTACGTTTTAAATAATCGGAATTTCAAAGATAAGGCTATAGACTGGTTTAATCTTTATAAATCCCTATTAAAAACTAAGGATTCAACCAATTCCGTTTATCTTCAGAACCAATCAAACGCACAAAATTCATCGGTAACTAAAATCCCACTTACCTCCATTATCATTCTCACTTACAATGCTCTGGAATACACTCAAAAAACAATTAACTCGATACTAGATAATACAGAACAACCTTATGAAATTGTCTTCGTTGATAACGGTTCGTCTGATGGCACAGTTGTATACCTGAGGCACTTGACCGAACGACATAATCATATCAAGCTAATTGAAAACCCGCATAATCGCGGATTTGCCGCCGGTAATAACCAGGGTGAGGCTCAAGCCTGCGGGGAATACCTGCTCTTTTTTAACAATGATGTTTTGGTCTCACCCGATTGGCTGACCAGCCTTGTAAGAGGATTGGAACGGGATCCCAAAATCGGTCTTATTGGACCTATGACAAATTCGATCAGCGGGCGCCAGCGCTTCGCCGAAATTAACTATCAAGACGACGAGGGATTTTACGAATTCGCCCAATATGTAAGAACCATAAACAAGGGTAAAATCACTCCCCGCCGACGAATTGCCGGCTTTGCGATGTTGACCAGAAAAAGTATTTTCGAGCGACTGGGCGGATTTGACGAGTCTTTTGGCACTGGAAATTTTGAGGATGACGATCTGTGCCTGAGAGTCCGAGCTGCCGGCTATGCCATCATGGTAGATGAATCCACATTTATCCATCATTACGGCAGCCAGACATTTAAAAGCAATAACTTAAACTATCGGCAATCGATCTGCGAAAAGGGTCAGCTGTTTTTTAAAAAATGGCCAAATATAAACTATGACTGGCTGCTCGAAATTAAATCCAGTCTGGTAGATGAGCATCAGGAAAAACTAATTCAGGCAGAGAAATATTTGGAGAACAGCAATACATCGAATGCAAAAGAGATTTATGACCTAATCATCCGGGAAAATCCACTCTCTAGCGCAGCACTATTCGGACTGGCTCAGACGGCATACCAAACAAAAGACCTGAAGGAATCAACCAAAATACTCAAAAGGATTCTCCAACTATATCCGGATTATTATAAGGCATATAATCTGTTAGGAGTAATCTCCTACGACCTGGCTCAGTACCAGCATGCCGAGCTCCTCTTTAAAAGGGCACTTTCATTCAAACCAGACGATCCCGATATCCATCAGAACCTGGGCGAAACCCTGTTTGCGGAACGTAAATTCGATGAAGCCCAACAGAAATTCATCGAGAATATCAAGCGGTTTCCCGAAAAAATCGAACCTTTGCTGCGAATGGTACAGATGAGTGCCGGAGCGGGACACCTCGAGGAATCCGCTAAATATTTGCAAACTGCTCGGATAATTGAGCCTAATAGCACTTTGATCAGCCAACATTCTAAGTGGCTCCAGAGCCTCCAATCGGAAACCGGCTGATTATTGTAGAAGGTTTTCATTGAGCCAATCAAAATTAGGATTTAAAATAAAAAGTAATTAAAAAACGGATTGAATCATGAATACTTATATCGGCGAACGAACTCAGCGTTTTTATAAGGCAGGTAGCCAAATTTTCAAAGAGAACGATTATGGCGCCTCGATGTACATCATCTCCAGTGGTATGATCGAGGTATCAACCATCAAGAACGATCAAAATATCGTGCTTGCTACCCTCGGCAAAGGCTCTATTTTCGGCGAAATGGCCCTGATTGACCAACCATACCGTTCGGCAACCGTTACTGCCCTCACCGATGTCAGCTGCATCGAAATCAACAAACTCCTTTTTAATGCCAATATGCAAAGCATTCCCAGCTGGTTGCGAACGTTTTTCCAGATTCTGGTCGAACGTCTGCGCGATTCCAACAAAAAACAGGATACCTTCCAAGTATCGGAAAAGTCCAAACAGGTAATTTTAATGTTGGCTGAAATGGCGCGTCCACATCAACAAGCCGATTCCCTGTCCATAAAAATTCCCTGGGCGGATACCATCCATAATCTGGAAATCATTTTGAATATTCCCGCCAATTTCATTGAAAGGGTTTTCGATAATTTGATCCAGACGCCAATGGCCGCCCAAGAAACCGATTTCCATGAGGGACGTCTGCTCGTCATCAAAGATATTGCTTGCTTCATGGAGTTCGCAAATTTCTGTAAGAATAAACTTAGTTCAAAAATTCACAAAAACCAGTCTCCCGCAGCAAACGGGCTAACGAAAATGGAGTCGGAATTCCTGAATTTCATTGGAAAACTGGTAGCCGAGCAGGGCGGCGGAACCGATCTGGAGCTGAATTATCTGGAAGCCCGGTGTCTCGAAATCCTGAAAGCTCCGCTGGAACAATATAAATCCGTAACTGACCATTTAGTCAGACAGAAAGTTCTCAGCACCCGCAAGACAGACGACGGGGACAGCTTTTACGATGTCGATAAAAATCGATTTCAAGGCCTTTTGGCTGATCAACACCAGACCGATTCATTCCAAAAATATGAGTCCCTAATTGGGAGAGCATAAACCATTTTGGAGAGATTACCATGCCAACAACACCCAAATTAAGCTTATGTATGATTGTGAAAAATGAGGAACAAAATCTCGACCGCTGTTTGCACAGTGCGGCAAAGATAGTGGATCAAATTATAATCGTTGATACCGGCTCGACTGACCGGACGGTGGAAATTGCCCGATCATACCAGGCAAAAATCTATTATCACCCCTGGCAGGGAGATTTTTCGGAAGCCCGCAACGAATCCCTGAAATACGCTACCGGTGACTGGATTCTGGTTCTGGATGCCGATGACGAATTGGAGCCCGAATCAGTCTCCCAAATTCGACCATTGATCGCAACAACCGAGTATGACGCCATCGGTATAATCATCCGCAACATTGCCCCGCCGAACGATATCATTAAGTATATGGATGATACGCGCTATCGCCTCTTCCGCAACCGAAAAGGCTTTCAATACGAACAGAAGGTTCATAACCAGATTGCCCCTTCCATAATCCGCAACGGGGGTAAAACCTGCGATTCCGAGCTGATGATTATCCATCACGGTTATAAGGAAAATTTTCGGCGTAAAGCCAACCGCAGTCTGCCAATGATTGAAGAAGCCTTGAACTCCAATCCGAGTAATACCTATCTCCAATTTAAAAAGGGCGAGACCCTAAAGGCTCTGGGAAAATTGAGCGAAGCCAAAAAAGCCCTGAAGCAATTTTTCAACATGGACTATAAACTCCTGCCGGCTCAAATAATCGAAATGGCTTTTCTGCGGCTTTCTCAAATAGAACTGGCTCAGAGTAATTTTGAGGAGTGCCTCTACTATTCCCATAAATGTCTATTGCTCAATCCCTGTAATGCACTGGCAATGTATCTGGCAGGAATTGCCCGCTTATATCTGGGTGAATTGAGAACCGCTTACGAAATATTCCAACACATTGATGAGAACTACTCTGATGACTTTTTCGATAAAAAAGATCTGAGTACATTAATTAATATTTGTACCCAGGTGTCAGCCTATCAAATGGCCTGAGCTAATATGAGAAAATCTGACAAAGCAGCGACTTTAGCTGTCTGTATGATTGTAAAAAACGAAGAAGGCTTCCTGCCGGATTGCCTGGCTAGCATTCGTGATATCGCCGATCAAATCATATTACTGGACACTGGTTCTACCGATAATACAAAAGCAATTGGACAAAAATATCATGCTGAAATTCATGATTTTAACTGGGTGGATGATTTTGCGGCTGCCCGTAACGAATCAATTAAGTACGCTAACCGGGATTGGATATTCTGGCTGGATGCAGACGAACGGCTGACAATTGAATCAAAACCGATTATTAGAGACATCTTGGCAAGTGATGATCGCACAGTTTATTACAATATCCGGATTCAGAATCTGAATCAGGCGGGAGTTCCGGTTAATCTATCCTCCGCTCACCGGCTATTTCCCAATCATAAGAGAATTCTCTTTGAAGGAGCAATTCACGAGCAGATTTCCGCCAGTGCAAAGGCTCGTGGACTAATGGAAGTTCAGAGCGAGATTACTCTCAATCACCTTGGTTATGGACTAGCAGAACCTGAAGCCCGGATAAAGGAACAACGCAATCGAAAATTACTGGAAAAGATGCTAAAGCGGACACCGCAGAATGCTTATATCCACTTTACCTATGCTCAGCATCTCGATCTCGCCAATGAAGATCGCGCGGCTTACTTCCATTATAAAAAAGCCTTGGCTCTGCGGCAGTTCGATTCTAAAGTTACCGCTGCATTACTCAACTGTCTCGCCGGAGTCTGTATCAAGCTGAAACAGTACCAGGAAGCTGCCGAATACTGTCATCAATCCATCCGCAGAGAAACAGTTCAATACGGAGCTTACTATCAACTATATCGTATTGCCAGTCTCATCAATCAGCCCGATCGGGTTATTTCCGCCCTAACTGACCTGTTGCAGAGTATCGAAGCCTTAGCTGCCGGTCACGATCCGCTTCCTAGTGATATTATCCTGGAAAAATGGACAGTCCAATTTACCCTGGGGCGGGCTTATCACCAGCTTGCCGACTGGCAAAATGCAGAAAAGGTACTGACACCCTTATTAGCTGAAAAACCGGATAATCACGAACTGCTGGAGCGCCTGGCAGATATTGCTTTGCGGACTCTTCAACTGGTAAAAGCTGAAAAATATTTCAATCAATTAATCGCTTTAAGGGGTGAACGAGAGGAGCTCTTAGGCTGCCTTGGTCTAATAAAAATAAAGCAGCAAGATTTCCCCGCTGCGATCCAGATTTACCAAAAAATCATTACCCTCAATCCCACCAATCGGGATGTCCAAAAGAAACTGATCGGACTTTATGGTAAAATTGGGAATCTGGCCAGGGCTCAGCAGCTGCTTACTCAAATGTCACTATAATTTCCAAAAAATATCTACATTTTATTAATTCCCTAAAATCTTACTACAATCCTGAAGAATGTGGATAAATTTTCCCATCCTTTCCCGGATTTAGCGTTCCTCTATCGAAATCTGCATTTTTTTATTAAAGTTTAGCTACTTTTCACCGATAATCTTATTAGACGTTAATTGATATGAAGTTCTCAAAACAGCAGTGACAAGCAAAATTAACAGGCAAGGATGCCGAAAAAACGAAGGAGTGAATCATGAGTTTAACACAAGTTGCAACCAACATTGAAGCACAGCTGGCTTTTCATGCCATGGAAAAAATCAATAAAGATTTGGCAGATGTCCAGCTGCGCATGGCAACCGGCAAAAAGATCAATTCCACCGAAGATGATCCGGCCGGTTACCAATTGGCATGTGGTCTGGAAAGACGCCAGAGAGGTCTGGAGGTCGCCCTGTCCAACGTGTCCAGTGCCAAGAGCATTCTGAATGTCGCCGAGGGCGGTTACCAAAACATCATGGACATTTTACAGGTCATGAAAGAGAAAGCCACCCAGGCTGCGGACCAATCATTAAATAGCACCCAGCGGTCAGCTATTAATGATCAGGTAAGTGCTCTTATTTCGGAAATCGGCGATATTGTTACCGAGACCACTTTCAACAGCGACAGTCTGATTGATGGCGATTATTCCGGTAATTTCCAGGTAGGTGAAAGTGCATCCAATACCATGACAATATCGCTCAACAGCGCATCAGCCGCCAGTCTTGCGGTTAACGCTATTGATCTATCTTCGGCTTCGTCCGCCAACACAGCTGTCACCACCCTAGAAAGTGCCATTGATACTCTGGCTGGTCGGATTCAGGATATTGGTGAATATAAAGCCCGGCTTTCTTTCAAAGAAAACACCGTCTCCGTGGCAATTACCAATACCGAGGCTGTCTTGAGCAACATCGAGGATGCTGATCTGGTCAAAGAACAGATGGATTTGGTTAAATGTCAAATCTTGCAGCAAACTTCGGCTTCGGCCTTTGTCCAGGCTAACACCGCTCCTCAGTTGGTTCTGCAGTTAATGAGATAAATCATAAATCGGGACGGGGATTTCCCCGTCCCACCTATTTTATCTCACTGCTCTTTCTAAAGAACCTCAAAAATCGGGAAGTAAGTTAAGGAGAAATCTCATGTACAGTTCGCAACAAAAATCTGACTACCGCAACAGTAATCCCTATTTAGCCCAAAAAATCTTGTCTGCCAGTCCGGAACAGCTGGTTACCTATATTTTCGATGTTGCTATCGCAGCCTGCATCAATCAAAACAGGATCAAGGCGGCAGAGGCAATCCAGCTCTTGATTAATTCGCTTAAATTCGATCACAAGAAGATAGCGACTAATTTTTATGACATCTACAATGAAATCCTGAATCAGCTCTATGTCAATCAATTCGAGCAGGCAGAGAGTATGATTCGGGAAATTAGAGATGCCTGGAACGAAGCCATGAGGATCAATTAAATGCAGATCAATCTTACTTCCGGTCCGGTCAATACCAGACTAAACGATTTTTCTATTTGCTTCCAAGCCAACATGTGGAGGATAAGGCGATGACAGATACGATCATGGACATCAAAGAAGTATCACGCTACCTGAAAATCAAAGAGCAAACCATCTACCGGTTAGCCCAACAGGGAAAAATACCCGCCATCAAGATTGGCGGCCAATGGAAAATCAAGCGCGAGCATATTGACTCAATGTTCGATGTCATCCTAAATGAAAAATTAAAGAACTACAAGTCCTGATTCCATAAACTGTCTCTTCCTTTTCAGGTGATTCGACAAAAACCCGGCTCTAACCGGGTTTTTGTTTTTCAATATAGTCAATACCAGTTCCTATCCAACTATTGGGTGCGATTGGGTGTCACCTTGAACTAGCATCCGACAGCAGTCTTGACAGATCGTTTAAGATTAACACTTTGCTCTGCAAAAATGTATTCTCATTGCATGCATTTCAGATAAGGTCTTTCCAATCAGTGCTTTGGTTTTGACCGGTTGCCCTCCCAAAACATCGGAATAAACACATCAGAATTAGCCGAGAGGATTGTTCTCATTATAGGATTATTAATAAATCTGTATCAATAATTATCAAAATTATTTCTTACCACCGTTTTATACCAAATCTTCATAAAATTTATTTATTCCTATTATTTAATCCTGAATATTCTCCCAGCCAATTTTTCCCGACACTTTCCGGGGTTAAAAATTTAAGCATCTCCCTAAACAACCGAAAATAAGAGTAGAGATTTTTGAAAATGGATATGTGCAGTCAAGGAGATGAATATCCATCAATGCAAACAATACTTTAACAGGCAGGGATGCCAAAAAAGCAAAGGAGTGAATTATGAGTTTAACCAAAGTCGCAACCAACGTTGATGCGCAGCTGGCTTATCATGCCATCGAGAAGATTACAAAAAACTTGGCTGACACCCAGTTACGTATGGCAACCGGTAAAAAGATCAATTCCACCGAAGATGATCCGGCCGGTTACCAATTGGCACGCGGTCTGGAAAGACGCCAGAGAGGTCTGGATGTCGCCCTGTCCAATGTGTCCAGTGCCAAAAGCATTCTGAATGTCGCTGAGGGCGGTTATCAGAACATCATGGACATTTTACAGGTCATGAAAGAGAAAGCCACTCAGGCTGCCGATCAATCTTTAAACAGCACACAGAGAACAGCTATCAATGATCAGGTAACTGCTCTAATTTCGGAAATCGGCGATATTGTTGACGAGACGACTTTCAACGGCGATGGTCTGATTGACGGTGCTTACACCGGCAACTTCCAGGTCGGCGAAACCGCCTCCGATACTCTGACGGTAACCCTGAGCAGTGCCTCAGCTGCCAGCCTCTCAGTCAATGCGGTAGATGTTTCTTCTTCCAGTGGCGCCAATAGTGCTATCACCACAATAAGTACCGCGATTGACACGCTTGCCGGTCGGGTTCAGGACATCGGAGAGTACAAAGGCCGCTTGTCCTTTAAAGAGAACACTCTCTCCGTAGCCATCACGAACACCGATGCGGTTAGAAGTAACATCGAAGATGCAGATCTGGTGAAAGAACAAATGAACTTGATGAAATTCCAGATTCTCCAACAGACTTCAGCCGCGGCGTTCACCCAGGCGAACTCGGCACCTCAACTTGTTTTACAGTTAATGAGGTAGGAGAACTTCTCGTGAGCGGGGGTAGGAAAATAATTCCTTACCCCCGCGCTTTTTTTGACATATCTAACCCCAACAAACTTAGGTCAGGTAAGATGTACCAAGGGGAATAATCACCACCGCTTGGTATGATATTTGAAACGATGATTGGAGTAAACGTGAAGGAACATTTGGTAAGGAAGACAGGACTACCATTAATAGTTAAAAGGACAGGACCAAGCTATGTCAATTGACATCACCTCGATCTACGATTCCAGCACTTCAATCGATAACATGGTTGAACAATATATGGCGATTGAAGAACGCCCTATGGTGGAATTGGAAGACAAAAAGGAAGACCTGTATACAAAGAAAAATGTACTCACTACACTCCATTCGAAATTGTCGTCATTAAAAACGACTGCGGAACGACTTTCTGACCCTTTAACAGATTATTTTGCTGCAAAAAACGCCCGCAGTAGCGATGCGGAAAAATTTCTCGTTTCCGCTACTACCAATGCTGAGCTGGGGAATCATTCATTAACGGTTGAGCGGTTAGCGCAGGCCGACACCCGGGTTTCAAAACAATACACCGATTCCAATACGAGTTTTGGCTCTTTTACAACCGATCAGACATTTTCTATTGAGGCTGGTCATCCTCTTGATGAGGATCCTTATAACCGGGTTTCAATAGATATAACAATTGATTCCGATAGCTTCAGCCAAACCGATGATAATGTCCTGGCAGATATCGCCGAGGCTGTTAATACGGCAATGGGAAATGCTGTATTAGCCGGTACAATCTCCAGTACAGAGCGGATTCAAGCTTCCATCGTGACCGAACAAACCGGTATTTCACGCCTGGTTTTCCGGAGCATGAGCTCCGGGTACGATTACCGCCTGGATATGACTGATAGTACCGACAGTCTCCTTGTGGCTCTGGAAATCAATCAGGAGGCGCAATCCACCGGCAGTTCCGGCGGTTATATCACCGAAATTGGGACCTCTGCTACGGACAGTATGTTGAATACCAAATTCAACTTAGATGGTTTGACCTTCTATCGTAATAGTAATATGATCAGTGATGCTCTGACGGGGGTAACCCTGGAATTGCTGGATAGTTTTGAAACCACCGAAAATATAGCCATCAGCGCGGATACCGCTTCAGTCAAAGAAGAGGTAAGATCTTTTCTGGACACCTATAACGAACTAATGCAATGTATTCGAGACAACACCGGAATTAATACTGAAACAGGCACGAGTGGTCTATTATCTCAAGACTCTAAGTACATGGATATGAAAAACGGTCTACGTTCGATTATCTTATCACAGGTAGAAGGAGTCCTGAATACCGATTATTCGTCCCTTTTTAATATTGGCGTTGAAGCCAACAGTATCGGTATGTTGTCCATCAAAGATGCTAGTAAATTTGCCGAAGCACTAGAAGCCAATACCACCAATGTTTCCGACATTTTCAAAACCGATGAAAATGGAATCGTTGATCAGCTGGTTACTTATATCAAAAAATTCATTGGTGCAGACGGTAAAATTTTCGATACTAAAAGCATCATCGATGAGCAGGTTAGTTATCTGGATGATCGGATCGATGATCTGGATAGATATCTCCAGCAAAGAGAGACCCAATTAAGAGAGAAATTCTCACGGTTACAGCAAGCAATCTCCCTGTTAAACAGTCAGCATAGTATTCTGCAGTCCTATCTTTAGGTAAGGAAAATGAGTACGGATGAGACAGCATGACTTTCAATCAACCAATAGCAGTGACAATCGGGGCAATCCCAGTAATACGATCCGGGAACTGCTGACCGATGAACTGGAGTTGTTCAGAAATCTATTCAGGGAAACTAATCAATTTGTCAATCATATGGATAGTCTGTCGGTGGAGTCGGTCATGAACCTGCTGAACGCCCGACAGGAGTGGATCGAAGAGTTGTTACTGCTTGAAAAGAAACGCAAATTAGCCGGTTCAATTAATGACCAAAAAATCATCAAGGAGATTACCGCAATCGCTAATTCACTAATCGAGATTGACGTAAAACTCCTGGATTTGCTGCGTAACAAAAAGCAGGAAATCATTAAAGATTTGAGTAAAATAACCGATAAAAGAAATAAGAACCGAAAGAGTCGGGCAATGCACTACAACAATTCATCAATAATCGATATCATTCAGGAATAGCCCCATGATGACAATCAAAGACACCACCGAACTAAACCAGCAAATGCCGAATGTCGACAGGACACCCGAAACAGCAGAAACCGGAGAATCACAATCGCGGAAGATCAGTACTTCCAATGCCGATACCCTTTCGGGGGTAGTCAAAGACAGCCTGGAACTTTCCGAATTTGCCAAACTCCGAATCGAAAAAGCGGCTCAGGTCAACCAGTATCTTGCCGAGCTGCAAAAAATAAAATCACCTACTGACAAAGATATCGAAGAAATCCGCTCCAGATTGAAAACCGATTTCTATCAAAAACCAGAAGTAATTGACAAAATCCTGGAAGGTCTTACCCAGAGTCCAGCTGCTATCAGCGAAAAGGTTAACCGAGAAAACCTCACAAATAGTCCCGCTCCTCCAGCCGTTTCTGACCGATTAAGTGAAATTCAAAGTAAGATCCAGAATGGATTTTATGATTCGGAGGAAGTACTGGATATTATCGCAACCCGAATGCTCAGTGAAAATGGTCCTTAATCCCGGCTAATACCTTTCTCACCACACCCCGCAAAGCGGAAAATATTTCTTAATAAAGGAAATATTTTCCAGCTTTGTTTCTGTAGCCTAAACCCGATTTTAATCCTAAGACTCATGGACAATCAAGCCGGCT
>Ga0315555_1002193_pt1 | contig 13866 bp, 8 predicted proteins | sample SalMarSW160380MG_FD_202113 | JGI IMG/M metagenome (GOLD analysis project Ga0315555, IMG submission 202113) | Salt marsh sediment microbial communities from the Plum Island Ecosystem LTER, Massachusetts, United States - Salt Marsh Sediment SW1603-80 ... | reverse complement strand
AATTTTATCAGCAAACTGGGGGGAAAGGACTCCGGATATTATGTGCATAAGTTGCAGGATATTTTTGCTGCGCCTGATGTGGAGGAAGCTCACGCTCGCAAAGATCGTCTGGTAGAAGAATTACAAGGTGTGAGACCTCAAATTGCCAGTTGGATAGATGAAGAGATGGAATTCTGCTTTACAGTATACAGTCTTCCGGAGAGTCATCGCAGACGCATGAGATCGACCAATATGTTGGAGAGATTTAACCAGGAATTAAAACGTCGGAGCCGGGTTATCCGGATATTTCCGAATGAACAATCCTGTTTGCGGGTATTAGGTACACTGTGTATGGAACAATCCGAAGAATGGGAGACCGGTCGAATTTATTTAAATATGAATCCGGTGGGGCAGAATAAAATAACTACAGAATGGATATGGCAAAATGATCTCAACTTGGCTTCCGCTACGCTTCAGCCAAGTTGAGACATAAACGTGAATTTACACAAAAATTTGGACTTGACTATTTCTCACCTGGGCAACCTGATGTATTGATAGACACTGGGAAACTTTCTTGGATCCCTGGGTACCCGGGGTCTGTCCTTCACGGGGCTGATCTCCATTTGAGTTATGAATATTTTAATGTTTCCATACCTTGTGTGACAGAACTGCATTCCCACTGACTGGCTATCGGACAGGAATTGGCCTGCCTACTGCAGGCAGGGGGTTAGGGTATGTTTTGACCTCAGGCTTTCAATTGAGCCAAATAACCCTTCACAGCAAATCTTGAGTTGAGGGGATGGCTATAAGGAATATGATTTATCAATGGATACAGTTGAAATCATTTCCATTTTATTTGAAGTTCAGGAGCTAAGAGAATCATCTTTTAAAAACATACAGGGAATAACCGGGAGTACACATTATGATGCTTAAATTCTGAAAAAAAACCGGAAAAAGTGTATTCTCCGGGTTTTAAAATAAAGAAAAGCGAATGGTATTAAAATAAGCGCATGATGTCATTATACATGACGAAAACAATCAGGACCAGCAGTATGGCCATACCCACCTGTTGAATTTTCAGTTTTGTCCTGGTGGTCAGGGGTTTTCGCCTGATTTCCTCGATTATTACAATTGCAATATGACCGCCATCCAGAGCCGGTATGGGCAGGACATTTATCAGTGCCAGCATCACACTCAGGTTGGCAATCAATTCCATCAAACTGGCAAAACCGGACTTGGCAAATTCCCCGGCCAGCTTGGTAATCATGATAGGTCCCCCCAGCATCTGCCGGGCCGAGGTTTTTCCGCTGACCAGCCACCACAAGCCCTTCACACTCATATCTGTAATAAAAATCGTTTTTTGGAAGCCCGAGGCAAAGGCCGGCAATAGTGGAAGGTATTTTTTCTCATAGTAAAAACCTATACCGATTTTTCCCACAATATTGCTTTTCCCGTCTTCACCCACTTCATCTACTGCTTCCGGCGTCATCTGTTTGTTATAATCCGTGCCGTCGCGGTAAATCAGGACATCCAGAGATTTATTGGGATTGGCCTGGACAATATTGGTCATTTCCTCCCAGCTTTTCACCGGTTTTCCGTTAATTGCCAGAATCTTGTCTCCTCTTTGTAATTCTGCCTCGCTGGCCGGAGAATTTGCTACAACACTACCTACCATGGCCGGCAGGCGGGGAAATATATCAAGTTGTTCTGCATTTTCACTCTGGGGAATTTTACTGTCGTAAATTATCTGCCGGGTGGAATCATTACGGCTTATCAGAAAGACCATTTTATCACCCAGGTGTGCAAAATAGTTATCCCTTACGTCATTCCAGGTGGATACCGGCTGGCCGTCGATTTTTAAAATTTGGTCACCAATCTCCAGACCGGCTCTCTGAGATGCACCATCTTCCGCCATGTATCCGATAGTGGTAGAGGGAATAATGGGTTCACCTTCAATATTCAGCAGGACGCTGATAATCACCCAGGCCAGAATCATGTTCATGGTCACTCCACCGATAAGGATCAGAATTTTTTGCCACCATTTTTTGGACGCAAATTCGTAGGGTGCGCCGGTCAGCTTGCTGGTATCCATGCTTTCATCAATCACTCCTGCCATTTTTACATACCCCCCGAACGGGATGGCAGAAATACAATAGTCAGTCTCACCCAGCTTTACACCGAACAAACGCGGCGGGAATCCTATGGAAAAACGTTCAACCCGCACGCCGAATAGTTTAGCCAGGGAGAAATGTCCCAATTCGTGAAAAAATACCAGTACACTCAATACAAAAATTATTGATAGTAAATATATCATTATTATCCCTTCAGTTTATCCACTGAATTGTTAGATGCAGATTTAGCTTATTTGTTTCGTATTTAAACCTGAATTTTAAATGCATATTGTCTGGCTTCTTCATGTATTGCCAATACCTCCTCTATACGGTATTCCTGTTGGATTGGATACGCGGCAAGAGTTTTTTCGATTACCGTGGTGATCTCGGTGAAACGAATGTTGCCCTGTAGAAAGCGTTGCACAGCTGCTTCATTTCCGGCATTAAGAACCGCGGGATGGGTTCCTCCCCCATGCAGAGCATCAACCGCTATTTTCAGGCCGGGAAACCTGGAAAAATCGGGGGTATCAAATGTCAGGCATCCGATCTTGTCAAGCGACAGGTAGTCGGTGTGTAAAGGCAGCCGGTCCGGATAAGTCAGCGCATACTGGATGGGGATACGCATATCGGGAATACCCAGCTGGGCTTTTACCGAACCATCATGGAATTCAACCAGGGAATGAATTATTGACTGGGGATGGATAATCACCTCTATCTGATTCACAGATGTTCCGTATAACCAGTGGGCTTCAATCACTTCCAGCCCTTTGTTCATGAGCGTTGCCGAATCAACCGTAATTTTTTCCCCCATATCCCAGTTGGGATGGTTTAAAGCCTGTTCAACAGTGACGTCCTTCAATTTTTCCCGGGGCCAGTTCCAGAATGGCCCGCCACTGGCGGTAAGGAGAATTCTGCGAACCGATTTAATATTTTCGCCCAGAAGACACTGAAATATGGCACTGTGTTCACTGTCTACCGGAAAAAGAAAACAACTGCCAGTATTTACCAGGTCCATGATAAGTTTGCCCGCCACCACCAGAGATTCTTTGTTGGCCAGGGCGACATTTTTCCCGTTTTTAAGGGCGTGATAAGTCGGCAGGACACCGGCACCACCTACGAGTCCGTTTAATACCATATCCACTTGCGGATCTTCCAGGATATTCAGCACACTTTCCATACCGGCATGTACTTCACAGACGTCCTGTAAAGCATCTCTTGCATTATTATAAAATCGGGAATCCGTAACAATCACACCCTGTGGTTTAAACTCCCGTGCCTGTCGTACCAGCAGATCCACATTCCGGTGGGCGGTAAGATACTGTACGGAAAAATTTTTCCGATGAATGCGGATCACATCAAGGCAATTCCGCCCAATGGAACCGGTGCTCCCCAGAACCGTGATTTTTTTGGGATGAGGTGAATCCATGGTTTTATGCGATCCTCACATATCCGGGACCTTCATGGCTCCTATACACCAACCGGTAAGCCGGTTGATGGATGGTTTTTTATGATGGACAATTCTGTGTTAACAATAGCGGTTTGTAAATTGTTTTTAAAAATTTCGGTTTTCTCGAACGGTAAAAATTGAATACGGTAAAAGTTTTCATATTTTTTCTGCAGTAGCCCGGCCAGTGAGTCCGCCTGAATTCCGGGATGGTACTGCCATACTGACGACGTGTGATTGCGTATATATTCTTTCATCATCTTTTTTTTATCCTCCGGCAACATGAGAAAATCCATCAGGGATTCATGGAATGTTCCTAGCAGAATAGAACCGTGTTGCAGGATAGCGTTTTCATAAATGCGCTGTGCGCTTCCAATTAATTTTTTCCCTTCAATTTCTACTTCGTAGCGGGCAGAAGTGGCAAAACAGACATAGGCCCGGTCAGTTTTGTAGATTTGACGGAAATCCGGTTGCGAAGGTTCAAATTCCGCCGGGATATCCAATCCTTTCAGAACTTCTACCACGGGAATATGAATCAGTTGGTAAAATTGTGCTGCATCCAGGCTGTTAAAGGGATAGATTACACTGTAGGTTAATTCTTCGGCATGTAGAATAGCCCGTCCACCGGTGGGACGGCGTACCACATCGATATTATTTTGCCGGCATAGTTTCTGATTGATATCGGAAACATTCTGATGATATCCCAGGGAAATACAGTAGGGCTTCCAGGTGAAAAAACGCAGCAGTGGCCGGTCAATGATTTTGTTCATGCCACGGGCCAGCAGATGGTCTGCAGCCATATTGAAATCCCCTGGAAAGGAGCGACACGGCCAGATATACCATTCTTTCAGATCAAAATTATCCACGAATCAGTCCCCGTTCGCTCCTCTCCATAAAGGCCAGAATAGTCTTAATCTCGTCAAACGGTTTCAGATCTTTCCTGATAACATCAGGGGCTTCACTGACCAAATATGTACTCTGAAAAATAATATGGTAGGCACGCTTAATTTCCAGTATGGTTTCTTTGGAAAATCCTTTTCTTTCCAGGCCTATGTAATTGGTTCCTCCATAACGGGCTGGTTCCCCCATTACCCTGATGTAGGGCGGAACATCTTTTAAAATTTTCAAGCCTCCTCCCACGAAGGCATATTGTCCGATTTTAACAAATTGATGGATACCCGTCAAGCCACCTACCGTGACCTGGTTATCTATTTCCACATGTCCGCCCATATTGACGCAGTTTGCCAGTATTACATTGTCTCCGATGATACAGTCATGGGCGATGTGTACATAGGTCATAATAAAACAGTTTTTTCCGATGGTTGTTTTGTAATGATAAGTAGTACCGCGATGGAGAGTGGAAAATTCTCTAATAATAGTTCCTTCTCCCACTTCCAGAAAGGTTTTTTCATTTTTATACTTGAGATCCTGGGGCGGAACTCCAAGAACGGCATAATGTCCGACCCGGCAGTTGGCGGCCAAGCGGGTACCATTATCCAGAAATGCTCCGGTACCGACAACTGTATGGTCGCCGATGATTACATCTTCGTTTACGGTTGCATGGGCCCCTATTTCAACCGTTTCACCGAGTTCCGCTTTTGGATTCACCAGGGCAGTGGGGTGAATCTTTGTCAACTTTCTCTCCTTGTATTATAGTTACATTTGTTTTCTGTTCAGCATAACGGCCATCATTTCGGCTTCGGCAACCAGTTCTCCCTCCACAAATGCCTTGCCCTGCATTTTTATGCTGGAACTTCTTTTTTTCAGTAATTCAAGTTCGAAAATTAACTGGGAGCCCGGAAACACCGGTTTACGAAAGCGGACATTATCCAGGCCCATGAAATACATCATTTTATCTTCCGGATTTTCTTCGGCATTCAACAGCATGATGCCGCCGGTTTGCGCCATGCCTTCGATGATGAGTACCCCTGGCATGATAGGATGGCCGGGAAAATGGCCGTTGAAGAATTCTTCATTGCCGGTTACATTTTTCAGACCAACAATCCTTTTGCCGGCTTCAAATTCGATAATTCGGTCTACCAGCAGAAAAGGATAGCGGTGGGGAAGAATACGCTGTATGGCTTCAAAATCGAATACGATTCCTTTGCGTGCCACATTCTGGTATTTACGGGTAAGCTGCTGTTTCTGATAGAAGCTGCGCAGGCGGCGGGCAAATTCAATATTGCTTTTGTGTCCGGGACGACCAGCCAGTATCTGTCCTTTAATGGGTGCGCCCACCAGAAAAAGATCGCCCAGCATATCCAGGACTTTATGGCGGGCAGGTTCATTCTTATAGCGCAAATTGGTATTGTTAAGAATACCGTTTTCACCCACAAAAACATCACCATTAACTTGCAGCGACTTACGGATTTTTTTCTCATCGATTTCATCAAGCTTCTTATCACAGATAACCACAGCACTATTCAGGCTACCGCCTTTAATAAGATTCTGATCAATCAGCAGTTCTACTTCGTGCAAAAAGCAGAACGTCCGTGCCGGTGCAAATTCAGCGATAAATTCTTTTTCCATTGAAAAAAGACCGGAATGCTGACTGCCAAGGGCCGGATTTTTATAATCAATCATCACCGTGATCCGGAAATCGTCCAGCGGAAGTGCCACAAGATCAATTCCCTTTTTTTCCTCATGAAAAAACATGGATTCCTGAATCACCAGATAATTTTTTAGCCGGTCCTGTTCCACCAGCCCGGCCTCCAGCAAAACATTCACAAAGGGCATGGAACTTCCGTCACCCACCGGAGGTTCGGGTGCATTCAATTCGATTCTGAGGTTATCAAGCTCCAGACCGGCAATGGCGGCCAGGACATGCTCCACCGTATAGATGACCACCTCATCCTTGTGCAGGTTGGTACCACGCAAACTGTCGATACCATTATCCGGCAGCACGAAATCCACCAGTGCCGGAATCTCCAATGTGGGGTTTGCATCAGTTCTTACAAAAATGATACCATGATCCTCAGGCGCCGGCCGGAATGTGATGGTGGAAGGTTTTCCGGTGTGTAAACCGGTTCCTGTATATGATATGGCACTGTGAATCGTTTTCTGTTTCTTTTCCATAGATCACTATCCTTTAAAATCGAAATTATTTCATGCAACTGGTTGTCTGACGAATTAAAATGTCAGATTTACAAATTTCACCTTAAAGCCCTCCGTGCATTAAAATTCACAATAATAATTTAGTTTAAATAAATTTATATCATCAAATCGCTTAATATTATTACAGTATTGCTGCTTTTTATACTATTTTTTTCCTTACCAGCTGGTTACCAAGAATCAGATCATTTTTAATTTTTAAGTTAATAAATTAATTGTTTTATTGAAATGAGAATTACTTTCTGCATTCTGTTACCTCTGCTTATTACTGAATAATATAAAAAGTCTGACCGGATACCGGATATTGCAAACGACTCCGGAAAATTGGATAACCAGGCAGGGAGACCAGCAATACAGAATCAGTCTTGATTTTTCAAGGCTTTTATTTCTTTTTCCAGCTGTTGAATTCTTTTCAGAAGTTCCGGTAACTGGTTTATGACAGCTTCAATGCGTTTGGTACGCATTATAGGCCTAGCGGGATAACCAAACACCACCTCTTTTTCCATAACACTTTTTGCTACACCGGATTGTGCCCCCACCTGAGCATAATCCCCGATGGTAATATGTCCCACCGTTCCTACCTGACCACCCAGCATGACGTGATGCCCTATTTTTGTAGATCCCGAGATCCCTGTTTGGGCTGCCATTACGGTGTTTTCCCCTACGTCTACATTGTGGGCGATGTGAATCAGATTATCCAGCTTGGCTCCCTTGCGGATGATGGTTTCCCCCATGGTGGCCCGATCGATGGTACAATTGGCACCGATTTCCACATCGTCTTCCACCACCACCCGGCCCACCTGCGGGATCTTATGATATTTGCCCTCAAACGGTGCAAATCCGAATCCGTCACTGCCGATTACCGTTCCGTTATGAATAATCACACCATTGCCAATTCGGCAGGACTCCCGGATGGATACCAGCGGATATAACAGGCAGTTATTTCCGATTTCCACACCGTCCATGATAACACAACCCGGAAAAATTCTGGTACCGGCCCCGATTTTGCAGTCCTGTCCGATGAATACCTGCGGTCCGATGGCGACTTTTTTACCCAGAGTGGCCGACGGATCGATGACGGCAGACTTATGAATGCCCGGTTTCAGCTGCTCCGGGGGAGGATTAAACAACAGGAATATTTGCAGAAAACGGTAGTATACATCATCCACCCGTAAGTGCGGCAGCGGTGAATCGAATTCCATTTTTTTATCAATGATAACGGCACTGGCCCCGGTTCCCTCCAGATAGTGCTTGTACTTTGGATTTGCCAGAAAGGTGATTTCTCCTTTTGAAGCGGAATCAATCTTGGCAGTTCCTTTAATTTTAATAGTACCATCACCGTGTAACTCTGCTTTCACTCGCCGGCTTAATTCCTTTAAAGTGAAGTTTGGCATGGAAAGTTTTCCTCATTTTTTAGCCCGAATTATTTATAATCACAAAGGCACCAGGACACAAAGTCATAATAATTGATGGTTTAATCCGTGTTTATTTTAAAACAGATCAAATTCACATCTTTTATCCTGCTTAATTCACAAATAGGGGCTAACGCCCAAATATGCTGGATTCTTTAATCCCCGGTCTGACGACCGGGGCCATTTAATTTCTAAGAATATAACAACTTTGATACATTATATCGTAATTTGTGAATTAAGCAAGTTATTTAATACTCCTAATTTTTTTCCTAGTGTCTTTGAGTCTTAGTGTTAAAATTTCTAAATTAATTAAGTTATTCAGCTGAGATATTTTAATGTGGACTGCCGGATGAATCAGGAATAAAAAAAGCTGAAATGTCAATCACATTTCAGCTTTTTATTTATCCAATGAAAAGATCATTTCTGTTTATTCAATTCTTCAATAACCCGGTTGGTAATGTCAAATTGAGGCTTAGCAAATAACACCACCCCCTGAACTACATCCATGATGTAGTCATAATCTTCTTGTTCGCCGATTTTTTGAATAATCTGGTCGATCTTGTCATACAAAGGCTGGGTGAGTTCCATGTTTTTCTTATATAATTCTCCCTGAGGTCCCAGTTTGTCATAACGGTACTGATCAATCTGAACCGCAAGGTCCTGTGCTTGTTTTTCCTTCTCAGCCTTTTTTTCGGGACTCAATAACAGACTCTGATTTTCTATTTCCTTGATCAGACTTTCATATCGTTGCAGCATGTCGTTATATTCTTTCTCATAACCTGCCCGGATATCATCCAGCCTCTTCTGGATTTGTTGGGCTTCCGGATAATCGGCCAGAATTCTCTGAGAGTTAACATAGCGAATTTTCAACTGTGCATAGCTGTTATTCCATCCCAGAGTAATAAAGAACATTACCATGGTCAGAATGCCTAATAACCGATAATTTTTCACTGTAACCTCCTGATGGTTGATTGTCATGTCAATTTAATATAATTCATAAATATTTAATTTTTTAAAAACGTCCAAATTGAAAATGCGTTTTCCAACGTCCCGTACGGAACCCCCGGGCATCGAAATAGTCCAGTCCATAGCCGAAGTCTACTCCGATGATACCGATCATGGGCATGAACAGGCGAACACCGAAACCTATACCACGGCGCAGATTCTGAAGATTGCTCTGATCAAAGGTTTCCCATACATTACCTGCTTCCATAAACAACAGACCATATATGGTGGGATTGGGGGCAATTGGAATACGGAATTCAGTAGTAAATTTAAACATCGACTTTCCGCCGAGCGGTCTTCCGGAGCTGCTCAGTGGTCCTACTGCACCTTCGTCATAGCCTCTCAAACCCTCTGAAAAACTGAGTCCTGAACCTCCCATATAAAACAACTCACCGGGATTGATATAGTAATTTTTGTAGAGTCCGTTGATCACTCCCAGTTTTGACTGGGTATATAGAACCAACCCCCCCACTGTTGGGATGTACCATTCCACCGTCAGGATGTTCTTCAGATAGTCTTCGTCGCCCTGTAAAATGCCGCCCGATAATTCTGTAACCAGTGAGTAAACCGATCCCTGGGTGGGAAATTCGGGGCGGTTCCGGCTGTCTCTCTGAATAATCTGTGTAAGACTAATCTGGGTAGTTGGTCTATCGTAGAATAAATAAGACTGCAGCAATTCGGGATCCCGCACATTGAAAATCTTGGTTTCAGCAACACGGAATATCCAGTCGCCCCGGAAGTAGTTATCCGGCCACTGAAAACGGCGTCCTGCCTGGACCGAACCGCCCGTAACCGTACGGTCCCACGGATAGAAACCACCGCCGCTTCGTGTATTAAAAAGAGAAAATCCCGTCAGAGTTGGAGTGCTGAAAGTCCAGGGTTCGGTAAAGTTTAAGGAAATGGAGCGATAATAACGTCCAAAATACCAGTCGAAAGCCAGGCGCTGGCCATCCCCGCCCGATAAAGGGTGTTTCAGTGAAAAATTATTGAGGGCCAGACCCAGGCTTCCCACCATGCCATCCCTTTGACTGTAGCCGGCCGACATATTTGCGGTGTCGGTAGACTTTTCTTCCACATTTACTTCCAGATTGATATGTTTATCATCACCTTCAATTAATTTTACGTCAGGAACCACATTTGCAAAATAATTCAGAATCCATACATCCCGTACACTTCTCTCCAGTTTTGCCCGGTTAAAGGTATCTCCCGGATAAATCTTAAGTTCCCTGCGTACCACTTTTTCGTTGGTCTTGGTGTTGCCGGTTATTATTATTTCTTTAATCCGTACCACACTGCCTTCGATGATGCGAATGTTAATATCAACAGTATCCGTGCTGGCCGGAATTTCGCGGGGTTGAATATTGGCAAAAAGATATCCCTGGTTATAATAAAGATTCTGAATGTTTTCTCGGATACTTTTTTCGAAACTTTCCTGATTATAGATATCTCCCTTGGAGAATAGTAACTGGTCTCGAAGTTCCTGATCGGAAAAAATCGTATTCCCTTCAAAACTTACATCCCCGAAATAGTAACGCTGATTTTCCTGGATATAGACATCGATGTACATGTCTTTTTTATCCCCAGAATAATAAAGAGAATCCCGCACAATTTCTGCATCCCGGAAACCCTTTTTGCGGCAGTATTCCAGCAAGTGGCCGAGGTCTTCCTGGTATTTCTTTTCCTTGAAATCCGCTCCTCTCCACCAGCGATCTTCCTTAATTCCTTTAAATTGTTTCTTAAGTTCTTTTTCACTGAGGACTTCATTCCCATAGATATGAATCTTTTTTACCTGTACTTTTTTACCTTCATCGATATTTACTTCAGCCAGGACCGTGTATGGGTTGGTATAAAGTGTGTCAATTTGCACTTTAGCGAGCAGATATCCTTCTTCCTTATATTTTTTAATAAGATTTCGTCGTGCTTTATACATTTTAAAAGGTGTCAGCACCATTCCCCGGTAAAACTGCAATTCTGTATCCACATCTTTTTTCTTAAGTTTATCATTTCCCTTCACAGTCCATCCATCCAATCTGGGAAACTCTTGCAGTTTAATCAGCAGATCCAGCCCGGCGTAGGTTTGTTTTTCCACCAGAATCTTCACATCGGAAAACAGTTTCAGCGCCCACAGATTTTTTACCGCTTTCTGAATATCATCACTAGTGATGTCTTTCCCGGGGCGAAGGCCTGAGTTCAGCATGATGATGGAGGAATCTGCTTTTTCATTGCCCTCGATGCGGATATTGTGAATTTTGAATTTTTGCAGCTGGGAATAGACATTCGTGCCCAGCGCGGCACAAATCATGAAGGGTAATATAAAAATTATAAAACGTTTCATTTTTCCAACATTATTAAATTTAATAAAGTTTATAACTTAGTTTTTAATATATTGTTTTGCAATTAAAAATTAAATGAATGCTTCAGGCGGATTCTGAAATCCTGTAAAGCATCCCGGCTGTAATATTTAGGATCGAAATAGAACTTATCATACTCAAATTCCAGCAAAAGATTCTGTAAAAGGCGATATTCAACGCCAAATCTGTGATTCAGTCCAAATTTAGGTTCGTCATAGACAGAGACCAGCTGTCCCGAATAACTGAAATAAATATCCTTCATTAGATATTTACCCAGCGTAATTTCGGAACTTTGCAGAAGCAGCAAGGCCGGATCGAAACTGGTATTGTAATTGAATCGTCCGTAATTTGCTTCCGGTAAAAACTTCCAGCGCGGTTGCAGACTGTAGTAATAAATATTTGAGGTAATCTGTAGGTTCAGTCGGACGTAATCCAATCCCAGGCCTCTTTCCATTTTGCGCTCCAGTGGTCTTACCAGTGGCCTGATGAGAAGGTTATCAGTAAGCGTCATCCCGATATCGCTGGCTTTGCTGGAAATATTATCCACCGAGTATCCCAGATAAGACAGAACATTTTCCTGAGTCTCTCCAATGGTGGGATCACTGGACACCAGTTTGAATCGAAAGTCTTCCCAGCGCCCGCGGGAAACCTCCTGTTTGGTTTCTGGATCAATGGCATACAATACCAGATAGATGTCGCGGGGAAAATTGGTAGAATCCCGCACGGTAGTCCATGCCTTTCCGTACACTTCGGGGAACAGTTCAAAGGTATTGAAGATGGCACCGAAACGATCCACCCGGAAATTCATATCCAGATATTCTACCCGGCCGCGGGAAGATTCGATACTGCCGGCTACCCTGAAGCTTTCATCGGAAAGACGCCCGGTAAATTCCAGGCCTTCTGAAACATTGTCAATATTTAAATCCAGGTAAACCTCTCCGAGGAGCGCCGGAATATCCACGAAATAACGGTTACCGGTTCCGGCAATGGTTGTTATGTCCCACTTGATATTCATGAGGAAATCGATGACTTTATTTTCCTCTTCCGGGGTAGAAGGTTCGGGAGTTTCCAGAAAGGGGAAAGTGACCCGGCTTTCCCGCAGAACTATTTTTCCGCGGACCTCTGGTTTATCCACCGGTCCTGAAAAATAGAACTGTTCACCATTTTCCTTCCCATCTGCTTCAAAATAGCCAATATCGCCCGGATTCATCAGGCCGGGAATTGAGAGGGGAATGCCTCGTTTATCTGTTTCCAGTACCAGCACCCCTAAATTGATACCAAAATCTTCGAATCGCCATGGTTCAAGATAATTTTCTCCAACTTTCACCGAATCCAGGTTAAATATACGCACAGATCTGTTATTTATTTTTCCTTCCAGGTTACGTATGCGGAGAAACTGTTCGCCCTCCTTCAACTCGATATCGGCCTTCATGTCCTTCAAAGGAGGTATTACAGATTCAAATTCCATGCTTCCGTTATAAATACTTATTCGTCCCGATTCGATCTTTGGATTTTCCCGGGTGCCGGAAAAATTCAACAAAAGTTCGCCCAGACAAATGGGATTACGGAAATAACTTAAAAAGCTCGGGACCTCTGCCAGAATATTTCCTTCGGCATCCAGTTTAAGATTCATGGGAGAACCCGGGTCTGCCGGCATTATACCGGAAATTTGTACTGAATAATCCCGTTTATCATGATAGGTCAGCTTTCGGATATGGAAAATATGTTTACCTATCTGAAAAAGAGAAATCGAAGGCGGAATAGAATCCTCAAATTCTGCGTGCAAATCCGTGAAAACCCGGTCTTTCAGGATTCCATTCTGCATGTTTGCGGTACCGTGGATGTTGGGACGATCGGCCCTTCCTTCCAGAGTTAACTGATAATTCATATCTCCCTGCACCAGCCTGGCATCCTTAAATATGGTTGAGGCAACGAAATTACTTTCAATCTGATCCCCTCTGAAAGTAGCCCGCAGATATTTGCGCCGGATATCCCAGTTTATATCGGCAAGGATTATGGGCCTACTATTATAGTTTAAAGCGGTATTGGTACACTGAAAGATGGAATTTTCATAAGATCCCTGAACCACCGCCGAGTAGTAACCGTTGTTATTAATAATAAAATCTTGGGCCTGCAGGTCAAATTTTACTGTTGGTTGGTCGGTAGTGCCGTTAAAGGAGATGGTTCCCAACAGATTTCCTTCGCCAATGGCCTGGGCAAAATTACTAAATCTGCCGATATACTGATTGATGGGAAATTTAATAATATTCAGAATTCCCTGGAAAAGAGCCTGTTCGCCATAACCGATCGATAAATTCCCGTTGATCATGGACGGAACATCCAGCTGCAGTGCCAGATTATCCGCGTTATTTTCGATTAAAAGATTCCCTTCCACCGTTTCAGGCCGTGTCTCGAACAGAAAGTGTCCCCTGAATTTCAAATTGGGCTGAATA
>Ga0315555_1002192_pt1 | contig 13871 bp, 14 predicted proteins | sample SalMarSW160380MG_FD_202113 | JGI IMG/M metagenome (GOLD analysis project Ga0315555, IMG submission 202113) | Salt marsh sediment microbial communities from the Plum Island Ecosystem LTER, Massachusetts, United States - Salt Marsh Sediment SW1603-80 ... | reverse complement strand
TCGCCTAATTACATAGCTTTTGCTATAAGAACATCGAGGACATCTATGTCTCTTTGTCATGCCACCACTCTATCATATCTGGTGGCTTAAATGGGACTATACCCAAAGAAATTCAAGAGGCTAGAAGAAAGAAGATTATAGTTAGAATGTTGTGCGTTTATGCAGATGATAGCACCGATGGGAACAAAGAGCGCGTTTTTGCTGTTGCTGGTGTCATGGGTACACAAGAAGAATGGGATGTATTAGAAGTAAAATGGTTAGAGAGGACGGGGGGTATACCATTCCATACTACTGATTGTGAAGCAGGATGGGGAAAATATAGGGATGTTCCCCAAGAAGAAAGAAGATTGCTTTATCGAGATTTAATGGTTTTATTAACTAGTAGCAATCTTTCTGGCTATGGGTCAGTCGTAGATTTACAAAGCTATCTTGAAGTATTTGGGCATGATTCTCCTACCATACCATACATTTTTTGTTTTGTGACAACCGTAGCCCATTTAGTAAAATGGACACGCTTAATTATACCAAAACAAGAAGTGAAATTTACCTTTGATACTAATCCAGAAATGCAATTTAATGCAGGTTTTATTTATAATGAATATTTAATAAAACATCCAGAATATAAAGATGCCGCATCTCAAATGACAAAAGAAATATCATTTGCATCAAGCGAAACGGTTGGGATACAAGTAGCCGATTTATTTTCGTTTGAAACCATGAAACGCCTTTCTAATATATTAGCTGGTAGAGGAAGAAGACTTTCTTATGTTGCGCTTGAAAACACTAGACGCTTTCAAGTCCAGTGTTTTTTTAAGCGTGACCTTGAATTGTTAAGGAATCATTACGGCGAGCAAAGAATTGAAAAATTCAATAAGGAATATGTGCAATGGTTATCAACAAATAATCGCCAACATAATTTAGAAAGCCAAATTCGATATCTTATACATCTTGATAATATAAAAAAATTGCGTGGGGAGATATAGAATTTATGACTAATTCGAATTTTTCAATTTTTGATAAAGCTATACATAAAATCCTCTCTGTATCGTATGAAGAATTACAAAACCGAGAAAAAAAATGGGAAAAAGAGCAAAAGCGAAAGAAGCGAAAGCCTAAGACTTTCGCTTCGGGCCGCGCTTCTCACGTAAAGGGTTAATATGCATACGTCGTTGCAGTCTTCCCGGTGAGATCGGAAAAGGTAAGGCGTTTGTTGATAATATTAGAAAGGGCGAGGTTAAAGCGTCCTGAATCTTTAAGACCTTTGCGGTTGTTATAACGGAATACTTGCTCATCGAGGTAGCGAAATAGATGAAAAGGTTCTACACTGATATATGTTCCCGAAACGCCACGTTTAAAGAGGCTCCAAAAGTTCTCAAGGCCATTGGTATGAACCTTACCATCTACATATTTTTGTGCATGATCTATAACCCTATGCGCATACTCTTGAGTAAGTCCATCATAAGATCGAAGGGCATCCGAATAAAGAGCCGATCCCGCTTGAACTTGGGCTTTTATCTGAGCATGAAGGGCTTTCTTTTTACGCTCAGCAAGTACGGTAGTTCTAATTCTTCCGCCGCGTTCCAAGGCACCAAATACAATGGTCTTATCTTTTCCGCCCCTACCAGTAATGCGGCGTTCCCGTTTCTTGAGATGCATATTGCGAGCTTTGCCGCCGATAAAAGTCTCATCTACTTCTACTTCACCCCTCAATTTGCCGTGATCGTCATCCTGCAAAGCCAATCTGATCCGGTGAAGCATAAACCATGCGGTCTTTTGGGTGACTTTGAGATCGCGGGCTATCTCATAACTGCTTATCCCGTTTTTGCAATTAGTCAACATCCAGATAGCAGTAAGCCATTTATCCAGACCGATGGCCGAATCCTCAAAGATAGTCCCAACCTTGACGGAAAATTCCCTGCGGGGATGATGGCTAGAACATTTCCAGGTGCGGCGGTTAGGGTTAAAACTAACATGGTCAGATCCACAGATAGGGCAGGTTACCCCTTTGGGCCATCTTTTGGTAGCCAAGTACCCTGTACTATTGTCAATATCAGAGAAATAAAGAATTGCTTCTTGCAAGCTTTTAGGTTCTTTTTTCATATCGCCCTCCATGATGGTAAGTATAATACATCTAGGTGGGCGAGTCAAGTAAATTATTGCCCTCATTATCGGTCTTTTTTCTACGGATATATCCCCGTCAAGGTCGCTTCTCCCAGGGTGTGCTGTTTGAGTATCTTCCCGCTTGGTTTTTTTATCGTCTCCACATCCAGGGCGGTAAGCGTAAATATATATCGGTGCGTTCCTGGAGGATCAGGTCCTCCGTAGCCGATGAAGCCGAAATCATTCCTCCCCTGTTCGGCACCATTGTCCAACACCTCCTTTTTCGGAACTCCTTCCGGCAGACCGGTCAGCTTTCCGGGGATATTGAAGATAACCCAGTGAGTGAACGTGCCGGCAGGCGCGTCAGGATCCTCAACCGTAAGAACATACGATTTTGTGCCTTTGGGGGGATTCTGCCAGGTGAGAGGCGGAGAAGCATCATCCCAGCGGCGGCTGTACGTGGCGGGGATCTTTCCTTTGTCGGCAAACGCCGGGCTCTTGAGGACAAATTTCCCTGACCCCGCCCCTGCATACTCTGTGGATGCGGTGAACGTAAGGACCGCTGCGAGCATTACCACAAAAACCCCGATACCCACTATCTTTGCCATCTTACCCTCCTCTCCGTGAGAGCCTGACGGCCCCCACCCCTAATAACTTTCTACTCCACGAATTAGTTCCTCCCGGCCAAAAAAAGTTCAAAGGAATTGAGCGTTTATGGTGCTTACTCATCAATTCGAGCATCGCACCCGACTAACAAGACAAAAACCCGCGGTAACGCCATTATATATAAACATCCCTCCTGCGCAACGGCAAAAAATTACCCTGCTAAGGAGCTGCGCCGGCACATGGATTCATGGGGGTTAGCCCGCCCTCCTTCAGCAGACAGAGAATTTAATTGACTTGACATTTCCGGCACTCTATTTATAATTTTAATAAGCGGCGTAGTGTAGTATAAGATTTCTCTATAATTATCGGCTCAATCCTGTTATACCCAGGCCACATCATGATGAAAGGGGGGATACCATGAAGACGCACAAGAAGAGGATATTAGGTAAGTATGCTCGAGAATTGGAAGCGAAGTTCTGGATGATGATGAGGACTGCCGGACCGGGAAAGAAATGCCTCAACTGAAAGAGCTGAAAGAGTAAATGATTGCCGGTTCGGCAATAGAGACCTTCGATTTTTTCCTGCAATGGCATCTCACTGAGCGATGTAATCTTCGATGCCGCCACTGCTATCAAGGGGAGAAAGTACCGTATGAGATGACACCGGAAGAGGTGAAGCGCGAGATCGACGGGGCTACCGAGATGTTTCAGGCCTGGGAACTGGAGCACGATGTCACGGTTGCCCCGTCGATTCATTTTACCGGGGGAGAACCGTTTCTGTATGAAGGGCTCTGGGATGTCGTCGCCTATGCGAGAAAACAAGGGTATGCGGTAGCCATTATGACTAATGGCTGCCTGGTTTCGGCAGAGGACGCAAAAAAAGCATCCCTCCTCGGCATAGCTGACGTCCAGGTGAGCCTGGAAGGTCCGGAAGACCTTCACGACTCTATCCGCGGCAAAGGAAGCTTCGCTGCTATGTCCAGGGGGGTGGAGAGGTTGGCCAAGGCCGGCAACCGGGTGAATGCCAACGTAACCCTCTCCCGTCTCAATACGGATCTCATTGAAGAGACCGTCGAGCTTGCACAACAGATCGGCTGCCATGGGATAGGATTTTCCCGTGTGGTGCCCTGCGGCAGGGGCAAGGGATTGTTAGATGACCTCCTCAGCCCCCCCGAACTCAGGCACGCATATCAAAGGATTACTGCGCTGAATAGTCCTGCCTGTGAGGTCACTGTAGGAGACCCGTTGGCGGGAACGCTCATGGCGGCCGACAGTGCCTCGGAAAACGAGCTTACCCTTTCTGGCTGCAGCGCGGGTTTTTCCGGTGTAACTATTACCAGCGATGGTTCCGTCATGCCCTGCCGGAGGATTGGTTTGGTTGCGGGCAATCTCAGGAGGGAACCGCTCCGGGCTATCTGGGCCAGCTCCGATCTCCTCTGGCAGTTGCGCAAGAGGGAAAGTTATCACGGAAAGTGCGGACGCTGTCACCTCTGGGCCTCGTGCCGTGGCTGTCGGGCCGTAGCGTATGCCTACACCCACGCCCACGGCAAACCTGATCTTTTTGCCGACGATCCGCAGTGTTGGATCGCGGCAGACAACTCTTGAACGTGGCTGCTAGACGTTCTCCGCCACAATGTGTTTGCGCCCCCCACAGGTTGGTTACGCACCAATCGTTAGCAGAGTATATAACTCACCAATCCTCCCCCTTGACACCATCTGTCAATTCTCCTACAGTTGCTTTTAGTGAAGATGCCTCGTCATTCTTTGTGCAATAAACCTATACTTTAGTAATTAAGGAGGGAGGATCATGAAAAAAATCTTAATTATGTGCGGATTGATGTTTGGCTTGCTCGTCCTAGTGGGTGCCAAGTACGATTACCTGCTTGAGATGGGAGACAAGACGGTGAAGTCCGCGGAGTGCAACAAGTGTCACACGACGATTCATGAGGAGTGGTCCAAGAACTTCCACGCCAAGGCCTACGTCAACGACCCGTTCAAGCGGGCCACGAAAGACTATCAGGAGCAGGCGTGTCTCCCCTGCCATGCCGCCCAGGAGATGGCCGAAGCGAAGGCCCTTAAGCTCAGGCCGGTCCACCAGGAGGAGGGAATCAACTGCACCACCTGCCACCTGAAAAATAACATGATCTACGGTCCCTACAAGCTCGTCGCCAAGCACCCATCTGAGCAAGATGAGTCGATGATTAATGCCAAATTCTGCGCCGGATGCCACCTGTCCACCTATCAGGAGTGGCAGGCGAGCGGTTCGCAAAAGCAGTGTCAGGAATGTCACATGCCGAGGATGGAGAGGAAGTTAGTTCAGGTGTTCCCTATATCCTCGCTGGTACCGAAGAGGATGGTGGGCCAACACCTCCAGATCTACGAAGAGCTCTTAAAAAATGCAGCCTCCATCACCGGCGAGATAGGAGCGGGATCAATCAAGATATCCCTCACCAATAAGGCAGCGGATCACAACATGCCCACGGGACAATACGGCGACTATCGCATCGTCCTTACCACCGCAGTATCGGACCCCGGGGGCAAAGCGGTATTCTCAAAGCAAGAGGTCTTTGCGACGCTGAAAAAGACCGGGGTCCCTTTTCAAAAGACCGTGGCATTTGAATATCCTGTCTCGCTTGAACCGGGGAAAGAGTATTCGGTCAGCGCAACCCTCACCTATCAGGTGCCCGGAAGACCCGAAAAGGTGATGGCCACGTGGAGCGCCCCGGTGGCGGGAGGAAAATAGCGGAAATAATCTCTCTCCAAGTGTGAACGTTACAAAGAACCGGTCGCAGCGTGTCATGGGGTCGGCCGGTGGTGCGTAAAAACTCCGGCCTGGACACTATCGGCATCGCATTGCGTACTACACGCCATGAACTGCGTCAATAAACGCCGGTGTCCCTCACCAACGCCAATTGCCTTGTTCAATGCATCTCGAGGTCCACGGTAAAAATCCGATGAAAGACCATCCCCTCCAACGCTTGGAAGGTCGTCTCCTCGGAGAGTACCGTATTCATCTCCAAAGGCTGAAGCCGTTGAGCCTCAGCGGATGGCGGGGGTTTTCCCTCGCCCTGAATGATTGCGAAGGGACCCGTGTTCAGCCCCCCCCCTGGCGGAGGGAATCTATAGCGCAGGGGGAAAGGATGATCAGCGCCCCTGGATGGATATATCGGTGACGGAAGTTCTTGAACGTGGGCCTGACAGAAGACTCAACCTCCGCCAGGCCGGGCTTATGCCGGATCTCTTTCAATCCCTCTCGCAGTTGATCCCGCCGGGCGGTCACCTGATGGTCTCTTACGAAAATACGGATCCCCTTCATAGGGAGACGGATCGAGCCCTGTCGGCAGGGGTACCCCCTGTCCTGACACCCCTCGGTTTTCTCCTCTTTATGAGTGGCTTTCGCTTGGTGAAAAACTGGTATCTCTCCGAGGGAGGACACGAGGGACCGCGGAAGCTGTGGGGCGAAAAGCCGCCGGATGCGTCGTGGTCACGAATCTGGGATGAGGATACGGCGAAACAACTCGTGGATTTCTTTAAAGGATGGCAAGCGTCCGCAAGAGATCCGGCAAAAGATAAAGCATGGATCGAGGGATGGCGAAAGCTCGCTCGCACGATATTCTCAAACCTCGAGGTCAGGGATCTTGATGTGCTCCGTCAGGGAGAAGATGTTATGTAGAAAAGAGATATCCTCCTCGTGGTGTGACACATGTGTGTCCATTAAAACCCGCCGCCCCTTCGGCATATTGAGGATGGACAATTTCCCCTTGACAAAAGTGGTGGAAATTGTTATCAAATCAGGGAATATTACGATAGGCACGTAGCTCAGGGGGAGAGCGCTACCTTGACGCGGTAGAGGTCGACGGTTCGAAACCGTCCGTGCCTACCATATGTCATCATCAATTCATGATACAAAAGGAAAGGGCCACTCGCATCTGCATTTTTTAATTACGGGGAAAGGCATCATTAATTTTTTTATGAATTAATGATACCTTTCCTTAGTTTTTTTGAAGAGAGTACACCATGGTCCGTCATCCTGCGGCAAAGAAAAAAGAAGACGATTCTCTCGTTAAGCTGAGGCACAGTGCGTCTCATGTGATGGCTCAAGCGGTCCAGGAATTCTTCCCCGGGGTCAAACTCTCCATCGGCCCCTCAACGGATGACGGTTTTTACTATGACTTCGACTATGAAGGTACCTTCTCTCCCGATGATTTTCCCAAGCTCGAGGCCAGGATGAAGGAGATCATCGACCAAGACCTCCCGTTCATTAGGGAGGAGATCTCCAAAGAGGAGGCCCTTAACTTGTTTAAAAAAAGGGGGGAACTCTATAAGGTAGAACTCCTGCAGGCAATCGAAGATGAGCACATAACCCTCTATCGGCACGATGACTTCGTCGATCTCTGCCGCGGCCCTCACGCGCCATCAACAGGAGGTATCAAGGCCTTCAAACTCTTGAGTGTGGCCGGTGCCTACTGGCGGGGCGATGAACACAACAAGATGCTGCAGCGAATCTACGGCACCGCGTTCCCCACACAGAAGGAGTTGGATGCCTATCTGGCAATGCTGGAAGAGGCCAAGCGGAGGGACCACCGCCGCTTGGGACAGGAGCTTGACCTCTTCAGCATCCATGAGGAGGCTGGGGCCGGGCTGATCATCTATCACCCTAAGGGGGCCCTTCTGCGCTCCATACTGGAGGATTTCGAGCGGCGCGAGCACCTCAGGAGGGGATACCAGATCGTCATCGGCCCTCAGATCCTGAAGTTGGACCTCTGGAAGCAATCAGGGCATTTTGACAACTATAAAGATTACATGTATTTTACCCAGGTGGAGGACCAAGAATATGCCCTAAAACCCATGAACTGCCTGGCCCATATGCTCATTTACAAATCGAGGCAACGCAGCTACCGAGACCTGCCCCTGCGGTATTTTGAATTGGGCACGGTACACCGCCACGAGAGATCAGGGGTGCTGCATGGGCTGTTGCGGGTGAGGGAATTCACCCAGGACGACGCTCACATACTCTGCCGGCCCGATCAGTTGCACGATGAGATCCGGGGTATCCTCACCTTTGTCAAGGACGTCATGGACGTCTTCGATTTCTCCTATGAACTGGAGGTGAGCACCAGACCTGAAAAGTCCATCGGCAGCGACGCTGATTGGGAAATGGCCACCAAGGCCTTGATGGACGTCCTGATTCAAGATGACCTCGCCTACGAGGTCAATGAAGGAGAGGGGGCGTTTTACGGCCCCAAGATCGATGTCAAGTTGCAGGATGCCCTGGGCAGGCAATGGCAGTGCGCCACGATCCAGTGCGACCTCACCATGCCCGAGCGCTTCGACCTCTCGTATATCGGCTCGGACGGCGAGAAACACCGCCCGGTGATGCTCCACCGGGTGATCTTGGGGGCCATGGAGCGCTTTATCGGTATCCTGATTGAACATTATGGAGGTGCCTTTCCCCTCTGGCTTGCACCGGTGCAGGCCGTCATCCTCACCGTCACGGATCGCAACATCCCCTATGGCGAGGGAATCTACCAGCGGCTGTGCGAAGAGGGGATCAGGGTGGAGCAGGACTTTCGCAATGAGAAGTTGGGTCTCAAGATCAGAGAAGCCCAATTGCAAAAGATTCCCTATATGCTGGTCATTGGCGACAAGGAACAAGAGACAAAGACAATAGCCCCCCGGAGAAGGGATGGAACAGATCTCCAGGGGATGGAGTTTGAGAAATTTTTGGCTTTGATCCACAATGAACGCAAAATCCCAGAAGCTAGTTTGCCCCAAAGGAGGTGAAAGAAGATAGAGAGCAAGCAAGTCCGAGTTAATAGACAAATCAGGTCTTCTCAGGTGAGAGTCATAGACCCAGAGGGGAACCAGTTAGGGATCATATCCCTCGAAGAGGCCTTGGCAAAAGCGAGCGATTTCGGATTGGACTTGGTGGAGGTGTCTCCTAAAACTGACCCGCCTGTCTGTAAGATTATGGACTATGGTAAGTATAAATACCTCCAGAGCAAAAAGGTCCATGAGGCCAAGAAGAAACAGGCGGGGGGCCACCTCAAAGAGGTCAAGATGAGGCCGAAAACAGAGGAACATGACCTACAGGTTAAGCTCCGAAACGTCGAGCGCTTCTTGAAAGACGGTTACAAGACGAAGATATCCATCGTCTTCCGGGGCCGAGAACTGGCCCATAAGGATTTGGGGGACCGGATGATGGAGCGGATCATCGAGGAGACCAAGGAATGGGGGATCGCGGAACATCCCCCCAAGTTCGAGGGGCGTAATATGATGGTGATTTTAGCCCCTCACTAATAGATCGCGAGAAGCACTAACGTTTTGCAATAGAGGGTACCAATAGGGAGGTGACGTGTGCCTAAAATGAAGACTAACCGCGGGGCAGCGAAAAGATTCAAAATTACGGGATCGGGGAGAAAGGTTAAGCGTCAGAAGGCCTACGCCAACCATATTCTCACTAAAAAGAGCCCCAAGAGAAAACGAAACTTGAGGAAGGCTGATCTCGTGCACAGTACCAATATGAAATCTATTAAGAGATTGATCCCTTACTGGTAGCATAGAGAGGAGGACTTTGCCATGCCGAGGGTCACCAGAGGTGCCAGAGGAGCACGTAAGAGAAAGCGGATCCTCAAGATGGCCGAGGGATATCAAGGGGCGCGGGGGAGGCTTCTGCGCAGCGCCCGCGAGGCGGTGGAACGGGCCCTGCAATACGCCTACCGCGATCGGCGGGTCAGAAAGCGGGAGTTCCGGAGGTTATGGATTACGAGGATCAATGCCGCAGCCAGGACCCACGATATCACCTACAGCCGTTTCATGGAAGGACTGCGCAAGGCCAACGTAACCCTGGACAGAAAGGTCTTGGCGGATATAGCTGTCCATGATGCCGAGGGTTTTGCCGATCTCGTCCAGATAGCCAAGAAGAATGGCTGATTCCTTCGAACAAGCCCTGCAATCGGTCCGCGAGTCAGCGCTGAAAAAGCTCGCCCAGGCCAGCACCGAGGAGGAAGCAAACCAGGTGCGGATAGAGATTCTGGGCAGAAAGGGAAAGCTCACCCTCTTACTCAGGGGGGTGCGGGAGCTCCCCCCTCAAGAGCGGCGCAGGGCTGGCGAACACGCCAATACAGTAAAGCAAGAGTTGGAAGAGAAGATTGATCAACTCCTTACGCGCCTTCGCGATGAGACAAAGGAGCAGGTACTTGCGCAGGAGCGGTTGGATATCACCCTGCCCGGTACGCGGCTGCCACGGGGGAGCTTTCATCCCATCACGCAGGTGATGAGCCAGATGGTGGATATCTTCACCAGGATGGGCTTTCAGGTGGCCAAGGGACCACAGGTAGAGTTGGATTATTACAACTTTGAGGCCCTGAACATTCCCCGCGATCACCCCGCCCGGGATATGCACGATACCTTCTATTTTTCCGACGAGGTGTTGCTGCGCACGCACACCTCCCCAGTCCAAATCAGGGTAATGGAGAGTCAACGCCCCCCTGTCCAAATAATCGCCCCGGGTGTGGCCTATCGACGGGACTCCGATATATCGCATACCCCCATGTTTCACCAGGTAGAAGGGCTCCTGGTAGATGAAGAGATCTCCTTTGCCCACCTCAAAGGCGTCTTGACCTTCTTCGTCCATGAGATGTTCGGTGAAGGGACCCCGTTGAGATTCCGGCCCAGTTTTTTCCCCTTTACAGAACCCAGTGCCGAGGTGGATATCGGGTGCGTTATTTGTCGGGGAGAGGGGTGTCGTGTGTGCGGGGGGACCGGCTGGTTGGAGATCCTCGGTTCGGGAATGGTTGATCCCGACGTCTTCCGCATCGTGGGTTATGACCCCGAAGAGGTGACCGGGTTTGCCTTCGGCATGGGGATCGAGCGAATCGCCATGTTGAAGTACGGCATCAATGATATCCGTCTCTTCTTCGCCAACGATCTTCGTTTTCTCAGGCAGTTTTAGGACCATGCGAATAAGCTACAACTGGCTACAAGAATACGTCGATTGCGATCTCCCCCCCGCTGAACTCGCCGACCTCCTCACCATGGCCGGTCTGGAGGTTGAAGGCATAGAGGAGGTGGGATCAGCATTGAAGGGAGTGGTGGTGGCCCAGATCGCCTCCATGGCACCCCACCCCCAGGCCGACCGGCTCTTCCTCTGCCGCGTGACGGTGGGCGCGGAGACCTATCCCATCGTCTGCGGTGCCCGGAACATGAAAGAGGGGGACAAGGTGGCCTTGGCCCTGGTGGGGGCTGAGCTCCCCGAAGGGTTACCGATAAAGAAGGCGCAGATTCGGGGGGAGCACTCTGAGGGGATGATGTGCTCCGAGGCGGAACTGGGGCTCTCCTCGAGCGCTGATGTCATCATGATCCTCCCCCCTGACGCGCCGGTAGGCTCCCCCCTGGCGGATTTTCTCAAGGTCAGAGATCACATGCTGGAGGTCACCCTCACCCCCAACCGAGGGGACTGCCTCAGCATGATCGGCGTTGCCCGGGAGGTGGCCGCCTTGACCGGTGAAAGGTTTCGCCCCCCTACCCCCCGGCTTCGTGAAGGCGACCATAGGGTGGAGGACGTAGTGCGGGTGTCCGTGTTGGACCCCGATCTCTGCCCCCGATATTCCGCTCGGTTCATCAGCGGGGTGCGGATCGGCCCTTCCCCCTTCTGGTTGCGGATCAGGCTCGAGCGTGCAGGGGTGAGGTCCATAAACAATGTGGTCGATGTGACCAACTATGTCATGTTGGAGTACGGTCAGCCGCTCCATGCCTTCGATTTTGACCTCCTCGAGGGGGGAGAGATCGTCGTGAAGCGGCCAACCGAAGGGGAAAACTTCGTGACCTTGGATGAGGTGGAGCGGGTCCTGGACAAGGATACCCTCATGATCTGTGATGGGATCAGACCGGCGGCCATCGCTGGGGTTATGGGAGGATTGAACTCGGAGATCCGCGAGGACACCTCCCGTGTCCTCTTGGAGAGCGCCTATTTCTCCCCTGCGGGAACCAGGCGTACCTCCAAGGCCTTGGGCCTGCAAACAGAATCTTCGTATCGGTTTGAGCGAGGGATCGACCCCGAAGGGGTGCTCGACGCCTCCCTGCAAGCGACCGCCCTCATCGCTCAGCTTGCCGGAGGTGAGGTGGCGAGGGGGGCCATCGATTGCTATCCTACCCCCCTGCCTCGTGCAGAGATCAGGCTGCGCCTGCCGAAGGTCAGCGCCTTGCTGGGGATACACCTGGAGCGCAAGGAGGTGAAGGGGATCCTGAAGCGCCTGCACATGGAGGTCAAGGAGCATCACGGCGCGGAATGGGTGATTTCGCCCCCCTCCTACCGAGGCGATATCACGAGGGAGATAGACCTTATAGAGGAAATCGGGCGTCTTGCGGGATACGATCGTATACCGGTCGAGACCCCCAAGATGTGGATGTTGCCCCTTAAAAAGGACCGGCAAGAGGAGTTGGAGAAGCGTGCCAAGGATACCCTGGTCGGTCTTGGGTTCTCCGAGGTGATCACGTACAGCTTCGTCACCCCCCAATCCCTTGAGGCCCTCCGGTTGCCCCCGAATGACCCCAGACGCCATCCGTTGACCCTCCTCAATCCCCTTGCAGAGGGACAATCGGTGATGCGTACTACGTTGCTGCCCAGTCTGCTGGAGACGGCTAGATACAATCTGAGCCATAAAAACAGGGACCTGAAGATCTTTGAATCGCGAGAGGTCTACCACCCCGATAAGAAAGAGAAACTGCCACAGGAGAGGAGGTCTTTAGCGGGATTGGCGATGGGTGCCGTGGCCGAAGAGGGGTGGAATACCCCGTTTCAGGAGGTGGACTTTTACTTTGTCAAGGGGTGTGTCGAGCACTTGCTTGCGGAACTGAGGACCCCCGTCCCAACCTTTACTCACAGCGAGGGGATCCCCTATCTCCACCCCAGCAAGGGTGCGGTAGCAACGGTGGACAACGTGGAGGTGGGGGCAGTGGGGGAGCTGCACCCTGCGGTGGCTGAGGCATTTGAGCTCCCTCCTGGCGTGCTCATCTTTGAACTCGACCTCCCTACCCTTGCGGAGCGCTTCTGGAGGGAGATCGCCTTTATCCCCTTGCCCCGGTTTCCGTCGGTGGAAAGGGATGTGGCGGTTGCGGTGGAAGACAGGATAACGGCGGAAGAGTTACTAAAGATCATCAATGGAGTGGATAATGTTTTTATCGAGTCGGTAGATGTCTTTGATTGCTATCGAGGTGATCCCATCCCCCCGGGGCGCAAGGGGTTGGCCTTTCGAATCAAGTATCGTTCGTGGGAGAGGACCTTGACCGACGAAGAAGTGAACGAGTTTCACCAGGAGGTGCTGGAGCAGCTGCACAAGGTGCCTGAATTATCAATCAGGTAGCGCGCAAACAAAAGGAGGTGAGGGGATGACCAAAGCCGAAATCGTCGAGAGCGTCTACGAAAGAGTAGGATTTGCCAAAAAGGAGGCGTCTGAAATGGTGGAGATGGTCTTTGATCTCATGAAGGAGACCCTGGAACGGGGAGAAAAGATCAAGATCTCAGGTTTTGGCAACTTTATGGTCAAGGACAAGAAGGCACGAAAGGGGAGAAATCCTCAGACGGGCGAAGAAATAGAGATCGCCCCGCGGAGGGTATTGACCTTCAGGCCGAGCCAAACCTTAAAGAAACTATTAAATCCCTAAGGGGCCTCCCCCATGGTAGTGGAGAAACACGTCTTCGCTGATAAACTATATTATCGCATTGGAGAGGTCTGCCGCATCACGGGGGTGAAACCTCACGTCCTGAGATACTGGGAACAGGAGTTCAAGCTGCGCCCCGAACGGTTTGGGGGTACGCAGCGCAGATACAGACGGGAGGACCTGGAGACGATCCTCACCATCAAGAAGCTCCTCTATGAGGAGCGGTTCACCATTACGGGGGCCAAAAAGCGATTGCGGGAATTGAGCCACCGACGGAGAGGCCAGCTCGCGATGGATTTTTTGGAGGAAGGTTACAAAGAGGTCTTGCGGGAGGTCAGGAAGGAGCTCAAGGAGATCAAAGAGATTCTTGACTAAGAAAGGGTAATCTGCCAAGATATCCCGTAGGTCGGGGCGTAGCGCAGTCTGGTAGCGCACTGGCATGGGGTGCCAGGAGTCGGAGGTTCAAATCCTCTCGCCCCGACCAGCTACTAAAAACTCCTGTTG
>Ga0315555_1002189_pt1 | contig 13880 bp, 15 predicted proteins | sample SalMarSW160380MG_FD_202113 | JGI IMG/M metagenome (GOLD analysis project Ga0315555, IMG submission 202113) | Salt marsh sediment microbial communities from the Plum Island Ecosystem LTER, Massachusetts, United States - Salt Marsh Sediment SW1603-80 ... | reverse complement strand
GGGGTCGTCTCAATCGTGGTGGCCAAATCGGTCATTCGACCCCACGGCTCCACTTGGATCTCGACGTTCACGCCCAGCGACTCCATGGTCTCCTTGAATTGGACGGCGACCCTTCGTCGTGCCTCGAGTCCCTGTGGAGTCACCACGGTGATCGTTGGGATGTTCGGGTAGTACTTGCTCTGCTCGAGCTCCTCCCTTGCCTTGTCCAAGTCCTGGTAGTACTGGAAGACCCTTGGGTTGTGGCCAGGAATCCCAGGCGGGATCGGGCCTTGAGCCGCTCCGGATCCCGGCTCCACCAGGTTGATCATGGTGGCGTAGTCAAACGCCCAAGCCATCGCCCGGCGGATGTGGATGTCATCCGTCGGAGCTTTCTTGGTGTTGATCTTGTAGCAGAGCTCTTCGGGTGAGAGATACGTGAGCACTTCCACCCCGGGAATGGCGTCCATCTCCACGTAGTCTTCGTAAGTACGCCAGTGCTCCACCATGGTGAGCTCGCCCCGCCTCAGCATGGTCTTGCAGGTCGCAGTCTCCTGGAGGAAGATGCTGTGGGCCTCATCGATGTGTTTGTCCCCTTGTGGCCAGCCTTCCCAGTAGTCGAGGAACCGCTCGAATACGATCTCACGTCCCCGATCCCAGGACTTCAGCATGTAGGGGCCCGAGCCGGCATCCTCATCTGTGGCCACCTCCAGCCAGCCAGTCCCCCAGTCACCGTCCTGCTCGTGGGCAAGGATCGCGTCCTGGTTCACAATGAACAGCCACGGAAGCGTCGCGAGGAATGGAGCGTAGACCCTGTTGAGCCTGAAGGTGACGGTGTACGGGTCATCGACCGTAGCTTCGGCCACCAGGCCCTCCCATAAGAACGAGTAGCCGTCTTTCAAGGCCAGGACCCGGTCGAGAGAGTACTTGACGTCTTCGGCGGTGAGCTCGGTCCCGTCGTGGAACTTGACTCCTTGTCTCAGATGGAATGTGTACATCAGCCCATCGGGACTGACCGCCCAGGTTTCCGCCAGTTTGGGCTCGATCTCACCCGTCGAAGAAGGGAACACCAAGGCATCATACAGGTTCAGCATGGCGTACGATTCGGTGTAGTCCGTCCCGCGGGCGGGATCGATCGTTCCGAACTCCTGAGTGTGGCTCATCGTGAAGATATTTCGGGCAGCCGCTGCCGTGCTGATGAGGGCCACACCCAACACAACCAACGCCAACATGGTCCATCTACCCAGTCTCATGTTGCGGTACCTCCTTGCTCGGTTCTCCTGAGCTGCTGTGCGCTGTGAGATCTATCTCCGACGTATCACCTCCTTCTTACGTCCCTGCACCTTCTCTGCTCCGTCTTGTGTCCGGTTGCAGAGCCGTCGCTCCTCTCAGCCGTCGTTCAGCGCCTTGATCATCCCGTTGAGGTGAGCGAAGACGATGTCGCGAGCCTCCTTCCCGCTGCCCGATTCCAGTGCGCCAGCAAGGCGATGAAGGTATTCCCGGTTCGTCTTGATCTGCTCCACTAGATCGTCCGGCGATCTGGCCGCCATGACATACGGGAGCATCCGATCGAAAAGACGCATGACCATTTCATTCAGGTATCGTTTCCGGCAGGCGCCGAGCGCGATCTGATGGAATTCGCGATACTGGGCTCGCAGTCTCGGCGCCGATGTGACGGATGGCTTGTCCTTCATCCGTACGAGGATTCTTCTCATTCGATCGAGCTCCTCTTGACTGATCCGCGAAGCAGCGAGCTCAATCGCCCAACCCTCCAGGAGGATGCGCATGCGCAGGATCTCCTCGATCTCGTCCGCCGAGAGCTCCGTCACTCTTACTTCCGTGAAGGGCTCACGGACGAGCAGTCCTTCCGAGATCAATTGCATCAACGCCTCACGGGCAGTCCGCTCGCTGACATCGAGCTCCATCGCGATGTCAACCTGATTGAGCTTGGATCCTGGCTCGAGCCGCCCCTGGACAATCATCCCGCGAAGCGATTCGTAGACGTGATCAGCTCGGGAGACTCGCTGTAGCTGGTCTCGTGCTCCTAATTGCGAGATGGCTTCGCCCTCCCACTGCATGATGCACAATGCATCAATATACATACCGTCTTTCGTCTCGTCAAGAGCGACCAGCCTCCTCGGGAGAGTTGGCGCGATCGAGGCGCGCTCGAGTCGATGGTGAGAAGCCTTTTCCGAACAGCGTTGTGCTATGAGGATCGGTTCGTTGTCGCGTCGTCTCCTGACGTGAGCCGGTGGAATCAGAGTGCATCAGGCTCATCCAACCTCGGTCACGTTCGACAGGGCATTCGGCCGCGTGGGGCAACGAGGGAATCCGATAGGTTCTCCGTCAAGTGGGGCTCTCCGGCTGTCGGCCCCGACCGTGGGAAAGAGACAGCGGCCCCCGATCCACGGCGGGCGGCCTTTGCTCCAAAACCGGCGCATCCGGGCCGACCGAACCGATTCATGAGCCCGCGTCGCGCTTCTCCCTTTGGATCGGGGGAGCGCATTGGGTCGGGCCGGTCCCTGGGGCAGGAGATTCTTCGTCAAGGACGTCCTGGCGAGGCCGTGACGAGCCGCCGAGGACACCGGACGTCAGAAGGCCCTTCCAGCCGTTGCTCTAGTACTCCCAATCGCGAAACGAGTCCCCGAGAACGGCCTTGTCGGGATCCGGAGGGGGTGGATAACAACGTCGACTCTGCGAGAGGCCCATATAGACCAGCGACGTGGCCATCATCAGGCCCGCGACGGCTGGATCGACAACCGGGACTTCGAGTTCCTGCTGAAGCACCTCGGCTTCGGTCGACATGCCCGTGTTTCCCAGGACGATGACGTCGGCGCCATCCTCATCCACGGCCAATCGCGCCTGCTTGAGGATCGCCTGGGCGGTCTGCTCCGGGTGATGCAAATCCAGGACAGGAACACTCGCAAAACGAATGGACGCCACGCGGCCTTGAAACTCGTAGACTCGCAATCGGTCTCTGATCAACCTAGCGGCATGCTCCAGGCTGGCGATGACCGAGATCTTGTCACCGAGGGTGAACGCGTAGAGAACGGCTGATTCCAGGGCACTTGTAACCGGTATGTCAACGAACTCGCGCACGGCGCGCAGCAAAGGATCGGACGCCGCATCAATGACGATGGCATCAAACCCTTCACGCTCGGCTTTGCGCGCCTCAAGAAGCAACGCGCGACCGATCAGCGCTTCGTCCACGCCGCTCTCAAGCGAAAGGGGCCCCTCGTTCAGGCACACGACCTCGAGGTCAACCCCCTGGCGAGCCGCTCGGCGACGCTGTTCGATCTGCGACACGAGGAAGTCCTCGGATGCATTGGGGATGATGATCTTGATTCGCATCAAGTCCCTCCCATACTCGACGAACGTCGCCTCAACGCTCTGCGAGGATCACCGGATGTGTCTTGTCCCTCGACGTGTCCGGGCGAACGAGCCCCGAGGCGACTCATCGACGCACAGCCGGCTGCCTGATCGGGCTCCAGTCCCAAGGACAGTCGTTCGCGATCGATCGTCACCGTGAGGTGTCCCCGCCGCGCCTCTTCCCATCTCGAGCCAGAGAATGAAGCTACCACCCCGAGGCTTCTCATACCGCGACTCTCTCCTCTCATCCCTTCCCGGCCTCACGACGGCACCGAGGCCATTCGACCAAGGCGAGCCATGATACGAAGCAGCGGATTCCTCTCGCAAGCCGACACCACGCTCCCCCATGGACATCGCCGGCTCGACTTCGCGGCACGCGATGGCTAGCTGGTTCGGATCGGGAGCACGCGTTGCAGGAAGAGGCGGCCGTTCTCCCTTCCGCTGAGCCGGTTGAGCCGCTTGACGCCCATCCTCACCTGCTCCATGGCGTCTTCGCTGTGCTTGGCAAGGACGGCCCGGGCGCCCGGGCCGTCGCCGGACGAGAGCGCATCCACCAGCTCCTGATGCGACCGCTGCAGTCGTTCGATGTCGCTCGTCTCTCTGAGATCGAACCCGTCTTTGTCAAGCGAGTAGGGACGCATGAGGTCCCACAGCCGCTTGAGCATGTCGATGAGGTGGGACCGATTGCAGGCGTTGATTGCCGTCCAGTGGAAGTCCCGGTTGTATCCCTGGAACGACGCGGCAGACTGCAGGGCATCGGTGTTGTTCATCTTGGGAATCAGCCTGCGCATTCGATCGAGCTCCTCCGAAGCGATCATGGATGCGGCGATTTCCACAGCCCAGCCCTCCAGCATGGCTCGCATTCGGATGATGTCCTCGATGTCGTCCACCGAGACGCCGACGACTCGGAATTCTCGGTAGGGTTCACGGTTAATCAGCCCTTCTGCGATCAGTCTTGCCAGCGCCTCGCGGACCGTCCGGTCACTCACTCCAAGTGCGCTGGCCAATTCGGCCTGATTCAGTCGCTCGCCCGGACCAAGCCGTCCGTGCAGGACCGCACTGCGAAGAGCTTCGTAGGCCTGGTCCGCGAGACTCTGCTTCTTCTTGAGTTTGCCTACGTTCCCGGATGCCATGAACGCAATTCCATACGCGATGTTTGTTTCTCTCCTGAAGATGGATGCACAATGCATTCTAGGTTTGCCAGCGATGCCTGTCAAGCGGATGCTTCCTGACGGGGCACTCACGGCTCGAGTCGGCATCTCGCGAAAAGCATCGCCGCGCTACGGTTTCATGTCCCCAAACGTGGGCCTATCGGGCTCCCTGCTCTCTGGGGGAGTTCCCAGGACGTGTGCTGCAGCGCTTGAGGTGACGGCCTGATGACCTTCACCCGTGAATCCGGACCCCGGACAAGATGAAAGCCGACCGCGATTCACGTTTACGGGAGGTCGGCCGACATGCGGAAGTCGAGGCTCTCCGAGACCGAGATCGTTCCCGCTGTCAAGCAGGTGGAGATGGGTGTTCCGGTCAAGGAGATCGCACGCAAGTATGGGGACTATGAGAACACCGTCTACCCGCGGTGCAGCGTGAGGTCCGAGAGAACAACGGCCGCGGCGTCTGCCACGGAGAACACTCGCTCGGTACACGCGTCGATCGACTCGCTCGTCTGGACGATTGTCGGATCGGCAGCGGACCCGCAAAGAAACAGATCCTTCTGCAGGCGATGCCGCCTTCGGTGAAGACACCGCTTGCCAGCTCAAGAACACTGCCCGCGGGCACGGTGGCGACGGCCTCGCGGATCGTGGGGAACGCGCAGCCGTCCGGGCCGGCGGTCACGATGAGTGCATCCGCAGCCGGCACCGGTACGCGGACTCGATCCTCCGCCCTGAACGCGGACAGAACGTCCATGCAACGATCGCGATGGCCCACAGGCCGCGCTGACTGAGCCGGTCCTTCACTTCGGTCTCCTTGCATTGCTCGCGGCCTGCCGCAGCGGCGAGCGAGAACGGTCCGATTCGCTCGCAGCCGGCATCACAAGGATCGAGTTCGTCATCCGGTTCGTCCACTATGAGCGATATGCGCGCAGATCGCTCGCAACGGTCGATCGCTGTGAGCGTACTCGACATTGACCGGACAGATTATGATCGATAGACTGTCAATTCGATCGTAAGGAGAGAGCATGCCGCAGCCCGGTCGTCTCATTCGGATGCCCGAAGGGTACTCGGCGTTCGTGCCGGATCCACTGCCACCCGAGATCGAGTGGACTCCGCGACTTGTGCGCGCCTTGTCGGACGCGGATCGCGCGATCGGCCGATTGGCTGGAGAGGGACGCCGGTTGCCGCCCAACCCTCACGTCCTCATGCACCCGTTCGTGGCACGTGAGGCGGTTCTCTCCAGCCGGATCGAGGGGACTCAGGCGACGCTTAGTGAGCTGCTCGCTGCCGAGGCGGGAGCGCGCGTCGATCGCAGCCCCGAGGACCTGCGTGAAGTGGCAGACTACGTCGTCGCCCTTGAGTACGGGATGGAGCGACTGGCCCAGAACGGGATCTCGGTGCAGCTCATGCAGGAGACGCACGGCAAGCTCATGACGGGTGTCAGGGGAGAACGCGCAAGTCCGGGCAGAATCCGAGAACGCCAGAACTGGATCGGGGTCCCCGGTTCGACGCCTCACACGGCGGTCTACGTCCCGCCGCCGCCGAGCGAGCTGAAATCCCTGTTGAAGAGGCTGGAGGGGTTCCTCGAGCAGACGGCCCTTCCGCCTCTCGTGCAGATCGCGCTGGCCCACTACCAGTTCGAGGCGATCCATCCGTTCCTGGATGGAAACGGACGCGTCGGACGCCTCCTCATCCCCCTCTTCCTCCACAAGCGCGGGATCCTCCCCTCCCCGCTTCTCTACTTGAGCGCCTTCTTCGAGGCGACACGCCCGGACTACTACGCGGGCCTGCGCGCGGTGTCGGGAGCAGGGGATTGGGAAAACTGGATTCTGTATTTCGCAAACGGCGTGGCGCGTCAGTCGGAAGACGCGGTCGAGCGAGCGACGCGCATCCTCGAGGTGCTTGACGGGTGGAAGCTCCGCGTTGCGGGCATCGGCTCGGACACGCCGGCGCGCATCGTCGATCTGCTTGCGGGGAACCCGTTCGTCACGGCGGTGGGGGTCTCGGGAAGACTCGGTGTGGCGCGGACGACGGCCGCACGAGGCATCGCGCGGCTCGTTGAGTTTGGCATCCTCGAACCAGCCGACGATCGGCGGCGCAACCGCGCGTACTGCGCCCGCGAGATCCTCGACGTCCTGGAGGCGCCGGCGAAGCTGACGCCCTAGGTGGGACAGAGGTGTAGGATATCGACGGAGGCGTGGCATGGAGAGGCTCACATACGAGGAGATCGTCCGATTCCACGGGCACAGCTGCCCCGGGCTCGCGATCGGCTACCGGATGACGACGGCGGCCCTGGCGGCCCTCGGGGTCGGCGCGCGGAGGACGAAGGCCTCGTGACGATCGTCGAAAACGACGCATGCGACGTCGATGCGGTGCAGTTCGTGGCCGGCTGCAGCTTCGGGAAGGGGAACCTGCTCTTCCGCGACTACGGCGAGCCGGTGATGGAGACCCGACTGCGCGAGGTGGGCGGACGCCTTCTCTACATCCCCTGCGCGCGAGGGGGGCAACCGGCAGAAGGGCCGCGGGAAGGGGACGCGATGCCCGGGACGGACCGGCGCGATGGCTGAGCTTCGCATCTCGGCGAAGAACCTGGGCGAGCTGGCCCGGCCGGAGTTCTGCCCGCGGTGCTTCTGGTTGAAGAGCCACGCCAGGTATCTCCCGTTCCAGATCTTCCCGGGGATCTTCAGCTCGATCGACGCGTACACGAAGCGCGTCATTCACGCCTGGATGGATCGCAACGGCGGCGCCCCGTTCGGGCTGGAGAACCTCGGCGACGTCGCCGGCTACGTCGATCCGACGCGCTACTCCCGGTTCATGATGAAGGTGCCGGAGCATGATATCCTGCTCACCGGGGCGCCGGACGAGATCCTCACGTTTCGCGACGGTTCGATCGCGGTCATCGACTACAAGACGGCCAGATTCACGCCCGCGCAGGACAGGCTGATGCCGATGTACGTCGTCCAGCTGAACGGCTATGCAGCGATCGCCGAGCATCAGGGCCTCGGCCGCGTCTCGAAGCTCGCCCTCGTCTACGCCGAGCCCGTAACCGACGAGCGGACGGCCGCTCGGCCCGAGATCCACACCGACGACGGATTCACCATGCCGTTCGCCGTCTCCGTCCATCCGGTCGGACTCGACCTGGGCATGCTGAAACCCCTCTACCGCCGCGCCCGCGAAATCTACGATCTTCCGGAGGCGCCCGAGGGTCGAAAGGGCTGCCAGGATTGTGAGAGGCTCGACCGGCTCATGCTCCTCGCGCGGAAGTTGTAAATGCTCGCACGAGCCTGCCTGGCCTCAACTCCAATCAGGGATTTAGTAGCTCCGTCGCGAAACTTCCTGGCCAGCCGCATCATAGAGCACCGCGGTATCTGGATTGGTGTTGTTCCAGACTGCCTTTGTTGATCCGAAGCTGAAGTTACCCCACTCAGGATGGACCTCATTCGTATACACACGAATGCTCGCGCCAGCTTCCAGGGCGAACGCTGGGAATATGATCTCGGGATAGCCCTCGGAGATGTCAAGAAGCCTCCAACCCGCAAGATCCTGCGGGGCACTACCAAGATTTGAAATCTCGACATACTCGTCGGATTCCGTGCGCGGGACAGCACCATCGTAGTGGATGTACGAGATGACGACGTCTGCTTGATTGGTAGATGACCCCACGGAGTCAACGGGAATACGGGGTGCGAAGTCCATTGAGAGATCCGCGGCCGAGACGCCAAACCCAGTGCCATCTGTCGAAACACGGATTGAGCCTAGCTCGTTGGTCCCGAAAGTGAGGGCTCTCGATTCAGTCAGGCGATCGAGAGTGTCCACTGCCGGATGTCCATACTTGTTGCCCACACCCGCAGAGTAGATCGCAACGATGGGCCGTATGGCCTTCAGGAACTCAGACCCTGTTGAGTACCTCGAACCGTGATGGGCGACCTTCAGGACCTCGATGGGTTCCAGAACTCCCAATTCAAGAAGTATCGCTTCCGCCACGAATCCGATGTCACCGGTGAATAAGAAGTCCACTGTGCCGAAGTGCAGGTACAAGACGATCGAGTCCTCGTTCGCGTCGTTGATGATCTGGAACGGCCCGATGACGTCAATCACGAGGTCGCCGGACTCAACGAGTCTCTCGCAAGGACGTACGATGCGCTCACCGCAGCCCTCCGCGTCGATAGAAGCACGAAAATCTGAGTAGGCGTTGGTGTCGGCTCGTTGGCCATTCGTGACGACCGAACCTACGTCAAACACCCTGAGAACATCATCAAGTCCGCCGATGTGGTCTGAGTGCGGCGACGACGAACTCCAGTCTCCCATCAACAACTGGTCTCAGTGCCTCAACGCATGAGCCGTCCGGTCCGCCATCGATGAGGATCTCAAGCTCCCCGTAGTCAATCAGAATCGCATCTCCCTGTCCCACGTTGATGAAGTACACGTCGAGCGTTTCCGCCGTTGAAGCCGTGAAACTCAGAATAGCCGCCAGAACGAGCGCAAATAGATGAGCTCTCCGCATGACCCATCACTCCGCCCCAGCCTACTGACAACATCTGCCAAAGACTAGAAGAGTTAGTCAGAAGAGTGACTCCATTGCATGAGGCCGTAGGTGAAGGCAAACTGGAGCACTGTGAGCGAATCCTGCGGGCCGGTGCTTGGGGTAAGATGAACGCCGGCTGATCGTTGCCGGCGGTCAACATCACAAAAAAAAATCGAAGATGGCTCTGAGGCAGACGTATCTGAGCATGAAGAACAAGCTCCCCGCAGGCGCTGAGTATGTACTGGTCATGCGCGGCCGGGCGAACGATGAACTCGCGCCCTCCAAGGAGCTGCTGGACGAGGTCAACCGGCTCAAGAAGGACTTCTCGCCCGACTCGGGATTCGAGTCATCCATCCACTACGCCTGGGCGAAGAGCAACTTCGCCGAACGGTTCTCGGCTCAGATCCGTCGGAGTCAGGAGTCCATGGCTCGACTGCGAGAGCTGTCCGAGAAGGCGAGATCCCAGGAGATCTACCTGATCTGCTACGAGGGCTACGACAAGCCGTGCCATCGCAACCTGCTTCTGAAGATCGCCGAAGAGGAGTTCGGTGCGGACGTGGATTACGCTCCGTTTCTGCCCGAAGGTGGCGGCCCCCGGAAAGACTGAGGGAAAGGCACTCTCCCTCTTCCCATACGCAGCCGTCGAGCGACTCTTATCGTTCGAATCGGTTGGGAAAAGCTTCGAGCCCCGGTGGTCGGGGCACTCCGACGCGTCGGATCATCGAGCTTCCGGTTCGCGGAAGGGGAGCCTCCCAGAATTCCTCCTCCATCTGGACCCGGTTGAGGTACCGGTAGAGCCCGTCCTGGGCCATCAGCTGATCGTGGGCTCCCTGTTCCACGATCCGCCCGTCCTGCAGCACGACGATCTTGTCGGCGCTGCGGATGGTCGAAAGGCGATGGGCGATGACGAGGGTCGTCCGACCGCGCATCAGCCGCTCCAAGGCCTGCTGGATCAACAGCTCGGTCTCGGTGTCGACCGAGGAGGTCGCTTCGTCCAGGATCAGGATCGGCGCGTCTCTCAGCACCGCGCGGGCGATCGCCAGCCGCTGCCGCTGACCGCCGGAGAGCTTGACCCCCCGCTCGCCGATCAGGGTGTCGTACCCGTCGGGAAGCCCCGCGATGAACTCGTGGGCGTTCGCGATCCGCGCGGCCTCGACCATCTCTCGATCCGTGGCCCCCGGGTGGCCGAAAAGGATGTTCTCGCGGACGTTCCCGTGGAAGAGGAAGACCTCCTGGAGGACGATGCTGATCTGCCGGCGGAGGCTCTCCAGCGTCAGGTCGCGGACGTCGTGACCATCAAGGGTGATCGCCCCGTCGCACACATCGTAGAACCGGGGGATCAGCATCGAGAGGGTGGTCTTGCCGACCCCGGTCGGCCCGACGAGCGCCACGACCGATCCCGGCTCGACCTCCAGGTCGACATCCTGCAGAACGATGTCGCCGACGCTGTACCGGAAGCTCACGTTGTCGAAGCGGAGCGCCCCCTCCGCTCGGCCAGGGAGCTCGACGGCGTTCGCCCGCTCGGCCACGTCCGGCTCCTGTTCGAGCAGCTCGACGATCCGGTCGGCCCCGGCGGTCGCCTGCTGGATGCTCTCCCAGACGGTGCTCAACGCCCGCACAGGCTGGTAGAGGAGCTCCAGGTACAGGAAGTAAGCGACCAGATCGGCGATGGGCAACGCCCCGTTCAGCATCAGTTTCCCGCCGAAGTAGATGAGGACGATCGTTCCCAAGGCGGAGGTGAACTCGACGGACGGGTGAAAGACTGCCATCAGCCTCAACGCCCGCAGCAGGGAGTCGCGATAGCGGACGATCCGGCTCCAGATCCGGTCGGCCTCGGTGTCCTCCCGCGTGAACGCCTGGATCTCCCGGATCCCCGAGATGTTGTCGTTCAAGGCCGCGTTCAGCTCCCCGAGCTCGGCCTGGCGCCGGCGAAAGGCGGGACGCACGTAGCGCGCGAACCCCCGCATGGTGAGGACGATCAGCGGGATCGGGATCATGGAGAGGAGGGCGAGCTGCCAGCTCATGCTCGTCAGCACCGCAATGACGCCGATGAACATCAACACGTTGACCAGGACGTCCGGCACGGCGTGGGCGACCAACTGCTCGAGCAGATCGGAGTCGTTCACCGTCCGGGACATGAGCTGTCCGGTCTGCTTGTCCTCGTAGAAGCGCAGCGAGAGGCGCTGAAGGTGGCGATAGACCTCGTCTCGGACGTCGGCGACCACGTGCCAGCCGGCGACGTGGGCTGCGTAGCTCCGGACGAATTGCATCACGGCCCGCACGGCGTAGACCGCCAACGCCAGCAGGGCGAGCCGTGCGATCAGGGACAGCGTCTCCGGGCCTGCCTCCGGGTCCGTGACCGCGGCGATCATCGTCCGGACCAACCACGGGCCGACGAGCTGGATGGCCACGAGGGCGAGCATGCTGAGCATGGTCAGCGTCAGCGGGAGCTTGTAGCGCTTCACGTGGCGGAGCACCGAGCGTAAGGATTTCACTTCCTGACTCCTCCGTTCTCACGGCTCGCCACCGGCTGGACTCGAGCGGGCGACCCGAAGCCCCCGACGGAATGCCCCGGGCTCGGCTCGGATTGTACTCCGGGGAAGTCGATTCCACAGGAGGCGGGTTTCCCCGGGAGTCCTGGAAGAGCCGCCGCCGGAGCCGGGCGATTCGTCCCCGCTCGGCGATCGAGCGTCCGGTTGCGGTAGAATCGTCGCGCGATGTCCGGTCACGTGAGGGATGACACGAGGATCTGTCTCAACTGCGGTGAGCGGGGGGTGCCGAGCGGTGCGGCGGTCTGCCCGCGCTGCGGTGCGCCCACAATCTGGGCGATCGACTTCCGCAACTCCGACGAGCGATTGCTCCGCGAGGCGCCCGCGCTGATCGAGGAGCGGAAGCGCGCCGGGCTGGAAGGTCTGGTCGGCGGACTCGAGTTCCTCGTGATCAACACGGAGCCCGAGCATCAGCGCGGGGCGGTCGACGAGCTGCTGGCGCGGACCGGGCTCGCCCTCGCCGATGCGTTCGAGGACGAAACCGCGCGGACGGTCGTCCTGACCGTGTCGGGCTCGGCCGACGTGCTGTTGACGTCCCGGAAGGGCGGGTCGCCGTTCGCGGCGTTCACGGACCATCCGAAGTCGTCCCGGATGCCGGCCACGCGGTTGGAGACGTTCGTCTTCGCGTGCCCGGACGTCGCCGCCTACGGGCGGATCCAGCGCGGCCGAGGGGTCAACTTCATGACCGAAGCTCCAATTCTGGGCGAGGGGTTCCGCTTTCTCCAGACCGCCCCGTCGCCGTTCACCGGCAACTCGATCGGCCTGATCGAGCGGAGCGGCGGCGGGAGCTCGTATCGTCGGGCGGGGGCCCGCGACCTGGACTGGAGGCCCGACGTATCGAAGCCCGGCTATCTGGCGAACGTCGGGCGGCTCGACCATGCGGCGACCCGCGTGCGCGCGGAGGAGCGCGACGCGGCGATCCTCGAGTTCATCGCGTTGACGAACTACCGGTTCGACTTCGCGATCTACGTGAAATCGCTCAATTCGATCACCAGCGTCGCGCGGCTGTCGGCGGAGGACTTCGCGATGGTGTTCACGTCCGGCATCGGCCCGTTCGTGGACGAGGCGACGTCGGGACCGACGGAGCGGTTCATCCGTGACTACGGGCCCCGGGTTCACCATCTCGCGTGGGACACCGTGGCGATCGACGAGACGTTCGCCGCGCTGAAACGCGACGGGCAGGAGTTCCTCCTCGAGCTGGTCGGCTCGCCGGAAGAAGGATTGAAGCAGACGTTCACCACCATGTCGTCGCACACGCTTCTGGTCAACGAGTACATCCACCGCTACGGCGGATTCGACGGGTTCTTCACCCGCAGCAACGTCACCCGCCTCACCGAGGCGACGACGAAGCAATGAGCAGACGAGGAGGCCGTCCGCACGACGCGTCGGCTCCCGGGGCTTGAGGCTACCCCGCCTCTTCGCGATCCAGGTATCGGATGATCGCGTCGACGACGAGGTAGTTGAGCGATCGATCGCGCCTCTTGGCCAACGCACGGAGGCGTTCGATGACCCGCAGCTTCTGGGCTTTCTCGGGGATGTAGACCGAGATCATCAGCGCGGTTCTCTTTCGCGACATGTCCCCTCCCCTCCGTCGCATTGTGCCGATCTTCGAACCGACGTCAATGGGGGGGCGCTCCGACGTTCACCGGTTGCACCGAAGACGCACACCGCTCGCACACGTTCGACGCCCATTCTGACACGTTCTCGACGGCGAATCGCTCCTGAGGTCGGACGCATTCCACCGAACGAATCAGTTGGTCGCGGTCGAGCGGAAGGGGTAGACATGGACGAAAGGAATGTGATTCGCGGGGGGTTGGTCCTTGTGATCGTAGCCGGCATCGTCGTGGGGGCGAGCTTCTTGGCGAACGCCGATGAAGTGACCCTGGCGCTCAAGTGGCTGCCGCAGGCGCAGTTTGCCGGCTACTACGTCGCGAAGGAGAAGGGTTTCTACGAGGAAGAGGGACTGGACGTGACGATCGTGCCCGCCGGATCCGGAGAGGAGCCGGAGGACCTTGTCGCCTCCGGCTCGGCGGAGTTCGGCGTGACGTGGCTCGGGATCCTCCTCGACGCGCGCGATCAGGGGGTACCGCTGGTCGACATCGCGCAGATCTTCCAGTCGAGCGGGTTCCGGTACATCGCGTGGGCCGATCTGGGGATCGAAAGCCCGGCCGACTTGCGCGGCCGTACGATCGAGGCCTGGCTCGGCGGGAACGAGGTCCCGTTCCTCGCGCTGCTGCGCAAGTACGGGCTCGATCCCGACAGCGACGTGGAGCTGCAGAGTCAGCCGTTCGACATGGATGCGTTCCTGAA
>Ga0315555_1002188_pt1 | contig 13884 bp, 7 predicted proteins | sample SalMarSW160380MG_FD_202113 | JGI IMG/M metagenome (GOLD analysis project Ga0315555, IMG submission 202113) | Salt marsh sediment microbial communities from the Plum Island Ecosystem LTER, Massachusetts, United States - Salt Marsh Sediment SW1603-80 ... | reverse complement strand
GCCGCGGGGGAGTACTCCAACGATTGTATAGATATTATCTTCTAACGTGATCGCTCTACCTAAAATCTCTTTGTCTTGCCCAAAGTGGCTGTGCCAGAAATCATAACTTATAATAGCAACAGGCCCAGTATTTTGCTGTTCGTCCGCCTTTGTGATTATCCTTCCCAAATAGGCAGATATTTTGAGCATGGGAAAAAAATCGCCGCTGACTTCTGCACCCTCAATCTTGCGGGCACCGTCACGCTCAACCAGCTCGAATAGGGCCGGAGAATAAGCCGCAAAATCCTCAAATATTTGATTTTGTTCTCTCCAGTCCAAAAAATCAGGATAGGAAAAGGTGGGTTGCGTACCCTGCTGGACAACGACCAGGCGATCCGCATCCTTAAACGGCAGTGGCCGCAGTAAAACTGCATTGACCACGCTGAACATAGTTATGTTCGCACTGATTCCAATCGCCAGCGTCAGTACAGCCACAGTAGTGAAACCCGGATTCTTACCCAATTGCCGAAAAGCGTATTTAATGTCGTTAATTAGAGTACTCATTTTCTCACTTCATTCATTCTTTGTTATTCGTTGTTCGAAATTCACTATTCATATCTTAATATCTTCATAGGATCGACACGAGATGCCCGTCTCGCCGGGATAATGCAAGCCAGCATAGCAACGGTTAAGAGTATCAATGGAACAATCACAAATGTCACTGGATCGGTGGCGCTGATTTGATATAGCATACCTGACAGGCAACGCATCAGGGCAAATGCGCCGACTATGCCGACAGCGAGACCGATGAAGGTTAAGATTAAACCACGTTTTGTTATAAGTTTGAGAATGTCGCCCTTCTGGGCTCCCAGGGCCATACGGATGCCGATTTCATTTATACGTTCGTGGACGGCAAAGGTCATGACACTGTATAGGCCCGCCACGGCCATAAGCAGGGCCACGCCGGCCATAACGACCAGCAGGATCATGCAAAATCGTTCTACTGACATGGAATTGGCTATGATGCTTTCCATTGAAGCTGCACGCAGGATGGGCTGGGTGGGGTCCATGTCCCAGACCTGTTGATATATAGCCCGGATCAGGGTTACAGGATTACCGGTCGTGCAGATCATGAGGCTCATACCCCGCTGGCAATTCTGGGTGACGGGTTCGTACATGAAAGCACGCACACGATTGCTATTCAGACTGGTCTGTTTTACATTGCCGACTACACCGACGACTTCTTTGTCTTGGTCGTTAAACCGGAGGACCTGACCGATGGGATCTGTGTCCTGGAAATATCGTCGCACCAATTCCTGACTTACTATAATAACGTGTTGCCCGTTGCCGCGATCTTCACGGTTAAACATGCGACCCTTGATTAGAGGGATTTTCATACATTTAAAATAGTCGGGTGTGATTTGGCGATATTCTGCATTGGGTGTTTGATTTACTGGAAAAGTTCGTCCCTTGATATCAAAATTGTAATCATTTGTGTTGGACGTAATAGGATGCCTACTGATGGCACTGGCAAACTCTACTCCAGGTAAGGCACTGATACGATCAATAACCTGTTCGTAAAAAGCAACCCGTTCACTCAGGCTGCGGTTCTTTTCAGTATCAGGTCGTTCCAGGGTGACGGCCAGGACTCGATCGGCCACAAATCCGGGATGGACCTGCTGCAATCGGAAGAAGCTCCTAATCAACAGACCGGCTCCGGTCAAGAGAATTAGGGCTAGGGCAACTTGGGTGCCAACCAGCATATTGAGTGCGCGATGATGCGAACGTCCTTGCGACAGGGAGCGCCCACCCTGTTTTAATGTCTCGATGATTTGGAAACGACAGCTGTGCCAGGCCGGGACCATGCCAAACAACAAACCACTGATCAGTGATACCAGCACGGTAAATCCCAACACTATAGGATTGAGACTGATTTCATCAAATCCAGGAATGCTGCCGCCGGTGTCGGGTGATACAGCCGGAGCAATGAGTTTTAAACCGTTCAATCCCCAAAAGCCCAGAAGCAGTCCGAAGACGCCGCCGAGTAGAGCCAGAAGCAGGTTTTCGGTCAGCATTTGTCTAAAGATACGCCAGCGCCCGGCTCCCAAGGCACCGCGAACGGCTATTTCCCTGATGCGTACCCCTGTCTTGGCAAGGAGTAAATTCGATACATTGACACAGGCGATCAACAAAAGGAATCCAACGGCGCCATACAATACCAGAAACGCGGTCTGGATGCCTTCAATCAACTCGGTATGTAGAGAGTCCAAACGGGTTCTTTTGTCTTTATTGGTTTGGGGATGTTGCTGCTCAATCTGTGCGCATATCACATTCATTTGGGCCTGCGCTTCCTGGATAGACACGTCAGGTTTCAATCGACCAATCACATCCAGATAGTGGCTGCCGCGATTTCGGCGGAGTTCATCGATGGGCAGCGGGATATAGAGTTGGATCATCTCCTCAATAAATCCCATCAGTGGAGCCGCCACGCCGATAACGATGCAGGGAGTGCTATCGAGGGTGACAGTCTTACCGACGATATCAGGATCCGCACCAAAACGGTCGTGCCATAACATGTCACCCAGCACCACTACGTGTTGTTTGTCACTCTCGTATTCGTCACTGCGAAATCCACGACCCAGAGCAACGCGTGCACCGATTGTTTCAAAGAAATTCGTGCTGACTCGTGCCCCGGTAAGGGCCACCGGTTCTCCCTGGCCCGTTAAATTCAGGCGATACCCGATATCAAGGGCGGCAAGTCCATCGAACACTGTATTCTGCTTGGCCCAGTCGAGATAATCCGGGCCTGAACACGTCCCTGCCGGACCACGGCCTATAAAGGATTTTTGCACCATCACCAGGCGTTCCGGGTCATCAAAGGGCAAAGGACTCAATAAAACTGCCTGAATCAAGCTGAATAAGGCCGTGTTGGCTCCAATACCCAAGGCCAAAGTAAGCACTGCAATCACCGTAAAGCCGGGACTCTTCCGAAGTTGTCGAAAAGCATATTTGATATCCTGCCAGATTGTCATTATTTATAATTCCTTCTGTGTTCTGTTTTAATCATTCGTAGCGCAACGCCTCCATCGGATCGATTTTAGCGGCCCGGCGGGCCGGGATAACGCAGGCCAGCAGTGCAGCGACAGCGAGCGGAAACGCGGCGGCGGCAAGCACGACCAGATCACTCGGGGACACTCGCAGAAGCATACTGGCCAGCAGATGCCCGATGGCCAGCGAGAGCAGTAAGCCGACGCCCAAGCCAATGGCGATCTGCACGGCGCCCTGTTTAATGAAGACGGCGAACACCTGTCGTGGTTGGGCGCCGAGCGCCATGCGAATGCCGGTCTCGCGCGTGCGGCGGGCCACGGCAAAAGCCTTCACGCCGTAAACACCCACCACCGCGAGCACCAGAGCAATAACACCAAAGGTGCCAAACAAGGCGGACACAAACCGCATGGACCACAACTCCAGGTTGCCATCCAGGATAGTGGCGAAGGGTGCCAATTCCACCAGTGGAATGTCGGGATCAAGGGCGTGCAATACTGTTCTTATCTGGTGACGCAAGTCCCCTGAGGCCAAGGCAGTCGTGTCCGCACAGCGTATATGTATGAACAGGTGCTGTGCGGATCGCTGTGCGAGTGGGAAGAATAAACGCGGCGGCGGGCCATCAGCAAACACCTTGTCCCAGTGGGCCGAGACGACACCGATGATTTCCATGGGCTCAGATGAGGTGTCCTGCGGACCGCGGGACCGTTCAAGGTGTTTGCCCACCGGATCTTCGCCTGGAAAGAGCGCTGCAGCCAGGCGTTCATCGATGATAACGACCGGCGCCCCTTCGGGATGACGCCATTGAAGGTCAGTGAAATCACGGCCGCGCAGCAGCTTGATGCCCAGGGTATCGAAGTAATGCCCAGAAACAGAGGCTATCCTGGCGCGTGCTCGGCGAGGGTCTTCACTGGAACGCTCATCAACTGCTGAGACATCGAGGTTGTTGGTGATGTGGCCGAAGGGAAGGTGCGAGGCCAGTGCCACGTGACTCACCGCGGGAAGCGCGTGCAGCCTGTCCATGACGGTGGCGATTGAGGTCCGTATGCTCGCATCGTCACGGTCAACCAGGGAGTAGTCGATCTCAGCGACCAGATCCCCCTCCGAAGTAAAACCGGGATCGAGCTGGGCAGCATCATACGCAGCCCGAAAGAAGAGTCCCGCACAAAACAACAGGGCCAGAGAGAGCGCCAGTTGGGCCATCAACAGACAGTGACGCCCCGAAAACAGGTGTCCCCAACGGTCCGTCGTAGTGCGCACCGAACGGTGTAAAGCCAGGGTTCCCCGGGTGATTTCTCGTGTGGTGTGCCATGCCGGCCCCATGGCGAAAACCAATGTCGCGATCATGCAGAATGCAAGTGTCGCCAGTAAAACCCGGATATCGGGCGTGGCATCCACAACCAGGGAAAAGCCCAAGGCCGACAAGCTCGAACTGCCCATCAGCGAATTGAGAAGGAGCGTGTTACCCCCGAAACTCAACAGCAGCCCGGCGGCAGCACCCATCAAGGCGATGAGCGTGCCTTCGCTGATCAGGATGCGAACCACCCGCCCACGGGATGCACCCAATGCCAGGCGTACGGCCAGTTCCTGGGAGCGCGTGACATTGCGGGCCAGGAACATATTGGCGAGATTCAGACACGCCACCAACAGCACCACACCCGCCATTCCGAGTAGCAGCAACCCAAAAAAAAGGAGCGGGCCGTCTGACGTCGGTTCTGTAGACATGTTGAAACGCGAGCGAACTCCGATTTCCAAAGTGCGAGGTCCATCGGCAGCGTCCGTTGCCATCATCGAAAGGCGTACTGCCAGGGCCGGCATACGGCTCTGAGCTGTTTCCAGTGTCAATCCTGGTTGCAGACGTGCGATCACGAACAAGGCAAAGTTGGCAGGATCGGCCAAATCGCAGTCAGTGCGTCCTTGACCGAAGGCTTCGTTGACGCGCGTGGCCATACCCAGGGGTAACCAGATGTCGGGCCCGAACACGGCATTGCCACCATTAAATCCTTCAGGAGCCACGCCCACCACAGTCCAGGGCTCACCGTTGAGCGACACCTCCAGAGGTGTACAGTCCCGACCGTCGGCTAACTGTTCCCACAGAGCTTGGCTTACTACGGCCACGGGGATATTCGCATTGGGCCGTGATTCCTCGGGCAAAAAGAAACGGCCTACAGCGGGCACTGCCCCAAGCATGGAAAAATAGTTATCCGACACGATGAAACCAAATCTCCTCCGCATTTCCGCGTTGGCATGTGCACCGACACCCACCGCTGCAAATCGAAACGCCGCGGCGTCGGCAAACACCTCGTGGGATTCGCGTAGGAGCGAAAACTCGGCAAACGAGAAGGGCCGATAGCTGCGATCGGCTGCCGCCCGTGCAGTGGTGACATTCACCACCTCATCCGGTCGCACAGGAATCAGCGGCCGGAGAAACAACGCATTGACGATCGTGAAGACGCCGGAGTTCACACCAATCGCGAGTGCAAGCGAGAGCACGGCGATCGTGGTGAAGCCGGGACTTTTGACGAGTTGTCGAAAACCGTATTTTATGTCTTGCCATAAGGTTCCCATGATTTAGCTTACCTTTCCCAGTAACTGTTCCGGAGTGACTTCTCCTTCCATCCAGCCGTCTTTGAGCTTGATGATTCTTCGGCCGTAAGCGGCATATTTGTCGTTGTGGGTTACCTGGATGATAGTTGTGCCTTCGTTATTAAGTTTTTTAAATAATTCCATAATTTCCTCGCCCTGCGACGAATGCAGATTACCCGTCGGCTCATCGGCAAGAATCAGCTTCGGGCTGGCCACAACGGCACGGGCAATTGCGACTAATTGCTGCTGGCCGCCGGAGAGTTGGCTGGGATAGAGGTCCTTTTTGCCGACAATGCCGAATCGATCCAGAGTGTCGCAGACAATTGCCGCCCTTTCCGAGGTCTTGACATTACGATAGGACAAAGGGATATCCAGGTTCTCATACACGGTAAGACTGTCCAGTAGATTGAATGCCTGAAACACAAAACCGACATACTGCCGGTTCAAAGCCATACGCTGCTTCGGCTTAAACTGGTGCACGGCGTTTTCGTCGAGATAATATTCGCCCTCCCAGTCGTGGTCGAGCATGCCGAGAATATTGAGAAGTGTGGATTTTCCGGCAGCCGACGGCCCCATGATAGTGACGAACTCACCTTCCTCGATTTCCAGGTTAATTTGTTGCAAGACATAGATAAATCCCGCTTTTGTATCATATCGCTTTTGAATGTTTTTAAGTTTTATCATGAAAGAGTACTCCAAAATATGTTTATCAAATAATCACTTATTGTTAATCATTTATCATTCGTATCTTAGCGCCTCCATCGGATGAACCCTGGCTGCACGCCGTGCCGGAATAAAACAGGCTATCATGGCTGTGATTAGCAACAGAATTGGTACGGTTACAAATGTCACCGGGTCCATAGCACTGATTTCATAAAGCATACTCGACATGTATCGTGTTAAAGCCAATGCACCGACAAGGCCTGCGGCCAAGCTGATGATTGCCAAGATTAAACCATTTCTCGCAACTAAAATGAGTATATCACTCTTTTGAGCACCGAGGGCAAGACGGATACCAATCTCATTAGTTCGTTCATTAACGGCAAAGGCCATGACACCATAAATCCCCACGACCGCCAGAACCATAGCTATGCCTGCCATCACAGAAATCAAGACTGTGAGAAAACGTTCTACAGAGACAGAATCCCCGATAATCTGGTTCATCGATTCTATACGCAGGATCGGCTGGTCCGGATCAATTTCCCATATCTTACTGCGTACGGCACCGGCTAATGCTACCGGGTCACCGGAAGTCCGAACAAGGATAGTTATCCTGTGCCAACTATCCTGGTCGATCGGTTCATACATAAACGGTTCAGAATGCACGGCACGTAAAGTTTCGAGTTTTACATTACCAACCACTCCTACAATCTCTTTTGTGACTCCGTGATAACGTATCCGTTTGCCAATGGGATTTTTATCCTCAAAGTATCGATGCACGAATTCCTGGTTAACGATAGCTACTTGCTTACCTGTTCCGTTGTCTGCAGATCCCAAATAACGCCCTTGCATCAGAGGAATTTTCATGGACTCGAAATAATCGGCGGTTACCATGCGATATTCAGCTGGTCCGCGATAAATGCCATTGATCTGAATTCCGCAGTTGGCGCTGAATGGCGTCAACGGATGGATGTTAATGCCGCCGACGCTTTCTACAGACGGCAGTGTGGATAGATGCTCAGCCACCTGTTTACAAAATGCCGCCCGGTTGCGATTTTCATTATAGTGGGGAGTATGAGGCAGTTCCAGTTGTATAGCAAGGACCTGAGACGGATCAAAACCGGGATTCGTGCGATTTAGCTTATGGAAACTTTTTATCAATAGAAAAGCCCCCATCAGGAGCATCAGGGCCAGAGAGACTTGTACGACAACCAATGCATTCAATGAACAATGACGATATGAACCTGTAGAAAGTTGGTGGGCACTGGTCTTGAGAGCCTCACTTAACCTCAAAGTCGTACTCTGCCAAGCCGGGACAAGACCAAAGCACATGGTTGTCAATATACATAAAACTCCAGTAAATCCTAACACAGTAGAATTCAGACCGATCCGTTCATATCCCGGAATCTGACTCCCCTGGGCATATGGTGAAATAAGATGCAAAACCTTTAAACCCCAGAAGGCCAGTAATAGCCCCAGTGTACCTCCACAAAGTGCCAGAATGAAACTCTCGGTGATAACTTGGCGTACGATTCGTAGCCGCGACGCCCCCATTGCACTGCGCAGCGCCATCTCTTTAGTACGTGTCGTAGCCTTGGCCAACAACATACTCGATACGTTGACGCAGGCGATCAACAGCACAAAAACTACAGCACCGTACATTACCAGAAGAGCCGGACGGATATCTCTGACGAGAATCTCGTGCAGAGGATAGATTCTAATCCTTTTATCACTATTTGTCTGGCTATATTGTTGGGCTAGAATTGTACCAATAACATCCATTTCCGCCTGTGCCTGAGCTATGGAGACACCATCCTTTAGACGTCCAAAGCTAGACAGATAGTGATTATCCCGATTTCCCCGCTTAAGGCGTTCGTGAACAAGGGGAACAAATACCTGGGCAGACTCTTCAATAAATCCCATTAAAGGTTTGGCAACGCCAATAATAATCCAGGACTCTCGATCGATCGATATCTCTCTACCGATTACATCCTGATCAGCCCCGAACAAGTCTTGCCAGAGCGGATGGCTCAGAACAACCACCCGATGGTTCCCTAATTTGGAGTCCTCCGGGAGGAATGTTCTTCCCAGCAGCATCCTGCCACCACACAGAGTATTAAAAAAATTCGTCGAAACTCCAATGCCGTTCAAAGCGATGGGATCATCCATACCTGTCAAACTGAACCTGCGATTGAACTGCACAGCGCTTTGATGTTCGAAGACCGAATTTTGCTCGGCCCAATCGCAGTAATCCGGACCGGAAATAGTACCCTCAGAATCATCGCTAATCCAATGGGTTTTAACCTGTATTAATTGTTCTGGTCTCGGGAAAGGCAAGGGACGTAATAGTACTGCATCAACTACACTAAATATCGCCGTGTTCACCCCGATACCCAGGGCAAGCACCAACACCGCCATGGTTGTAAAGCCGGGGCTCTTAAGTAGTTGTCGAACGGCGTATTTGATGTCGTTGATTAAAGTACTCATTTTTTTCCTTCATTAATCATTCAATATTCGTTATTCGAAATTCACTATTCATATCTTAAGATCTTCATAGGATCGACACGAGATGCCCGTCTCGCCGGGATAATGCAAGCCAGCATAGCAACGGTTAAGAGTATCAATGGAACAATCACAAATGTCACTGGATCGGTCGCGCTGATTTGATATAGCATACCGGACAGACAACGCATCAGGGCAAATGCGCCGACTATGCCGACAGCGAGACCGATGAAGGTTAAGATTAAACCACGTTTTGTTATAAGCTTGAGGATGTCACCAGCTTGGGCACCCAGAGCCATACGGATACCGATTTCATTGATACGCTCGTTGACCGCATAGGCTATCATACTATAGAGCCCGACCACGGCCATTAGTAAGGCCACGCCTGCCATAACAGCCAGCAGGATCATGCAAAATCGTTCCACGGACATGGATTCTGCAACAATGCTTTTCATAGAAGCCGTCCGCAGGATAGGCTGGCTGGGATCGATATCCCAGACCTGTTTGCGTATGGAACTTATCAAGGTCTCAGGGTCGCCGGTTGTGCGAATCATGAGGCTCATACCACGCGGACAATTCTGGGTTATAGGTTCGTACATGAATGTCCGCATACGACTGCTACCCAGGCTTTTTTGTTTGACATCGCCGACAATTCCAACAATCTCTTTGTCTTGGCCATTTAACCGGAGTATTTGACCAATTGGATCTGTATCCTGGAAGTACCTACGTACCAATTCCTGGCTTACGATAATAACATGTTGACCGGTACCGCGATCCGCAGAAGTAAACATGCATCCCCGAATCAAAGGAATCTTCATACATTTGAAATAGTCGGGAGTGATTCGACGGTACTCCGCATTGGGTGTACGTTCTATAGGAAAACTTCGTCCCTTGATATTAAAATTACTGTCGTTTGTGCTGGAGGTGATAGGACGCCTACTGATGGCACTGGCACATTCCACTCCAGGCAAGGCACTGATACGTTCAACAACCTCTTCGTAAAAAGCAACACGGTTACTTAGGCTGCGATTTTTCTCGGTATCAGGCCGTTCCAGAGTAACCGCCAAGACGCGATCTCCCATAAATCCGGGATCAACATGCTGCAACCGGAAAAAGCTTCTGATGAGTAAACCGGCCCCGGTCAGAAGTATCAAGGCCAAGGCCACCTGTATGCCGACCAGAACATTAATAACACGATGACGGGAATGTCCCTGAGATAAAGAACGTCCACCCAGCTTCAATGTCTCGATGATTTGGAAACGACAGCTGTGCCAGGCCGGGACCATGCCAAACAACAAACCACTGATCAGTGATACCAGCACAGTAAATCCCAACACCATGGGATTAAGACTAATCTCATCGAATCCGGGGATACTGCCGCCCGTATCAGGTGACATAGCTGGTGCGATGAGTTTTAAACCGCTCAATCCCCAAAATCCCAAAAGCAGTCCGAAAGCCCCCCCGAACATCGCTAAAAGCAGGCTTTCGGTCAGCATTTGTCTAAAAATACACCAGCGTCCGGCTCCTAAGGCACTGCGTATTGCAATTTCCCTGGTACGACCGCCCGCCCTTGCCAAGAGCAAATTCGATACATTTACACAGGCAATCAACAACAGAAATCCCACAGCTCCATATAACACCAGAAACGCAGTCTGGACACCCTCAATAAGCCCAGTATGGAGAGACTCCAGATGAGCTCTTTTGTTCTTATTGGTTTGTGGGTGTTGCTGCTCAATATTGGAGCATATCACATTCATTTGGGCCTGAGCTTCCCGTATGGATACGTCAGGTTTCAAACGGCCAATCACTTCCAGATAATGATCGCCGCGGTATCTGCGGAGGTTATCGATGGGTAGCGGAATATAGAACTGTATCATCTCTTCAATAAATCCCATCAAGGGTGGAGCCACTCCGACCACATTCCAGGGTGCACTGTCCAGGGCGATAGTTTCTCCGACAATGTCAGGATCCGCGCTAAAGCGTTCACGCCACAATCGGTCACTTAGTATCGCCACTTTGTTTTTGCCGTTCTCGGATTCGTCGCTGCGAAATACGCGTCCCAGCGCAACCTGAGAACCAAGTGTCTCAAAAAAATTCGTACTAACCCGTGCTCCGGTCAAAGCTAATGGTTCTCCCTGACCTGTCAGATTCAGGCGATACTCAGTCTCAAAGGCAGCAAGCCCCTCAAACACCGTATTCTGCTGTGCCCAGTCCAGATAATCCGGTCCGGAGCAGCTCCCCGCAGGGCCATGGTCTATAAAAGATTTTTGTACCATTACCAAACGTTCCGGATCATCAAAAGGCAGGGGACTCAACAAAACACCCTGGATTAAACTGAATAAGGCAGTATTGGCACCAATACCTAATGCCAAAATCAATACAGCTACTACTGTCAAGCCGGGTTTCTTGCATAACATGCGGAGTGCATATTTGATATCGTTCAGGAGAGTTGTCATTTTTCAATTCCGAGTTTCAGCTATGGTTTTAAGTTTCAAAATTTAAAATTTTTCTATTTTAGTCGAATCCTGTCATGTTCATCCCATTGCGACATATCCGAGAGGATGATTTCTTCGTCGGGTATTAAACCTTCTATGACTTCTATCGTACTTACCGAGCTGCGTCCGAGCTGGACGCGTGTACGCATTGCATATTTACCGTCTTCAACCAGTTTGAACAATTCTACAGTGCTTTGGCTGGATGCGAAAACCGGTCGGCCTACATATATTATGTCGTTCAGGCGCTCGATTTCTATCGTACCAACTACGGATAAATCCGGCCTGGCTCCTTCGGGTAGTTCGCCGTTTAATTTGATATCCACCGTTACGTTGCCCTCCATGACTGTCGGATCAATACGTGTTACCGTTCCGGAAACAGTTCCGTTGTACGTATCCACCTCTGCAGATAAGCCGATAATCACATCACGGGCCTGTACTTCCGGGACCTTTAACTGAGCTTTAAGTTTTTTTGGACTTGTTATCCTTGCCAGTATTGCTCCTGCCGAGACCGACTGGCCCAGTTCTATTTTATCTCTCACAGATGCCAGAACACCGGCGGTTCCGGCGCGCACGTGTAAAGATTCAATCTGGTTTTGTCTTAGATTAAACAAAGATTCGGCCTGATGTAAGCCAGCCTCCGATTCGGCCAACTGTGCAGGACTGGTCTGGTCACGAAACATAATCAGGCGTCTTTTATTGAACTCCAGCAGTTTTTCCTGTTCTTCCACGCTGGCCTGGGAAAGCTCAAATTCCAGTTCGGAAATCAGATCATCATCGTATTGTTTTTTGTTCACCTGTGCCCTGAGTTTATATTCCCTCAGAGAGGCTTCCATCTGGGCGATATTGGCTTCCATACCCAATAATTGGTCCTGCAACTGGGTTTTTTGAGCATCCAGATGTGCTTTTGCCGAATTCAATCGAGATTCGGCGTCCAGCCACTCAAGCTCTAATTCAGGATTGCTAAGCTCTAAAATAACGGTATTAGCATCCACTACCGCACCGGGTTCGACCAGAATCTTCACAACACGTCCCGCCACCGCGGCAGGTACGACTAATACGTCCTCAGAAACCAGAGTCCCAACACCTCTAACCTGGCGCAACATCGGACCTCGTTTAACCGTATCGATCCAGAGTGTACGCCTGTCAACAGATGGTGCGGCCGGTTCCAGACGAGAAAGCCCCAAAGTTGCCACAGCCAGTATGACTAAGGCGGACGTGATATAAAGCCCTCTGCGAATCCAGCGTTTTCGTTTTATATTTTTTCGTTGTATATCCATGCCGTCTTATTTAGCAACTGCCATGCCAGATATTTATATTAATGAAATCCCTTATAATGACCGAAATACAGCGTTTTTTCATATCTGCAGGTCTTGGAACGGATTTGATTGTGTTCGGTTCTGTGTGTTCTGCGCCCGATAATGGACAATTTCTTAGTAGTATGTGCTGTAATATAATTATGGCTGATTGAAGCTGTTAGGATTATCGGGATGGATTTCAATGAATTGTCTTTCATTGCTCACAAACTGGTAATATTACACATGAGGGATATTCGTTATTAAACCAAAGAAACATTTTTTTTGTATAGCGTTCCATTTTTGCACCTTTGCCCATTAATAAGCCCATATTTAATATAGTCGCAGCAGTACTCAAATTATTGCATTTTCATAATGTATGAAACGCATTTTAGTTACAGAAAATGATGAAAATGTTATTGCTTTATTTATGAAATAGCGATTTGACTTGAGTTGTAGATATTAAGTGCCTTGATGAGTTCGGTTGCCTCTATACCGGCCGGATCTACCTGGTAATTTTCAATCGTACCATGATTTTTCACATGGGGGTATCGAAGCCGGGACGGAGAAAGTCTCTTGCATGGGGGAATGTTGATTCGACCTGTTGCAGCAGCCGTTTGAGGATTACCAGTATTTCGAGAATGTATTGTTCATCATCAGGGAAATGATTTAACAAATTTCCCCATGCCGCTATAGACCGTTCGATACCGATGATGGCTACTTTCGCCGAGCCGTTTGCGTCTTGAGCTGAGTATTCGAGGTTCTCAAGCTCGCCGCGTAACAAACCGCCTGCCGCCCGACAAAGTTTGACATATATCTGATGTTGGTACCAGAGGACTACTTCGAGGCAATCGTTAATGTCGATCGCTTCATCAGCGGGTACTGCGCCGGGGACATCGGCCAGAGCAAGCGACTGTAGCTCATCGGCCTTGTTTTTAAGCAGTCCTTTGTTCGAATCGAACCATGCATTTACCATTTCTATGTACTTCATTGCGGCCAGGCTATATGACTGCTCTTTGGCCATATTATGCACCTGTTCGTCCTGCCGGGCGTACTCTTCAGTGTCAATAGCATCGATGTTGATGTCCATCCGGACAGCCGCTTCCCGAATCATCTCCATTGTCAATTTGAATATCCCACTTAATTTGTCCCAGAAAGCCTTGTTATTGATGTCACGCGACTCAGGGCTTTCGGATTCGTCCCGATCCAGCGCATAAGTCATGCACCTCGTAGTAAATGCGCATCTTTCACACCACCTGTCGCAGTAGTTATAAATGCCGGGAATAAATCTCGGATCTTTCGCAAGTCTATCAATCTGTTCCCTG